>Ga0316204_10008830_pt1 | contig 13763 bp, 15 predicted proteins | sample 6monrhotite_MG_2_FD_205661 | JGI IMG/M metagenome (GOLD analysis project Ga0316204, IMG submission 205661) | Microbial mat bacterial communities from mineral coupon in-situ incubated in ocean water Damariscotta River, Maine, United States -... | ecosystem: Environmental > Aquatic > Marine >... | reverse complement strand
TACACCCAGGACGACCCACAGCCCGGCATCCCTGCCGCCTCGTCGTCGGTCTCCCTCCAGCCACTCACCATCGGCACCCAGGACTCCACCAGCTACGTCATCACGACCCGCCAGGGCGGCAACGTCGAGCCCGGAGGCGCGGCCTACACGTGGCGCAAGAGCACCGACGCCTCGACCGCTGACCGGGGCTGGGACGCTCCTAACCTGTTGTCTTCACACAGCTTTATCGAGCACCTTGGCAGCGCCGAGGGGGCCTATACCCCAGACGCTGCGCTGCTGGACAACGGCAACATCTTCGTTGTGACCAGCCGCGGCAACCTCTCCCAGCACAAGGTCAAGGGCTACATCTTGGCGCCGGGCGCGGTCACCGAGGTCGATGTCACATCGAACATGACCACGCCCTCGACGCGCGTGGGCTCCTCGCTGCACCCGACCGTGTGCGTGGCGGATGACGGCGCGGTCCTGGTCGCTCACATCGTCGAGGACACCACCGCCCAGCAGGCGCAGATCAACGTCTACCGGTCCACCGACAACGCCGCGACCTTCACCCTGGCGAGCCGCTACGTGCTGCCCGAGGCCGTCGACATCGACAGCAGCACCAGCGGGGCGGGCTACACGATCCGGCGCGTCAGGATGCGCCACGCCGGCGGCCGCACGCTGCTCCTGCTGTGGGTGCAGGTCAACCACAGCAGCGCGACCACCTACGCCGATGGCTACCTCCAGCTCGGCAGCGACAGCGAGGGCCTCGCCTTCTCGCTGGTCGAGTTCTACGCCGACCCCTCGGTCAGCCACACCTACAACGGCACCAGTCAGGGCGACCTCGGCGCGCCCTTCGGCTACCCATCGGTGACCACGCTGGACGGGGAGTTCTACGTCGCATTCATCTCGGGGCAGGAAGACGCCAAGCTGCGGCGCCTCACCAACCCCTTCGAGGGCATCAGCGACACGGGCGGGCAGACGGTCGCGACGAGCTACACGCCGACGTTCGCGACGTTCGCCTCCGGGCACTTCACCGCCGGGGAGTGTGCCGTCGCCGCCGACAGCGACGGAAGCGTCTACGTCACGCTCCGAAACCTCACCGACGACAGCGCCATCATCACCCGCACCCCAGACAAGGGCGCGAGCTGGGACTTCCTCGGTCAAGGTCTCAGCAGCGACACGAACGTCTGGAGCCCGGCCTCGTCGACGAAGCTGACCGACATCACCCTGGTCGCCGGCCGCGGTCAGCTCTTTGCCTACTGCAACCACGATGCGCCGACGACGACGACATACCAGGGCTCGCTGTCCGAGTTTGGCCTGGGCGGCTGGTCAACAGTGACGATGGCTGGAAACACAGAGTTCGGGCGCGTCACCGGGCGCGCGGCCTGGGCAGTGAGCTACTGGCCGGCGGACCTGCCTGGCAGCCTCACAGAGTGGACACGCACCGCCAGCGCCTCGCCAACCACCGAGAGCGTGGCGAACGGTCTGCTGGAGGTCGCCACCAACAACACGAAGACCCTCTACTACACCCACACCCACAGCGGCACCTCCGACGAGGGCATGGTTGTCGAGTGCGGTGTCCAGATGGTCGCCGGGGGCTCTCTCGCCAACTGGATCTCGGGCGTCTCCGCGCGCAGCGAGGATGCCTCGGCGGGCTACGAGTGGCAGCTACGCACCGCGTTCAGCGGCGCCACCGTGGCGGCTCTCTACGACCCCATCGGAGCCACGGCCGTCTCTGGGTTTGCCTCGCTGGCGCTGGACTGGGACAACATCTACGAGTTCCGCATCGAGCAGCGCGGCGCGTCTGTGCAGGGCTGGTATCGGGTCTTCTCGACCTTCGCGGATCGCGAGTGGACCGCCTGGGGCACCGGCACCCTGACGAGCACCGGCGGCAGCGGCACGCCGACCCGCCGCGTCACCTTCGGCCCCAAGCACTCGACGACCTCTGACAGCCCCGACGTGGCCTTCACCCACGTCCGCGCCACCTACGAGGAGCAGGCCGGCGTCCGCACGCTGCCCTTCACCAACCCGGACGACCTCACCGCGCGAGACTTCGCACCGCTCGGGCGCTCGACCGTCATCGACGGCGGGCTGGCGCTGTACGCCCAGGGCGGGCCGGGTCGACGAGGCGACAGCTACACCGCGGCCCCGCGCTACGGCTACCCGGTCGACGTTCTCTTCTGGCCTGACTCTCTCTCGCCACGCGCGGCGTACCAGTCCACCGCCGCCAGCGGTGCGCCGACCTGCGACGCGATGACCTTGACCTGGGACATCTCGGACCAGGCCGAGGACACGCTGCTCGGCCCGGCCATCGGCGTCGCCCTGGCAGGGATCAAGGGCTGGTATGCCGGGTCGATCCGGCTGGAGACCAGCGCGGGCGCGGTCACGACCCACAGCTTCGAGCTTCTCTTCGGCGGGGCGGGCATCACCTTCACCCGCACCGGCAACACCGTCTCCCCGTCCAACGCCGCGACCTCGGGGCGCTGGCTCCAGAAGAACGAGGCGAAGGGCTGGTGGGTGCTCCTCGACAGCGGTGGAGGCAACACCGAGTGGGTCGAGGTCGAGCGGAACGACGAGGGCGCCTGGGCGGGCGGGGCGGGCATCGTCCCCCGGCTGTGGCTCAAAGACATGCCCAGCGGTGCAGCGACCTCGGGCACCATGTACCTTGTGCCTGACCGGGCCGTGGTGCTCGTCCACCTCCAGAGCAAGTCGGCCCGCTACCTGAAGCTGGTGGTCGACAGCCAGGAGACCCCAGACGGGCGCGTACACCTCGGCGCGTGCTGGCCGGGGGACGTGTACGTCACGGGCGTGCCCTACGAGTTGGGCGCGCGCTTCACGACCACCCACGGCGCAGCCCAGCGGCGCACCCCCGGCAGGGTCTCCTCGTCGACGGTCGAGGCACCGCCAGCGCGCGAATTTGAGATCGGCTGGACCGAGGTGGCCTTCACCGGTGCCGGTAAGCGCGGGCTTTCCGATCCGAATTACTCTGAGGCGACCGAGCACGCCTCGGCAATGCCGATGAGCGCACCCGATGTCACCCCCCTCTCCATCGAGGGCGTCTATCACTACCTCAACGGGGAGCGCCCGGTGGGACTGCTGACCTCGCTGCCGCAGCAGTCGACCGGTACACAGGTGCGGGTCGTCATGGGGCGTCAGGCGTTGATCCTCGCTGAAGTCACCGGCACCGCCTCTGTTCGACACGTCGCAGGAGCGGCCGACACCGCTGACGCCAAGAGCCGCGGCGAGGCCCTCGCGCTGCGGGAGCTTGTCTGATGTCGACCCGCCGACCCACCGCCGCCCAGCTTCGCGGCGCCCGGCCCGAGTTCATCGTGGCGATCTCCTGGGCAGGAGCAACCCACCGCTTCGCGCGCGTCCCGCTGACCATCGCCAGCGACGACGGCGACCTGCGCTACAGCGGATCGCTCGACCTCCGGGGCTACAGCGACACCCTCGGCCGCGCTGGACAGGGCGCCCAGGCTGGCTCGGCGTCGATGTCGGTGGAGTTCGAGAGCATCTCGGTCGCGCAGGCGTACATCGAGGCCCGACCGCTGGAGGGTGCCAGCGTCGAGCTTGCCCTGGTCTTCGTCCGCGCTGGCGTGGTGGTGACGAGCTACGAGGATCGGCTGGTGCAGATGGCCGGCACCGTCTCGCGCCCTCAGTTCGGCTTTCCTGGGCGCTCCAGCGGCTTCGTCGCCTTCTCGGCGGTCTCGCGTGCGACCGATGCCCGCGTGCCCGTCCTGCGCCCGTCCTGGGCCGTCAACGCGAGCACGCACCCCAACGCCAACTACACGAGCGTCGACGGGCTGCGGGGCACGCCCTACGTGCTGCCCTTCGGCTCGCCGGGGGATGACGAGGCGCCTGGCGCCCCGGCCTACCTTGTGCGGACATCGAGCGGGGACCGGCGGATACAGGTCGGCGTCGGCCGGATGCACGCCACGCATTGCCGGCTGTGGGACGAGGACGGCACCGAGTACGGCTCCGCGCCGATCTCACACGACACCGACAGCCTCGGGCAGACATACGCCTACGTGCTGCTGACTGGTGCGCCCGGCGGCTTCAACAACACCGGCGGCAAGCACTGGGTGTCGTTTCACTACCTCGGGGCCGACGTTGGCGCGCTCCGCTGCCCGTTCCGTGGCGGCTACCTGACGCGCGCCGATGACCTGCTCCGCTACCTGTACGGCCGCACAGCCACCGCGGTCGACCATCCGGCGTGGGTCGCCGCCGGCGGCGTGCTCGGGCGCTACACATTCTCGGGGTACGTCAACGATCCGGCCGTCACCGTGTCCGAGTTCGTGCGCGGCCAGCTCCTGCCGCTCCTGCCGCTCTCGCTGCGCATCGGTGCCGATGGGATCTACCCGATCTCGCTGCTGCCGCTCGCCCCGCTCCAGCAGCTCCAGCAGGTCACCCTCGGCCCCGCGTCCGGGATCGAGCAGGTCAGCCCGGTGCAGGTGACCCGCCAGCTTCAAGATGTCGTCAACCAGGTCGCGCTGTCGTACCAGTACAACGCGCGCGACGGTCGGCTGGTGCAGTCCCTCGTCGCCAGCACAGATCCCAGCATGACCAGCCGCACCCGGTACACCGAGGCGATCCGCAGCCGAGAGGTGCACGGCGAGCGCGAGGGGAGCACCATCGAGGCGTCTTACGTCCACGAGACAAGCTCGGCGCACCACCTGCTCCGCTGGCTGCTGTACGACCGTGGCTTCCTGCACATGAGTGTGCAGGTCTCGGCGGCGCCCTGGTGGGGCTGGCTGATGGTCGGTGACCAGATCTCGCTGACCGCCTCGGACATCGCCCTGAGCGGGCGGCGGGCTGTGGTCGCGTCGAAGGCGTGGGTCGACGGTCGCTGGCGCTTCGAGCTGGCCTGGAGCACCGCCCCCATCGAGAACAACTTCTGAAACGAGCAGCGCCCCGAGACAACCCCGAGGCGCTGGCAGGGACGATTCGTATCAGCCACCCAGCATCAGAAAAACGGCTGACACCCTGCCCTCTGACTATATCACCGCACAGTGCAGGTCGCGTAGCCTCGACAGCAGACCATCCCGACCGCGGATCGCCCGGTGTAGTGGGTGGCGGTGTAGGCCGCGGCCTTGCTCCAGGAGCTTCCACACCACGTCGCGGAGACCTCGGTGGTGGTGATGCGCTGGTAGCCATTCAGCACCAGCAGCCGCTCCGACCCCTTCTCGACGCTCAACAGGCCGGCGAGGATAAGGATAGCGAGGGCGATCACTTCCAGTAGTCCTCGGCCCCGATGTCGCCCAGGTCGGGCAGCACGCCGACCACACGGGCCGTCGTCGCGCCCTTCGGACACGTCGCGTAGAGGCGGTTGTGTGTGGTGTAGGCATCGGTGACGGCGATGTCGCCGTCTGCGGTGACCGCCTCGACCAGCCAGCCGGTCACGTCCGAATCCCATGCGAGGCCGGCGGCGAGGGCTGCACAGCTCTGCGGGATGGCCTCGACCATCGAGCAGCCGGGTTCGTCCTCGTCGACGCTCCAGACCTCCAGGATGGCCGACCCGTCACAGTCTGCGGTCAAGGTGCCGCCGACGCGGGCGGAGGGCACCGCCTCGCCGTCGAGGGTGAGGCTGTAGGCCGTCCAGTCGCTGATGCCCACACCGACCGCGAGCGCCTGGCAGGACATGCTCTCGGCCTGCTGACGGTACGCCCCGCAGCGGTGGTACGGGCTGTCGAGACAGTCGCGCGCACACTCCAGCTCGGGCTCGGCGCTGTCGATGGTGGGGCCGTTGCAGGCCAAAAGCAAGATCAGGAGCATGTCGTACCTCCAAGCCCAGCATAACCCGACTCTTTGATAATTTGGATTAGTTGGATTCTTTGGACTATTGACACGCCAAGAGATAGAATCCAGCAGGAGGGTTTCAATGGCTCTTGACCTCACCACCGGCCCACACCCGGCATTCGCAGCGGCAACCGGCGCGGGCACGACCTGCACTCAGGTTCGCGGCGTGCCCGGTCACGGTGTCGCCATCTTCGCGACCGGCGCGGTCTATCTGTTCAATGGCGTCGACGAGGGTGCAGCGGCAGCCGCATCCACGGCGCGCAAGGCGTACACAGCCGCCCAGGCCGCGTCAGGTATCATCCACACCTTCGGCGGCAAGGTCGCCGGTCAGAGCTACGCCACGGTCTGCGTCGCTGCCCAGACAGGCACCGTCGACCTGGAAGCGCACGACATCCCGCCCTCACGGATCGCCCCGTGAGGTCTCTGTTCGCATTCCCTGACAGCGGCGGTGGTGCCGTCTCCCCGGTGGTGCTCACCTACGCCGGCGCCGACGCTGTGACCGGCTCGGCGTCGGTCTCTGACTCCGCTGGAGTGATGACCGCCACCGTCCCCTCGGGGAGCGCTCACAGCGCCCTGTCGGACTTGCCGGACTTCATCGTCTGGGACACCGGGTACACGGTCGCGGACCTCCGGGGCCGTCCCTACGGCCTGCGCGCCAGCAGCGTCGCCGGCCCTGTCGGCTCGGGCGCACAGATCGCCCTGGTCTACGGGTTCGCGTTCGCGACCTCGACGGCGGTGACCCGATCGAGCGACGAGAGCATCTGGGCCGAGCAGAACATCGGCTACAGCACCGACGCCAACACCCGCAGCCGCTGCACCGTGCGGCGAGACAACCAGACCCTCGCCGCCGGCACCATCCTCGACAGCCACACCGAGAGCCGCCTGATCGTCTTCCCCGAGAGCGACGACAAAGTTGGCTCTTGGATCGCCCGCTTCAACGCGGGCACCAGCGTCAGCAACGAGGCCATCGGCAGCAACACGACGGCGATGACCTCGACGCTGAAGGTGCTGGCCTTCTTCGCGTTCGGCCTGACCGGCACCGAGGCCAGCGCCCAGGACGCCTCGGTCCACCTTGAATTCATGCCCCCCGGCGCAGACTGGAGCGACTCGTGAGCCTGAAGATCGGACTGAGCATCGACCACATCGGGCGCGGCGGCAGGCGCACCGGCGACCAGGGCGCAGCGGTGGACGTGGACGGCGACGGGCACGCGGACTTCATCGAGGCGCGGCTGACGTGGCGCATCGTCGAGTCGGCATGGACGACGGCGCACGACCGGGGGCACCAGGTCTTCATCTTCGCGGACGGCGAGTACAGCGACCGGCACGACCGCGCCAACGCGCTCAAGCTGGACTGCTACATCGCCAACCACGTCAACACAGGCCGGGGCGACTACGGCGCCTTCTTCCACGACCCGGACACCACCGCAGCCGGCGGGGTGGCCCTTGCCCGTCACTGCGCCGCCACGTGGTCGCGCGCAGCTCGCCCGCCCCTCGGTCGCCCGCTGGAGTGTAAGGCCATCTCTGCCAGGGGCTACGACTGGCGCAACCCTCGGTACACGATCAAGGGTCTCCAGAACGGGGTCGTCGGGATCTGCGCCGAGTGGTTCTTCCTGGACAACGCCCAGCACCGGCAGGGCCTCGCCAACACCCGCGCCTTGATGGCTGCTGGCGTGGCGCTCATCGACGGCATCGAGGCGTGGGGCTCCTCGCGCGCCATCGCCTGACCATCTCTTCACCTGGAGGCCCCTATGGCCGCGTTCCCTCTCACAGCGACCCGCGCTCTGTCCCTCTGGGGAGCCCGCCGCGCTGCCCGCCTCCCTGCCATTCAGGCAGCCGTCGATGCGGCCAAGCCGGTCGCTGAGATCGTGCGCCCGCTCGTCGCTGAAATGATGGCCGAGCTGGTCGCTGAGACCCGCCCCCGCCTCTGGGCATGGCTGACCCGCGCTCTGCGGCGAGCCGGTGACAAGATCGACCGCGGCCTGACCTGGGAGGCGATCCGCAACGATGACCTCCGCCAGTGGCTGGAGAACAACGACAACCCGTACGACCTGCTGCGACCCATCGTTGTCCAGCTCTCAGAGGCCATCGAGGCGGACGTGCAGGCAGACGCCGAGGCGCTGGAGGACGGCCGCGAACTCCTGGCCCTGCTCGGCGGGGGGGCTGGCCGGTCCCCCGGTTTTTTTCGTGAGCGTGGCCTGACGATGGTGGAGCGGGCGCCCGTCGAGGAGCAGCCCACCGTCGAGGAGACCGCCCTGACGGTCCCCGAGGTCGACGAGCGGGACACCATGATCGCGGACCTCATCGCCAGCAACCGCGACCTCAGCGCTGAGGTCGAGATGCTGTCCGCCGAGCTGGCTGCCCGTCATGCCTCTGCCACGAGCATCGACGCCGATGCGGTCATCGTGGAGCCGGAGGTCATCGTCATCGACGAGCGCGAGCAGCCTGTCCTCGACGACGACCTGCTGGCCGCACCGGAGATCGGTGACCTGGAGGCCCTCGACGCCCCAGAGCCGCGCGCCCTCTCGGCCGCTGGTGAGCGCGCCCGTGCTGCGGTCCTGGCAGCCAACGTGCCCGACGAGCACCACGGCGCCCGCGACGCCTCGACAGAGCGCGAGCGTGCCCGACCCGCCCCGGCCGCCACCGCCCGCCGGGGAGCCACCCCCTCGCGTGCCCCGGTCACCCGCGACGGCGCCCGCCCGGTGAAGAAGAAGAAGGTGAAGGTGCTGCGATGACCCTCCTGTTCCTGTTCCTGCTGGCGACAGCCTCCGCCGAGCCCGACCCCCCCGTCTGTGCGGACGATCCCTCGCCGGGTTGTGTGGAGGGCGCGGTCCAGGTTGACCCGTCCCTGCTCGCAGACACCGAGCCAGCAGAGATCACCCCGATCATCCTGGAGCCCGTCGAGGAGATCGAGCCCGCCAAGCGCACCTGGATGCAGTGGATGTATGACCTCCCCGTCGACGCCCTCTTCTTCGTCGCTCGGATGTTCGTGCGCCCTGAGCACGTCGACGACGGCGCCCTGAGCTTGATGGTCCTGCTGCTGGCCGGGGTGCTGACCGAGCTGCGCCACTGGATCGGCCGGCGCTTCTCGCGACCAGGTGCAGCCACCGGTGAGACAGAGGATCTGCGCGCGCTGTGGAAGGCCGAGAAGCGCAAGAACGGCCTGCTCATCGAGCAGCGCAACCGCGACGGCGCCCTGCTCGAAACGCTGCGCCAGCGCTCGGTCGGCCTCGTCGACGAGCTGCAGCGGGTCCGCGCCGAGCGGCTCCGCAGCGCTGGTCGGAAGGTCTGAGCGATGACCGCAGCCGTCCCAGCCATCGACTTCGCTGCGCTCCGGGCCTACCTGCACGCCCTGGACCTGGAGCAGCTCCGCGGCCTGGCGTGCAACGCCTCGACGCCGGCAGCGGTCCAGCCCTGCGTCGGTGAGGTGCTGGCCGAGCGACTGAGCGACAGCGAGCTGGAGGCGGCGTGCTGGCGCCCTGCGACCCCCTGCGCCCGCCTCCGCGTGGATGCGTGGCCGTCTGGTGTGCTCGCCGCGCTCCGGGCCACGCTGACCACCCGCCAGCGCGCCGAGGGTGTGTCCTGGGATCGACAGCGCCTCCAGCGTCGAGCAGCCGGTGAGCCGGTCGCCCTCATCGGTGGCAGGCCCTCGACGCTGCTGTGGTACGCAGGCGAGCAGGTCTCGATCCGCAGCCTGGAGCGGCTGTATCGAGATACCGAGGCGGTACTGACGCTGCTTCGATCAGATCGGAGTACACGATGAGCGCGTTCATTTACCAGAGCGACGCGATGAAGCTGGCCGGCGAGGTCATCGCCGCAGCAGGCAGCGCGACGACCGGCTGGGTTGATTGCTTCGCGGAAAACTTCGCTGACCATTGTGTCTACGTTGACAGCAACAGCGGCGGCGGCGAGGAGCTGGAGGTCTACATGGACTTCAGCAGCGACGGGGCCACGACCCACGGGTTCGCCGGCCCGTGGTACTCGCGCGCCGGGTTCGGCGGCGGCATCGGCATCCCCCGGATCGTCCGGACGACGCGCCGGTACGCACGTCTGCGCGTCGAGAACGTCTCCGCCGGTTCGGTGACGGTCACCGCGGGCCACCTGGCCGGATCTCAGATGTCCCAGATCACAATGCAGCGCGCATCGTCGACGTATGGCGACGACTACGACGCCTACAACGTGCGAACGATCAGCAACTTCAAATCCGACATCGCCAACGGCCTCGCCGCCGACCAGCAGAGTGTGAACAAATTTGGCGCGAACCTCGCCGTGGGCACCACCGCCGAGGTCATCTGGGCGACGGGCGGCGCGTACAACTTCCTGACCGCAGCGTCGACACTGCGGATCGCGTCCGGTGGCAACGCCGCAGACACGGCCGCAGGCGCTGGCGCCCGCTCTGTCGTGCTGGTGGGCCTCGACGAGAACTGGATGGAGGTTACGGAGACGCTGGCGACCGCTGGCACGTCAGCGTCATTGGCGTCGTCCACGACATTCATCCGCCTGCTCCGGGCCTACGTGGCTGATGTCGGCAGCTACTCCACCCCGGTGAACACCGGAGACATCCTCATCGAGGACACCGCGGGCTCAAACACTCTCGCCACAATCGCCGCGAGCGGGGGGCAGACACAGAAGCTCGTCTATACCGTGCCGGCTAACTACAACCTGGAGGTCCACCACATCTACGGCTCAGTAGAGGGCGCCAAGGCGGCGACGGTTGAGTTCTACCAGCGGCAGAACGCCGACGACACGTCCTCGCCCTACACCGGCCGCAGGGTCTGGCACCGGGCGGCAGGAACATTCGATCTCGTGTACGAGACACCCAAGCTCTTTCCGCCGAAAACTGACGTGTGGGCGGAGGCGAAGGCCGTATCCGGCTCCACGATCGTCTCGGGTGGATTCTCTGGCGTGCTGCGCCGGGTGCGCTCGTAGCGGGATAGGTTGAGGGTGCCAGTCAACAACTGTTGACACGTCTGTCGGCCAGCGCCTCGGGGTAGTCTCGGGGCGCTGCTGTGTGTGGGGACTGGAGGACCAGGACCGTGATGCGGTCCTGGTTCCCCGTTTGCTCCAGCCCCAACCACACCGGTGCAGTGACTTTCCAGGAAGACTACTGACGTTGGCTCGACGTCGCTCTCCTGCGCTGGGAGGCGATCGTGGCGCCAGCGCTGGAGCGCGACACCTACAAGCACCTCACGGAGCAGTTCATCACCGACCTCCCCACGTTCGGCGGGACCGATGCCGCCGATGACGAGGTCTGGAGCTGGGACGACACCCGAATCCTCGTCGGCACATGCATCGACGACATGGTCATCGAGGACCGCGAGGACGCCACCCCCGCCCAGTACATCCTGATCCCGCAGTACACCGCGGACGGCCAAGAGCTGGACCCGATCATGTACTCGCTGGACACCGCCGAGGAGACCACCGAGGCTGCCGAGGCGCTCACCGAGGCGGGGCTGGACTCCGCCCCGGTGTGGGTTGGCGAGGGTGAGGACGCCATCAAGAACGGACTGGTGGTCCTCGCTGAGTAGCCCCGCGAACGGGTTACACTGCTGATGCTGATGTTCAGGGCAGTTATAGCTTCACAGTGAGAGCTGAGTTGACTTAAACGCTCCAGGGAGACTCCAGAGATGGGGTCTCTCTTCTGTTTTGTGTCAAGTGTGGGCCGAAGGCTTCCTGGATAGTCACCGCCTCGGGGTAGCCTTGAGCACGCCTCGAACCGTCAGTGGCTTGGGTCGTCTGGTCATCGTACCTCCGACCGTCGAGGCATCCAGCGCCCCGGCGGTCGGCTCATTGTGGATCACGCTGAGCCTCCGAGGCTTGCCAGGCACGGATGCGCTCCCACCCAGCCGCGAGCGCCGCCTTCTCTTTAGGAGTCAGTCGAGAGCTGTATTCAGAGGTCAGATTCATCCACATGTGGCAGGAGTGTTCGATGCTCCACTCTGGGTACATTGTCTTGACCAGCTCGATCATCTGCTTGGTGTGGCTGGGCGACGACGCGGCCTCAGCCAGCAGCAGGAGCAGCTTCGGGTGTAGGTGCTGCCACACCTGCACCGCACGCACCCAGAGGCCCAGCCCGGTAGGCGGCAGGGGTGGGATCGGTCGGTACAGGTCCGTCACGCCGCCCCCTCGTCGAGCACCGGCATCGCCACCAGCACCTCGTCGTCCTGCACCTGGCGCGCAGGCCGGCGAGACTCAGCCCCCAGAGCATCCTCTCGGAGAGCCTGGATCGCGTCTCGCAGCAGCACCCGGCGCATTCCTGGCGGGCCGCTCCAGAGCTGGTGGCGATCCGCCCAGACGCGGGCCTTGGTGGGGGCAACGCCCAGCCAGCCGGCGAGGGCGGAGAGGGTGAGCAGGTCCAAATCGGTGTAGACGATCGCAGGCATCAGCTCTGCCCTCCCTGCATCTTCAGCAGCGCATCGGTCAGCCGGTTGTAGTCGGCGAGATCACCGGTCCACAAGGCGCACCCCCCCGGCCGCCAAGCGCCGCTCGATGGCTTCGATGCACTGTTCCCGTGTCATCGGGTGCGGGTCGTCACCAGAGGGCACGTTGAGCCCGGCAGAGGGGCCATGGTGGTTGTGGCTGATAGAGCCACACCACTGATCCTGGATCTCGGGATGGTCTTTGTACTGGTACATTTGCGCCACTGTGGCGCGCTGTATGGCGTCGTAGTCCTCGTCGTAGTCGTGGCTATCGTCACCGAATCGCAGCCACCGCCAGGTAGTGCCCGCCGGGTGGGGGTGGATGGTGTCCGGCTCGTCGCCAGGGCGGAGCACCGTGTTGTCCGGCAGCGTCACCGTCCGAATCAGGCCAATCGAGATCGTCATACCACTCTCCTCACGTCAAAAATCCACACTGTTCACGCCGCCCGCCATCGCAGTCCTCGTGCCGGCCCCGTCGGACCCGGCATCCCCGGCGACCGGATCAGCGGCAGGGGGTGTCGTCGCAGCCGTTGTCGAGGCGGCCTGGTCGACGAGGTCTTCCAGGAAGAGCAGATACGCCTCGGTGGGGTCGGTGTGCCAGAAGTCGGTTTGCTCGATGTGCCCGCTGAGGGATTCGTCAGACCCTGTGAAGGTGTTGACATTCCAGCAGAAAGCGTTGATTTCACCGTTGTAGAATGACTCTACCCATACCCTCTCGACCCCCAGGGCCTCGGCTACGAGCAGGGGGAGTGCCGCACGAGTCAGGGGATCGCGGAGGTCGATGAGGTAACCCCGGTGGATCATCGATGAGTTGAGGCGCGCCCGCTGCTGTGTCGGCCGGCCAGGACCGTCGGGTCGGTGCTCGGGGTGCCACAGCGTCATCCCCCGAAACGTCCAAAGATCCAGAGAGCGAGCCGCCGCAGTCAGTCTGCGGGACTGGTCGAGTCGGTCAACAGTCATACCGCTTTCCTCACGTCAAAAAGATTTGTCTGTGCCGGCGTCCACACCGGAGTTTTGGAGGAGGGAGAGTCTTTCTCCTCCTCCCAGATGAAGAGGCTCACGCTGCCCTCCTGCGTGCAAGCCAGCGCCGTCTCAGCTCCAGCCGGGCCAGCTCTCTGCGCGCGTCCAGCCGAGCCCGCCGCAACGCACGCCGCCATCGACGCCGAGGGATGCGGGCCGGTCGACGTGCAGGCCGCTCGTTGCACACAGCCTCGTCGAGCTCCGCCTGGATGCGCCAGGAGACCCAGCCGTGGGGGTAGGGACGGGGGCGCATCAGACCACCCCCAGCGGCAGCTTGGCCATCACGCAGCCTCCTCGTCGAGAGGGATCGGCGTCAGTCCCCCGGTCTGCTCCTGCGCCTGGCGGGCCGGTCGGCCGGTCGAGCTGCTCAGAGCGTCCGCGCGTAGCGCCTCCAGCACGTCACCGACGCGCACCCGCCGCACACGCGGGCCACCGATCCACAGCCGGTGACGGTCAGCGAATGACCGCGCTGCGGTGGTGCTGACCTGTAGGTGGGTCGCCAGGGCGGACAGGGTGAGGAGATCCTCGGGGCCGTAGATGAGTGCTGGCATC
>Ga0316204_10008829_pt1 | contig 13766 bp, 12 predicted proteins | sample 6monrhotite_MG_2_FD_205661 | JGI IMG/M metagenome (GOLD analysis project Ga0316204, IMG submission 205661) | Microbial mat bacterial communities from mineral coupon in-situ incubated in ocean water Damariscotta River, Maine, United States -... | ecosystem: Environmental > Aquatic > Marine >... | reverse complement strand
GCCGCCGCAACTGTTGGTAGGTCTCTTCCGAACCGCGGACGTCGAAATAGTCGCGTTCCTTGGCGAGAATAATTATCGGATGGGGTGCCATGGCCGCTAGAAAGTCGGCGTGGTCCAAATCGAGCGCAAGAGCGCGAGGCGGACATTGTTCCGTGTCCTGCGGTAATTCGTTTTCCATGTTGCGACGAAACGTCGTCACGAAACAACTCGGAGCGGCCATCGTCCACCGTGGTTCCACGCCGCACAACCACGTCGTCATCGTGCCACCGCCGGAATTACCAGTCACGCCGACACGCTGCTTATCAACCTCCGGCCGAGTCAGTAGATAATCTAGTGCCCGTATACCGTCCCATACTCGCCACATGCCGAAGAATTCGCCGACCAGGAACTGCTGATTGCCGGCGTGCAAATGCTCGCGCACACCCACGCCGATATGTGATGACAGATCGTCCTTAAGGTATTGCAGCCGCTCCCCCTGGCCAATCGGGTCGAAAATCAAACATACATAACCCAGCCGAGCTAGTCCCTGGGCAAACGACTGATATGCTTCCGCCGCCTTTCCGTTGGTAGAGTGTCCGCAGGTGCCGACGACAGCCGGCAGTGGCCCCGTTCGTCCCTCAGGAATGTACACATTGGCAGTCACTGGGAATCCAGGACGACTGTCGAAGATGACGTTTTCGATCCTATATCCGTCACGGTGAATCGTTTTTGTAACTCGCGGATTCAATGGTGTACGATCCGGCTCCGGACCGAACGACTGGCGAATGCGAGCCTGGGTATCACGAACGTACTGTTCCGCGTCGGCTTTCGTCTTGAGTCGATTCAGCTTTTCGATGTGACGAAGCCCCGACTCCCGCACCTGCCTTACGAACCATTCATGGACCATTCGTGGAAAGCGATTCAATGGCTCAAAACCTTCAGCAGCAAGCGCCGAAGTAGGATGCAACCAATTGAGCGCTGCTAGTGCCGCCGCGTTCGAACCGATCGACAGCAGAACGTGTCGGCGAGAAATCGCCGGAACTTGCTGCTGCTGTGTTGGCGATCGATCAGTTTCCATAGGAAGTCTACTTTTCTTTGAGAACTTTGGTTGACTTGTAAAGCCAACTGATAGATACGCGCGTGATCTGAAGCGAATTCAGTCCAGGGTATTCGCAGTGGGCCAAGAGAACATGGTCGTGGACAAACTCGATGGCGGTGTAGCAATACCAGCCTTGTGGATCTGTTCCAAGATTCCGGATGTGTTCCCACGTGGCTCCTTCGTCTTTGGAAACAGCGGCGGTAAACGGGCGGCGACCGACCGGCTTACCTGCTGCCAGCGGATCATTGCCGTTATTCCATACCAGCAGCAGGTGACCTGTCGTCGGGATCCGTTCAATGGAAGCCGGGGACGTGGTGGGCTGAGTAAATTCAGAACGTTTCAGAGGCGACCAAGTCTGGCCGCCGTCCTTTGAATGCGAGAAAAGCTGACAGTCGCGGCTGCGGCAAAATATCAGCAGTCTGCCGTCCGTCAGTTCTATGACACCTGGTTCCTGAGCCAACAGTTCCGATTTCAGCGTACTCTTGCTTGCCCGCCACGACTTCCCTTGATCATCGGACAAGTAGCAGACGATGTCCGCAGAATTCTGAAATCCAGGCCAACCCGGCAGGTAGTGGACGGCCAGCGGCACGACTAAACGACCGCTCTTCAGTTGAATCACGCGATCGTTGTTCAACACGCGATAGCCCGGCTGATCTTTGGGCACGACGTGCGTCGGTTCGGACCAAGTCTTGCCTTCGTCGTTACTGGTCCGCATCAGGATGTTGTCCAGATACGGGTATCTGGATCCCGAAGGACTGTTGTATTTTTGAACGTAGAATAGGGCAATTCGGCCATCGGCCAACCGCAGCAGCGAGACGGACATCAGGTTCGCGTCACTGTCCTTTCGAGCAATGATCGGAATATCGTCGACATCCCAGGTCTTTCCGCCGTCAGACGAATAACGCCCCACAAGTTCAGCCGGCGCGTGATCTCCTTTGCCGATGAATTTTGAGTACACCAACAGCAGGCGACCATCCTTCAGTTGGATAAAATCTCCTTCACTGTTGCGTCCATTTCCCGGCCGTGGAGCAATCCGCAACGGTTTCTCAACTCCCGAAGTGACGCCTTGGGGCGAGTCCGCGTTAGACCGAGTGGCAATTAGGACAACTATCAGCAGCGTGGCGAATCCAACGGTGCATGGAAACGAGTAGTGCAATCGAAGTTTCATTGTGTGGCTTCAGTCGTAAGTTCGTTGTCGGTGATTCGGATCTTGCTGACGAATGTCGGAAATCAGGTCGGTCAACTGCTGGGCGATGATGTCTTTCTTCAACCCACCGGGCATCAGTGACTCGCCGGTTCTGCGAAGTTCTTCCAGTTGATTTCGCAGCATTACCTATCGCTTGTTGTCTTTTCCCGACAGCGTGCTGCTGCTGCCGGTCTCCTCTGTAACCTGCTACGCGATGAGTCTATTCTTCGTGATTTTCTCCTTGTTGCTTGACCACGTCCTGCGAAACGACGCGTAGTAGATCGAGGACTACCTCCTGAATCTTCTCGGACGCGTGAATCTCCAGCATGTTGGTGCCCAGCCATGTTTCGTAACCGCCGAGTCGATGTTGTCGTGGTGTCGGCAAATAGCGATTCCATCCGTTTGCCAGCTCAATGGTAAAAGACGTTCTCATGGGACTTTGTCTTTTGATGTCGAGTCCGATCTCCGCAAACACTTCACACGGAATTGCCGCGATGCCAACGTCGCCGATCCGTATCGCTTGCAGAATGATGTTCTCAGTTGGGGGCATCTCTGCCAAGTTAAGGGTGAACCGCGCATAAGCTTTGGCAAGCCGTGGCAGTTTCCTCTCGTCCGATTCTAGCAGAAACTGCTTGGCGCGGGCGAGTTGTTTATCGTTTGGCCGACGTATTCCCAGTGTCAATTCGCGCTGAGCCATCGCCAGAGTGACCGATTTGCGGTGCTCGGTCTGCTTGTACGCTTGCCACACTTTTTCGGCCACGTCGGCAGCCACGTATCGAATCTGTTCAAATGGTTTCTTTGCAGGCTGCGGGTTACGGAAGTTGATATTGTTGATGTCACCACTGGTACCGTTGGACATGATGCCGACAAACGGAGGATCGCTGTCGTCGTCAGGAGCAATTCGCTGTTTGATTTGCTTGCTGAACTCGCCAAAGTAGTCAGAGGAGACGCCGCCTGCTGGAACTCCACCGATATAGTGAAGCGAGTAGTTGGCCAGAAGAGCGATTGGGCTACCGTTTACAGCTCGAACCGAAACGAACGACACCTGCGGATCGATGGGCCCGGCGGGGCGGTCGAGTAGGTCGCTACCGCGTGGCGGATTCATGCGAACTCGGTCAGTCGTCTCACCAAACGGGTTGGGCACGATGCCACGTGGCTTCATGTACCACCGGCGGTTGTGCACGTGTTCGGGAACATCGATCTGTCCCCGTCCAACCAAGGCCGGTTTCAAATTGGCATTTGCTCTCGTGATCGCATCGACGATTCCGCGTTTCAAAACGGTCAAGTATTCGTCGCTGGCTTTGGCGACGATCCTGTCCAGCGACGCAGGTGCGGAATGTGTGTGCGTCGCCGAGATCAGCATGTGATCGGGACGAATGCCTGTCGCCTGGGCCGCCTGCCGCTTGGCTTCGTCAAACAGCGACCGAGGTATCAGGCAACTGTCAACAACCACGATAGCAAGCCGAATCCGCCCGTCGTCCAACACTAACGCGCGAGCGCTCAACGGATCCCACGCCTTTTTGGCAGGGCGTTCACTGAATGAACCAACCAGATAGACCGGCCATTTCGTTGGCGTGATGTCGCCGACCGCCGCGCCAGCCCGAAACTCAGCGGCGGCAAGTAAGTTGGGCACTAGCAAAACGAGAAGCAGCAACAGCATTCGTGTATTCATTTGTGGTCTCGCGTTTCTATCGTCTTTGTGCGTAGCCGGATTCGTAAGAATCCGGAGAATTTACACGGTCAGTTGGGCAAGCGAAGGAAGTCTCACAACTTCCGCTACCTTGTTTTTCTGTAAACTCCGACTTGACCAGTCGCACTTGCGTTTCTTCCGGGTGTTTCGGGTGGGCATCCAGCCTTACATCAGTGTCGTGATTCATGCGCGACTGAGTGGCAGTTGTTTAAGCCGGAAAGACGCTCTGGCGCGATCTTCGTTGAAGCACCACCGACCTTCCCATACGGAGCTTCTCGCGACTCGCCACGCGCATGATTGACTCCGGTAGCTACTAGGACGACGAGCAAGAAAGCGACCGTATGGGCGAGTCGATACATGGCAGGCGGTGCAGGAAATAAATGGATGTCGGGACGCTCACTATGGCAATTATATACGTTTGTTGCCGAAACGGCAGTGTCAGAAGTGATGGCAGCAACCATGTGGGCATTACCCTTGACTGAGTGGGATTCTGCCGAAACTGTGACGAAACGGCCACCCAGTTTCCGGCACCGGGATCGGTTTGGGGGTAACTTATTCAAACCTGCCGCCATCTACTGGTACATGCCTGACGACCCTCCACCAAATGATTCGCTCATTGAATCAACGTTACAGAGTATTTCGAGCTGTCAAACAGCTGCGTTAGAAGTCATTATACGCCGGTTCGAGCGGCGTTTCCGGCCGCGATACAAGGACCATGTCTGGAGTTATGATTTCGTGCATAGCCGGACTCACACTGGGAGAGCATTCCGGATGTTAATGCTGATCGATGAATACATGCGTAAATGCTTGGCGATTGACGTGGAACGGAAGCTGAACAGTGAAATTGTACTAAAACCTCTCAGCGACCTGTTTGTGCGTCACGGTGTTCCCGATTCTCGAAAAGCTGCTGCGACCGATTCCGGCGGAGTTGGATCGTGGGCGGCAGCGGGAGATGTGGGCGGCTGTGAACGAAACAGATTAATAAATTCGCAGTACGCTAAAGCATGCGATAATTCAAATGTGTTCGCGCAATTGCAATGATCGCTGAAATCTCCGATTTGATTCGTTACCATTATTTGCATGTGACGGTCACCGCGTAACTGACTCCCTCATGATTAAGACCACAACCATGATAACAAATTATCGTCAACATTTTCATTGTGTCGTAATGATCTGTGCTGTTCTCAGCGGCAAGATGCTATGCGCCGCGGAACTTGAAAAAGATGCCATAACCGTTGGCACTCAAAAGCAACTCTTTGTCGACAACCGTTTTATTGCATCGAGTCGAGGCGTCACGCTGACGATGAACGAGCCTCGCCGCGATGGGCAGGTATTAATCAAATGCGATCAACCATGGGAACAGGGAGCGTCGATTGGCGTCTATTCAAGCGTCATGAAGGACAACGGTAAAGTCCGGCTATGGTACGACTTAATCCGCCCGACCGGTCCAGGGCCATACGACCATGAGCGGCGCGTTGCCTATGCCGAATCGAAAAACGGCATTGAATTCGTCAAGCCAATTCAAAATCTACATGAAGTCGACGGATCGAAGGCCAACAACATCGTGCTGCCGGGAGTGATTGGTGGCTGCTCGGTCTGGATTGATGAAAACGCCCCGCTCGAACATCGTTATAAGACCCAGGCCAAGGTCTACCCATCAGGCCAGCTTCACATGCACAGCTCGCCCGATGGATTGAACTGGAAATTCTTCCAACGCCTCGAACCGGGACCCGGTGGCTGGGATACACAAAGCATCGTCTTTTGGGATTATGGGATCTCACGATACGTTTTGTTCACACGCCGCTGGGTCCGACATGAGCCTCGGCAGACGAGCTACCGTACAGTCAGGCGGTTGGAATCGACCGATTTCAAACATTGGGAGAACGAAACGGTGGTTTTTCAAGCCGACGAAATTGATTTGGCCTCGCAAGAGACGCAGAACGGTCAACCTCCCGTTGATTATTACGGCGCTGACGTTTTCGAGTATGAAGGTGTCAAGATCATGCTGGCTGAAGCATATTGGCATTGGCAGTCACGTGAACCACTCAAAGGCTTAGGACCATCCGGTTTCGACGTGCGTCTCGCGGCCAGCCGGGATGGGAAACAGTTTCAGCGAATTGGCAAACGCAAGGCGTTCATGGCAATGGGACCTTCGGGCCGATTCGACTCGCGCTATGTCTGGGCATTGCCTCACCCCATTCAAATGGACGATGAGTTGTGGATTTATTACGTCGGTTCAAATCGTGACCACGACGGGAATATCGATCCCGCTGCCAATGGCCAACATTTGTCCGGAATCGGCCGAGCCATTTTACGTCTCGATGGATTCGTCTCCGCCGATGCGGACTACAAAGGAGGCCAAATCACCACCCCGCCAATATCATTCGAAGGCAACCGATTAGAACTCAACGTCGATGCGAGTGGAGGCGGTTCGGTTTTGGTCGAAGTCCTGGATCGCAGTGGAAGCCCCTTACCCGGCTTCACCAAACAAGACGCCACAGCTGTCAATAAGAATTCAGTCCGAGCTCAGGTTAACTGGGGTTCTCGAAATGATGTCAGCAGCTTGTCCGGTAAGCCGATTCGGCTCCGATTTCATCTGAAAAACTGCAAACTGTATGCGTTTCAGTTTCGGCGGTGACGTTGCGTCCGATGAGAGTTCAGACGTTAGAAACGGAAATTGCGTAGTGAGTTGCGGATTGATCGTGGAGCCAAACGTGCATATCACGGCAGGCCGAGAAGTCGGAAGGAACCGCAGGCAGAGGAAGAGCCGCAACGGCCGATCACGGCGGAGATGGATTGGGGAAGGCAGCGAAAGATGTGGGAAACGATTGATAGCTGTCAGTAAATGTGTTTAAGAGGAAGAAGGCTTGAGATAACGATCGACGAACGCGCCGGCCGACTTGTAGGCGGCGTCGATAATTTTTGGGTCGCCACCCCCCAGACCGTGCTCACCGCCCGGAATTGTCACCAGTTGATATTCCACCCCGTGCTGTTTCAACTGCTCCGCCATCAACACAGATTGTTCGTAGGGTACGTCGGTGTCCTCCGTTCCGTGAATTAGCATCGTCGGGGGAAAATCACGCGTGACATTCTGTAGGGGCATATAGGGACCGAACTTCTCGGATTCCGAGTGCGGGTCCCAGCCCGAAACCGCCTGCGGCCAGTATCCTTGTTGGCGGCAATACTGATAGAACGCCCCGCCATCGCCTTTACGCTTGCGAGCGTCGGCAACCGGTGGGCCGCTGACTTGTTTGTACGCCTCTGCTTTGGTGAGCTTAATTTGCTGATGTCGTGTGTGTTTGCTCGGGCTGCTGTACCAGTCACCGACCAGATCGCCATATCCAAAAAACGCCACCAACACGCTTGGTCGGGGTTTGACACGATAGCCGGACATCAAAGTCAGATAGCCTCCCGCCGAACCGCCCATGACCGCGATCTTGGTGGCATCGACGTGAAACAACTTCGATCCCTGCTCCCGCACCCAGCGAAAAGCATCTTCCAGATCCTCAATGATTGCCGGCAATTGCGTCTCAGGTGCCAGTCGATAATCGATGGACACGATCGCGTAGCCCGCATCAAGCATCCTCGCCTTCACACGCTTATCGATACCCACACGATTCCCAACGATCAGCGCGCCACCGTGAATCCAAACCACGACAGGCCGTTTAACATTGTCGTCGATCCGGTGAACGTCAGCTTTGATCTCGAGATCGCCAACCTTTTTGTAGGTAAAGGTTTTGGTGCTCACGCTCGTTTCTTGTGCGTCTGTCGCGGCCGCCAACGCCAAGGTCGCCGTTCCAGCCAATCCCCGTTGGACAAATTCGCGCCGATTGAATTGTGACATCGAACGACTCCTCGCCAAAGTCCATTCCTGTTCCAACCCCAGTTTACACGATCGTCCGACGACACGCACGCGTCAGCGTCGAGGAGCGCCGAATGGAGCGTTGTGGCAGCGCCCAACCGTCGCACGGCGGGATCGGTTTCACTTGAAGCGCAACGAACGTGCCGACGCGGCCAGGCCAATCGTAATCGACATAGCGGCGGAAGTCCCACGTTCCCGATGACGAGCCGCGGCTGGGTCAGAAGATGATCGCAACAGCGGAGCCGTATGGCTATCGCGGGTTGACCGAGTTATTGAGACGGAAAGCCGAGAACGTCAACCATTCTTCTTGGCGCCAAGTATTCGGTATCGTAGCCTAACGAGGATGGCGAAACTGTTGTTTTGTTGCACCTTGTAAATGTCCCGCATTGCCCCTCCACTCGACGTCTGAATTGGTTGCATCCATGTGGCAAGTTACCCAGAACGATCTCAATCATGCTCCGAGGAGGCATCGTTGAAAAAACGATGTGCGTTCGCACTGTGGGCAACATGTGAGTTGCTGGCGGCGGCAGGTGTGGTGGAGGCGGGCGGCGGTCAAGCGGAGGCAAATTTCACGGTGCAGAAGGGGCTCGTCTTTGCGCGCGGGGATCGGGAACTCACGCTCGATTTGTACCGACCGCAAAATCCGTCCGACCCGCTCCCCTGCGTGATCGTCATCCAAGGGGGAGGCTTTAGGACGCAGGACGGGCAGCGGTTTCGCCCCTTTGTCGAGCGGCTAGCAAAAAACGGCTTCACGGCGGCGCTCATTTCCTGCCGCGGCCGGTCGGATCATGAGTATCGCGATACCCTGGCCAACCTCGACTCCGCGGTACGTTTTATCCGCACGCACAGCGGAGAATACGGTATCGACTCCGACCGCATCGGCACGATGGGGCTCTCCGCCGGCGCGAGGCTGGCGTGTTGTTGGAGGTCAGCGACGGCGTCGAGGGCTTGAAACCGCCGGGCGGAGTTGCGGAGGGGTTGAGCCGCATCCAGGCGGCGGCTGGCATTGCCGGAGTATACGATTTCGTCGCCCGTTTCACCGACAAGGACCAGTTGGCGCTGCAGTCCAATGCGGAAAAGAAACGCCGGACCAACGGTGAGTGGATCGGAGCGGCGTTCTCACCGACCGATGCACATTGGCTCCAGGCGTCGGCGATCAACCACGTCAACCAAGCCGATCCTCCGGTGTTGCTGCTGCACAGACGGAACGATCGGACGGTTCCCTGGCTGCAGTCACGAGACATGCACACCCGCCTAAAACAGGCAGGGATCGCGGCGGAAATCGAAATTAGCAACGACGGCGGTCACCGTGGCCCGGCGACGGCGGAAAAACGCATCGTCGCCTTTTTCAAAAAGGCGCTGGCCGAAAAAGCCGTCGCACCAGCACGCTGACACTGCCGCCCCAGCACGCAATGACACTAGCGGACCTAGTGGTTCCCTAGCTGCAATTGAAAAAGCGTTCTCAAAAGCAATACGCAACGAAAAACGGAATGTCGCAGCGTAAAGGAAAGCGCGGCGGCGTCCCATGAGGATCATTGGTCCCGGTTTCCCACCAAGGTTTCATCTCGTCTCTCCTCTTGTCGTGTGTCGGTCTGAGTCACACGGCGTGACTCCGCTTGCGGACCAGACACTACGCACCGAGGCGAGCATGCCTTAATCGCACGGGCAAAAGAAAACCGAGGAAGTAACGTTGTATTTTGAAACTGTCGGAGTGGCCACGTTTGCCGCCACAGCCACAGCAAAATTGATAATCAGCGAATCGCACTGTATGCTTATGGAGTCCCGCTGAGTTGGCAGCTTGGTAAAAACCAAGGCGAGCGCCTGCCGATTCGCGGGACTTTTTTCGCTGGTCGGCATCGGCTGTCCGCAAATCTCGCTGCGACACCCCTGGGAAACTTATGACACGCGCCAATTCTCTCCCCTCATACTCAAAGCATCACTGCAACACCGATGAACGCACTCGATGCTACAGCGCGTGCCAACTAAAGACAGAGCAGATAGGCCACAAGGTCGTCTTTTTCCCCCTTGGTGAGTTTTAGCTCCAGCACCAAGTTGAAGAATTCCACGGTGTCATGCAGTGTGGGGCATCGTCCGTCGTGCAGGTAAGGTGGCGAATCTTTAATGCCTCGGAGCGGAAACGTCTTAATCGGACCTTCGGGCCGACAAACGTAGAACCGCTCCACTTGCAAGTCATGCATATAGTCATCAACGAAGGCGGGGCCGTAATGGCACTTCGCACATTGCGCCTTGCCATGGAAAAGTTCCTCGCCGCGCAGTTCCTGTTCCGTTGCAAGATCTGGAATGAGACGCATGAGTGGATTCAGCTTTGGCGCTGGCGGGTAATCGATGATCGAATTGAAGTCGCCCATCCGGTTCGTGACTTCGCGTTTTACGGCCCTGGGGCCGATCGCTTGCTGCATACCGGGATCGCCATCGAAATACTCTTCCACTTCGGAGAAGTGATCCATGCTGCGTATCGAGCGTTTCGAAGAGAATTGCATCAGGTTGTAGTTACCTCGCATGGTCGGTGTATCCGTACGGAGTCGGCTCATGTTTGGCCGCGAGTCGGGCCCCAGTTCAAATGCGGCGTTAGTATGCCCATTCACGTGACAATCGAAACACGCAACTCCCTTCGAGGGTGATTTCGTCACACGGTGATCCGTGTGATTGAACCAAGTGGTTGGCGAGGGGCGCAATAACTCCTTTAAGCCCTCCATCTGCTCAGGGGTAAGCAGCCCATCGAAGATTTCGTAATAGTTGTCCAGCGTGATTTCACGGCCGCCGGCGACGTCCCCAAGTTCTTTGTGGGTCGAGAGGAACAACGCAGGCGGAAATTCTGGCAAGTAGGTATCCGGAAAATCCATGTCGACGTCGATCCGCTCATGTTCGGGGTGAGCTTTGGTCCACATTTGCGGGAACACCATATGTGCGTTCGATTGCAGCGGGTGAGCAAGGGGCTTGTAGGGAAACAAGTCCCGCTTGCGAATCTCACTCGGCTTCAACGCCGCTAGCTCTTCAAACGACTTCACAGAAGCCAGACGCGCTATGGGACCGCGCATGATCGGCTTGCCGGCTGACATAAACGTTCCCGGAATGGCTTCGCCGGAAAAGTCGAATCGATCATGCATGTAAGCGTGCACATCCGCCATCAGTCCCGGCTTTTGCTTGCTGTGGAAGTCGAGCCATTGCTCGAACCGCATGGGAAGAATCGGCGAACCAAAAGATGAAACGCCGCGTCCATAGTACTTCCAAAGATCAAACGGCGTGCGCATGCCCTTTGTAATGGTTGGGTAGAGTTGCAGGTTGTCTTCCTCGAACGGCGCCGCTGGGGTCGTCCGGCGGTAGGATACATTTTTGGCAGCAACTGAAGTGTCGCTATCTGGCTGCGGCTCGGCCGCTTCGAGACGGGCGCTGCTGAGCGGGAGCCGGCTGAGCCCCGTTCCACGATACTTGTCGTACGTAAGGTGGATGCCAAACGTGAGAACGAGTAGAACGAATACAAGAATAGCCTTAGACGAATGTTTCTTGACGAATGACCACATTGGGATTCCTTGGGACGATTATGAATTGGGGCTTGCTTTGCTTGCACTATCACGGAGGCGCTGCGGAAAGACTTGCGGCAAAAGCACGGTCCAGCCAGCAGCGACGAAAACGATGTTCTTGAAGATGTATTGGCCTTCAATGTTGGGAGCCAGCGGAGCAATCTTGAAGGTGAGTTCAGGCAAAAGCACCAGCGGTAAAAAAGTCCCAATCATGTGCATAAGAAATAGAATAAAGGTGATTCGCGGAAAGACATTGAGTATCAGCCCCAAGCCAATCACAGTTTCGAGAATCGCCAGTGCGAACTGAGCGGTCTGGGCGTCGAGGTAATGGAAGCTGACATTCATCACGGTCTGCGTTGCAATCAATTCAGCCGGGCTAAGATCGGGATAGAATTTGAGGACGCCGAAGTGGAAATAGACGAGGCCCAGCGCCAAGCGAAGGAAAGTCGGCGATTGATAGACGTAGACGTTTTCATGTGGCATGGATTGGACCGCAAAAGCGAAGAGAGGATCAGCCAGATTTCAATCATGCACTACCACACGATGTGTTGTCTGTCGGCACAATTCCAGTTTGCATGTAGCTGGAATGCGACAACAGCATCGATACACCTGTCTGGAGTCTAATCGAGAATCAGCCGACGACGCCCTGCTCGAGCGCGAAGCGGATCAGTTCGGCCGTGCTCCCGAGGTTTAGCTTGTCCATGATCCGTGAGCGATAAGTGGATGCGGTGCTAGTGCTAATCTTCATCTGCTTAGCACACTGTTGAAGAGTCTTGCCGGCCCCGAGGAGCCGCAGGAAATCGAACTCACGCTGCGAGAGTGACTCCAAACCGACGCGTTCGCGTTTTGGCCGCCGAAGATGGTGGAGCACCTCCTGCGAAACTCGCGGCGAGATATAGATTTGCCCCTGACGGACGGTATCGATCCCCGCAACGAGTTCGTCGACCGCCGCTGACTTGATGATGTAGCCATGGGCACCAGATTCTAGAACACGAACTGCGTAGTGAATATTCTCATGAACCGTTAAGACGAGAATCCTGAGGTCGGGCGCCTGTCGCAGGAGCCTCTCGATTAACTGTGGAGCGTCCTGGGTCGGCATGGAATAGTCCAGGACGAGTACCTCCGGCTGCAAGGTGCGCACGGCATCCAGCGTCTGTGCACCATCGCTTGCCTGAGCCACAATCGTTATTCTCCCACTTTCTTCGAGAATCCGCGCAAGCGCCTCGCGGACCATTTCGTGGTCGTCGGCCAAAACCACCCGGATTGGGGAATTGATCAGTGGCATTATTCAATCGTACCTTTTCGGAAAACACTCACTTCGATTGTCCGTCTTCACACAACGGAATCGCGACACGGATCTGCGTACCTTCACCAGGCGTCGATTGCAGATCAAACCAGCCATTCAGGAGCTCGACGCGTTCCCTCATGCCGAGGATTCCGAGGCGAGTGGAGTCCTTCTGCTCTTCAAGCTCAAACCCAACGCCCGAATCTTTCACCGTCATGTAAAGCATCTCGCTTTCGGTTTCAATGTCAACTTCCGCCTCACCAACCTGGGCATGGGACACCACATTCGCCAGAGCTTCTTGCAGGATTCGATATGCGTTCTCGCCGATCTTAGTTGGTATTCTCTCTCGGTGAAAATGCAACCGAGACCTCACATCCACCCCCTTTCGATCTTGGTACTCGGATAGCAAGCTCTCGACAGCGTCGCGCAAACCAAGATCGTCCAAAACGCTTGGCCGTACGCGCGTTGCGATTTCGTGCAAACTCTTCAAAAGTTGTTCGGTTTCTTCGATAGCTCGTCGAAGTAACGGACTTGAACGTGATCCGCCCTTCTGCTTTTCCAGTGACCGCAAATCGAGGCTTATGGCAGTCACTTGTTGCCCAAGTTCGTCGTGTAAGTCGCGAGAAAGATTGCGGCGTTCGGCTTCCTGGGAGGACAACAGCAGGCTGGAGAGTTGGCGCAGACGAGACTCCGATTCCACGATGCGCTGTTCATGGTATCTCCGAATCTCACTGGACCGCGCCCAGTAGAGTGCCAGCAAGGCGACAACCGCCATCACTCCGACATACATGAACATCAGTTGGCTCAAGAGTTGTCGAGAATGTGCCGTCGCAACCGAGGAGGAGATGTAAGAGATGAGGATCAGGGAATTCAGATCGTGATCGTCAATAACTGTCGTTGACGAACGCATGGGATCGGCAGATGATCGGTGACCGGGTGACACGCGTTGGAACGTAAACAGATTCCGTCGCGCACGAAGCTGACCAGCATCGAGACGCTTTCCTTGCTCCCAGGCGACTGGAAATTCGATCGGAAAGCTGTGGCGATGACCCAGCAACCAACCCCACTCGTGACGCGGGTCGGCAGACTGTAAGTATTCTCCCGCCGGATTGACCAACATGGT
>Ga0316204_10008827_pt1 | contig 13767 bp, 13 predicted proteins | sample 6monrhotite_MG_2_FD_205661 | JGI IMG/M metagenome (GOLD analysis project Ga0316204, IMG submission 205661) | Microbial mat bacterial communities from mineral coupon in-situ incubated in ocean water Damariscotta River, Maine, United States -... | ecosystem: Environmental > Aquatic > Marine >... | reverse complement strand
TTTACAGCTTGCTTCTGACCTTTGGACTGACGCTGGTCATCACCGGCATTTTCCAGAATTATTATGGTGTTTCAGGCAAGCCTTATCCAATCCCCGACATCCTGAGTGGCGGCGTAAATCTGGGTTTCATGTACCTGCCGAAATACCGCGCCTTCATTATCGTCATGTCGATACTGGTTTGTTTCAGCACATGGTTTCTTATCGAAAGGACCCGGCTGGGCGCTTACCTCCGGGCCGCAACTGAAAACCCGGAAATGGTCAGCGCGTTCGGTATCAACGTGCCGCTTTTGGTGACGTTGACCTATGGCTTCGGAGTCGCGTTGGCTGCATTTGCCGGAGTTCTTGCTGCCCCCGTCTATTCGGTCAATCCGATCATGGGCAACGACCTCATCATCGTGGTCTTCGCGGTCATCGTGATCGGCGGAATGGGGTCTATCATGGGTGCAATCATTGGCGGCTTTTCGCTTGGCCTGGTGGAAGGCCTCACCAAGGTTTTCTATCCGGAAGGTTCCACAACCATTATCTTCATTATCATGGCTCTTGTCTTGTTGTTCAAGCCAAGCGGCATCTTCGGGCGGGAGGCCTAGACCATGCCAGTCAATACCACTGTTCACACTGGGACGAGCGTTGACTTGCAGGGAGCCGAAGACAACGCGAGATCCGCTCGCTATCAGTTGATCGGCTTTGGCTTGGTCGCAGCTTTCATCATCATTGCGCCTCAGTTTCTCTATCCCGTTTTCGTCATGAAACTGCTTTGCTTTGCTCTCTTTGCGGCAGCGTTCAATCTGATGCTCGGTTTCGGCGGACTTCTGTCCTTCGGCCACGCCGCCTTCTTTGGCGGGGCGGGTTATGCGGCCGGCCACGCGGCAAAAATTTGGGGCCTGCCCCCGGAGGTCTCGATCATTTTTGCAGTGTTTGTCACCCTCCTGCTTGGTGCGGTTTTCGGGTTTCTGGCAATCAAGAGCCGCGGCATCTACTTCGCCATGATCACGTTGTCCTTTGCTCAGATGGTCTATTTTTTCGCTTTGCAATCGCCGGTCACCGGCGGCGAAGATGGCTTGCAAAGCATTCCGCGCAACCATCTCTTCGGCCTGATCGATATGTCGAGCGACGAGAATTTCTACTGGATGGTCGCTGTCATTTTTGCTCTGGGCTTCATGTTTGTCTACCGGGTCGTTCATTCGCCCTTCGGCGAAGTGCTCAAGGGCATTCGCGAGAATGAGCCCCGGATGATTTCGCTGGGCTATCAGGTGCAGCGCTACAAGCTGCTCACATTCATCATCTCTGCCGGCGTGTCGGGTCTGGCCGGCGGCACGAAGGCGATGGTCTTTCATCTCGCTTCGCTGGTGGATGTGCATTGGACCATGTCCGGTGAAGTGGTGCTGATGACACTGATTGGCGGCATGGGCACAATCTTCGGCCCGATCATTGGTGCCGCCGTGGTGGTGACCATGCAGAACTATCTCGCCAATCTGGGATCCATGGTCCTGATCATTCAGGGCGGCGTGTTCATCATCTGCGTGCTTACCTTCCGAAAGGGCATTGTTGGTGTGATCGGAAGCTGGCTGAAAGCTCGCCTGTAATGCGGAGGATTTTGTTATGACGGGACCACTTGAAGGAATCCGTGTCCTCGATTTCTCGACCTTGTTGCCGGGGCCGATGGCCACGCTGTTTCTGGCTGAAGCAGGTGCGGAAGTCATAAAGATAGAGCGACCTGGCAAGGGTGAGGACATGCGTGGTTACGCACCCAAATGGGGCGATGACAGCGTGAATTTCGCATTGCTCAATCGCGGCAAGAAATCGCTGGCGCTGGATTTGAAAGACCCTGCCGGGCGCGACAAGCTGCTGCCGCTGCTCAAGCAGGCGGATGTTATTGTCGAACAGTTCCGGCCCGGCGTGATGGCGCGCCTGGGATTGAGCTATGAAGACATCAAGGCCATCAATCCGGGCGTAATCTATTGCTCGATCACCGGTTACGGGCAGACCGGGCCACGTGCCGCACGCGCTGGACATGATCTCAACTATATTGGCGATATGGGCCTTCTCGCCTTGAGTCTCGGCTCCGCTGTAACCCCAGTGGTGCCACCCGCTTTGATCGCCGATATTGCCGGTGGCACCTATCCGGCGGTGTTCAACATTCTGCTCGCTCTGCGAAACCGGGATAAGACCGGCAAGGGGACATATCTGGATATAGCCATGTGCGATGGCCTTTTCCCGTTTGTTTACTGGGCACTTGGGGAAGGGGTCACGACGGGCAGGTGGCCGGGGAACGGTGACTCCCTGGTCTCGGGCGGAAGCTGCCGCTATCGGCTCTATCCCACGTCCGACGGTTCCTTTGTGGCGGCAGCTCCTCTTGAGCAAAAATTCTGGGAGATTTTTGTTGAGGCAATCGGGCTGGCCCCTGAATTGCGTGACGACCGGCAGGATCCCGAAGCGACGACACAAGCCGTTGCCCGAATTATCGCCGAACAAAGCGGCGATCACTGGAGCGAGATTTTCGAAGCTGCAGACTGCTGTTGTTCGGTGGTCCGTGACCTGCAGCAAGCGTTGCAGGATCCGCATTTTCGTGAGCGAGGAATTTTTGATGCCGAGGTTGAAAACGAAGCGGGTGAGCGGATCACCGCATTGCCGGTTCCGGTCGCCAAGGTTTTCCGTGTCAACACTGGCGCCGTGCGCGCACCCCGGCTCGGAGACAACAATGATCTGGTTGCCAATGACAATTCCGACGACAGGGAGACATCGCGATGAAGGCCGTTTTAGTTCGCCAATTCGGGCCGATTGAAGTGGCTTGCATCGAGGATTTGCCTCCGTTGGTGCCGGGCAAAGGGGAGGTGGTTGTCAATCTTCATGCTGCGGAAGTGAATTTTCCTGACATTCTGGTCATGGAGGGCAATTACCAGAAAAAGCCACCTCTGCCGTTTTCTCCCGGCAAGGCGGGCGCTGGTATCGTCTCAGCCGTGGGGGAGGGCGTGACTAAGCTCTCCGTCGGTGATCGGGTGGCGGTTCAGGTGGAATATGGTGCCTATGCCGGGCAGCTTAGCACGACAGCCGTCAACTGTTTCAAGATGCCGGTCGCAATGCCCTTTGACATCGCTGCCGCGCTTGGTCTGGTCTATCAGACGGCGCATTTTGCTCTTGTCGAGAGGGCTCAGATGCAGCCGGGCGACCGGGTTCTTGTTCTGGGCGCTTCGGGCGGAGTTGGTTCGGCAGCAGTGCAGCTTGCCAAGGCAATGGGAGCAGGCACGGTCATCGGCGGGGTCAAGGGTGCGCGCAATGCCGAATTGGCGCGTGCGGCGGGTTGCGATGAAACGATTGATCTGGAAATGGAGAATCTGCGCGACGGGCTGCGCGATGCGGTACGCCTTGCGACTGACGGATATGGTGTTGATGTCGTTATCGATCCGGTTGGCGGTGTGGTTACGGACGCCGCACTCCGGGCAATGGCTTGGCGTGGTCGGTTGGTCGTGATCGGTTTCGCAGCGGGTAGCATACCAACGATCAAGGCCAATTATCTGCTGGTCAAGAATATTGCGGTCACCGGGCTGCAATGGTCAGATTACCGCGAGCGCGCCCCTGATTGGATCGAGCGGGTTCAGTTGGAGATTTTTGATCTCTGGTCAACAGGCCGGCTGGCTCCCCAAATCGCCGACAGCATGCCGCTTGCTCAATTTGCCGAAGCACTCAACAGGCTTAAATCGGGCAGTGCGCACGGCAAGATTATTCTCGTTCCCTGATCGCTGGAACTACAGGTGTACCGATGCTCGATCAGGGGGTTTGAAGTTCTGTCGCAAAGTTGTTTGGCGTAGATTTTAGTCCTCAATAGCCACGAACGTCCGAAAACCAGAGTTCGCCGCCTACGCGCCATACGGCAAAATCGAAACCACAGTTTTCCAAGATAAACCCAACCTGCAAACACAAAAGGACAAAACCAATGGACAAAGCCACCTACGAAAAGGGTTTGAAGATCCGCCGGGAAACGCTCGGCGAGGAGTATGTGAACAAGGCATTGGCCAATGTCGATGATTTCGGCAAAGACCTGCAGGAACTCGTGACGACCTACTGCTGGGGCGAAGTCTGGGGCCGCGAAGGGCTGGACCGCAAAACCCGTTCGACCATCAATTTGGCCATGATCAGCGCCCTCAACCGGCCGCATGAATTGGCAGCGCATATTCGCGGCGCGATCAACAACGGCGTGACCCCTGACGAGATCAAGGAAATCCTGCTGCAGGTCGGCATTTACTGCGGTGTACCGGCCATGGTCGACAGCTTCCGCATCGCAAGAACAGTCCTTGGAGAGATGAATGAAATCTGAAGCTCAAATCAAGCTGGGCTTTGTCGGTATCGGGGCCATGGGTGCACCCATGGTCCGGTGCCTGGCCAAAGCGGGCTACCGTCCGACGCTTCTGGACGCACACCCTGATGCAGCACGCGCAGTGGCGCAAGAAACCGGTCTGAGTGTTGCTGGTTCGGTAGAGGATCTCGGCCGTGACTGCGATATCGTGATTCTGATGTTGCCGACATCTGCCATCGTTCACAAAGTCTGTATGGGTTCGGGTGACGGCAAATCGGGCCTCGCTGCGGAACTTGCGGCAGGCAGCATCATTTTGGATATGAGTTCGTCCGATCCGGTGGAAACCCGCAAGCTTGGAGCCCGGTTGGCCGAACAAAACATTCGCCTTCTCGACGCTCCGGTTTCAGGTGGCGTGCGCAAAGCGATTGCCGGAACACTGGCCATCATGCTGGGCTCAGACGATGAAGATGCCGTTGCCCCGGCAACGCAAATTCTCGAGGCGATGGGAACGGTCTATAGAACCGGACCTTTGGCATCCGGTCACGCGTCAAAGGCGCTGAACAATTATGTTTCTGCTGCCGGACTCGCTGCCGCCTGCGAAGCGGTCATTGTGGGCAGAAAATTTGGCCTGAACCCGGAAACCCTCGTCAATGTCATCAATGCCTCAACAGGCAGGAACAACTCGACGGAAAACAAGCTTGTTCAATTCGTTCTGAGTGGCGAGTTCAGCAAGGCAGGTTTCGCGTTGGATTTGATGGCTAAGGATGTCGGACTTGCCGCGTCTCTCGCCGAAGCGCTGGAACTTGACTTGCCTGGCTTGAGTGAAGCGCGCCGGCTTTGGAGCGAAGCAAGCGGGAAATTGCAACGCGGCGCCGATCACACTGAAATCTTCCGTTATCTCGAAAATGCGGCGGAGAACAATGACACTTGATCTGAATGCGTGGGCCGCGCGGGCAGTTGCCGACACGATATTTGGCTGGCATTGCCGCGGCCTGTCGCTGGTTCTTTGCCTGCGCACCCCCGACAGTTCCGTCGGGGTGTTGATATGCGAAACGCCGCGCCATCTCACAACCCAAGAATGCACGCAACCGGACATTTTGATTGAAGGACAACAGGAGGCTTTCAATCAGATCGGCCGCGCCGATCCGCCCCCTGGCAGCCATTCATTCGGCGCGCTGTTGCGCCATAATGCCGGAATTGCAATTTCCGCCGAGCCGTTGAAGCAAGCCCAGGCGCTCGCAGCACTTGAGCGTCTGATCGAATTGTCCCGACCCGAGCGGCCCTATTTTGAAGGCCACGGATTCGACCATGACGAAACCGCTGTCATCGGCCACCGCAAGCGCCTGCGCACAAGCGGTAAACGGGAGGCAAGCATTCATTATCTTGAGGCTGGTCGCGGCGTTCCGATCATCTTCCTTCACACCGCAGGCGCCGATAGCCGGCAATATTTGCATCAGCTTGCGGATTGCGAGTTGCAAGGATTCTACCGCATGCTGGCATTTGACATGCCTTGGCATGGCCTCTCTTCCGGCGAAGGCAATCGTGAGTTCACAGCCGGTTATCAATTGACGGAAGAAGCCTATCTCGATTGGTGTGCAAGTTTCGTTGAGCAGGTCGCAGGCGGCCCAGCCATCATCATTGGATGTTCGATGGGCGCGGCAATCGCCCTCACTCTGACTGCGCGGCGACCTGATCTCGTGCTTGGCTGCATCGCGCTTGAAGCGCCAATGACCGCGCCAGGCCGCCGCAGCGAATTGCTCACTGACGCGCGCATCGCCGACAGCCAACATAATCCGGCCTATGTTCGCGCCATGCTTGGTCCCAACTGCCCACAACGCCAGCGCGATGAGGCTTGCGCGATCTATGCACAGGCGAGACCGGGCATCTATATGGGTGACCTGGCCTATTACAGCAATGAATATGACGGCGCCCGGATTGCCGCTCCACTTGCAAGATCCGGGCGGCCCGTCGCGCTGCTCACGGGCAGTTACGACTATTCTGCCTCACCCGCCAATACCCGCCAGCTTCACGACGCTGTTAATTCCGACAATGTCACATTTAGCGAAATGCCGGAGCTGGGTCATTTTCCGATGATTGAGGGTCCGACGCGATTCCGTCCTCATTTGCTGACGGCCCTCAAGCGCCTTGGAGACCGAATTCATGAGTGATGTTCCCGTATTTGAAGTCTACGCGATCCAGTATGCGACCTCGATGCGTCCAACAGCAGATTACTTTGTTGGCGCTGATCCCCACGATGGACAATCACCGATCAATTACTATGTCTGGTTGATCCGCAGTGATGACCGCATCATTCTCATCGATACGGGTTTTAATGCCGAGCGGGCAAAGCAACGCGGCCGCAATTTCTTACGCTGTCCGACCGAAGGGCTAAGGTCACTTGGCATTGCGCCTGAAGACATCGATACGGTGATCGTCACCCATCTGCATTATGATCACGCGGGAAATCTTGATCTGTTTCCCAATGCGCGGTTCGGCCTGCAGGACGAGGAGATGCGGTTTGCGACTGGCCGCTACATGCGCCACGAAATGATGCGCGCTCCATTTGAACTTTCCGATGTCCTGCGCATGGTCACCAGCAATTTCGAAGGACGGGTGGATTTCTTCAATGGCGATGCCGAGCTCTGCCCCGGCGTAGGGCTGCATCACGTGCCAGGTCATTCGCTCGGCTTGCAATCTGTCACGGTCAATTCCAAACGCGGCCGTCTTTGCCTTGCTTCGGACGCGGCGCATTTCTTCGATAATATCCGTCTCGGCAATCCCTTCAAGGTTACCACCCATGTGGGCGACACTCTTGAAGGCCACGACCGCGTTCGCAAGCTCGCCGGCTCAAACGACCGACTGATACCGGGGCACGATCCGCAAGTCTCGGAAATCTATCCGGAACACCCCGATGACAGCCTGATTCTGGTGCTTCATGAAAAGCCGGCCAGAGATCCACTTGCTGGCTAGATAGTCAGCAAAATGGTGCCTTAACGTGTCTGCGGGAACAGTTCTTGCTCCGACCCCTGTATTGATCCGCAATCTCCAGACCTACTTGGTCCAGAACACGAGGTCGATTGTCGACTACTGCCGCCAATATTGGTCAGGTCAGCCGATATCGAGTTCCCCTGCCGAAAGTGCCGCCAACAGCCTCGTCAATGCTCGTATGAACAAGAAGCGTCAGATGCGCTGGTCTCCCGTTGGTGCTCATCGGGTCCTTCAGGTTCGCGCCGCCGTTGCCGACGGCCGGCTCAAACAGGCCAAGCTTGCCCTCGCGGCTTGCCCCCCAACTTTTTCCCGCTCCCGCCGTCTGCTCCATACGACCAGCGCACCCGTTCCGCATACATTTTTGGCGCGATCTGCCCCAGGCACGGGAAAGCCGCAGCCCTCGTCATGCCGTGGTGCGACACCTATGCCATGAACCAGCACCTGGCCGAGATCTCCCGCCATGTTGCCGACAATGCGCATTCTGTCCTCATTATGGATCAGGCTGGCTGGCATTTGTCGAAGAATCTGATCGTGCCTGGCAACATTACGATCCTGCCATTGCCACCGCGCTCGCCCGAACTCAACCCGGTTGAAAATATCTGGCAGTTCATGCGCGATAACTGGCTCTCAAATCGCGTATTTAAATCTTACGACGACATTGTCGACCACTGCTCTTATTCCTGGCGAAAACTCCAGAACCAGCCTTGGAAGATCATGTCTATCGGGCGCAGAAAATGGGCCAATGGGTTCTGAACAATGAGGCTTGGTATAAGTCCTTTCGGCTCTGTGAGTCCGGAAACAAGGGGCCGAAAATCAGTAAGCAGCGCGATAGATGGCCAGAGCGTCTGCTTCGGTCACTTCGCGCGGGTTGTTGACCAGGAGCCGGGTCTGGTTCATGCCATCCGATGCCAGCCGGGGCAGGAAGTCTTCGGGAATGTTCATGGCGCGCAGGGTCTGCTGCAGGCCGCAGGCAGCCGACAGCTCCGCCAGCCGGTCGCAGAATGCCGCCGCGCGCTCCTGACCTTCGAATTTCGCCAGTTCCGGAAAGGCATAGGGCGCCAACTCCGTGTAAGCTTGTGGCGCAGTCGCCGCGTTGAAGCGCAACACGTGCGGCAGCACCAGCGCGTTCGACAAGCCATGCGGGATGTGAAAATGCCCGCCCAGCGGATAGGCCAGGGCATGAACCGCCGCCACCGGAGAATTTGCAAATGCCTGACCGGCCAGCATCGACCCAAGCAGCATGTCCGACCGTGCATCGATATCCCTGCCCTCATGAACAGCCTTGAGAACCGAGCGGCCCATCAGGCTGAGAGCTTGTGTCGCCAGCATTCGCGACAGCGGATTGTTGTTGGCGCTGACCGACGCATAGGCCTCGATGGCATGCACCATGGCGTCAATGCCGGTTGCCGCGGTGATGTGCGGCGGCAGACCCAGCGTCAATTCAGGGTCGAGCACCGCCACATCGGGCAGTATCATTGGAGAGACAACGCCCATCTTCTCGTTGGTGCCGGTGGTGACGATGGAAATCGGCGTCACTTCGGAGCCGGTGCCAGCCGTAGTCGGCACCAGGATTAGCGGCAGCCGCGGTCCCTTTGCGTTGCCGACGCCATACATTGTTTTGAGCGTTTCCTGCCCCAGCACCAGCACCGAGACCAGCTTGGCGACATCCAGCGACGATCCGCCGCCAAGTCCGATGATGCCCTCGACCGAGGCCTCCTTGGCTTGCTCGACGGCTGCAAGAATGACGTCCTCGGGAGGATCGGCCTGCACCTCGGAAAACATCTCTACAGAAACACCGGCGGCTTCAAGCACAGAAAGCGCACGCTCAACAATCCCCGTCTGCATCATGCCGGGATCCGTGATCAGCATCACCCGGCAACCGATCTGGCCGCGGGTAAGCTCACCGAGCTTGTTCAGCTGGCCCGCACCGAATTGAATGCTTTTCGAAGTGTTGAAGACAAATGGCGTCACGGTACTCTCCCTGTTCCAGGCAATGGTTGTTCAGCCGCCAAAGCTGAAGGTGACAAGTACGATCAGGACAAAGGCAATCGCACCGGTGACCACCAGGGTGCGCGATCTCTCGCGTTCCGCCGATGACCGGTCGCGATTGAGTTTTCTCGGAGGCTCGTAGGCCGGGATCTCCAGCACATAGGGGCTGGCCATTTCCATCTTGTAGGACAGAAACCAGACAAGCCCCACGCCCAGAGCCCAAAACAGCAAGGTCCAGGCCCAGATCGATGGCATGCCGACCAACCATGCACCGCCAGCCTCGTTGATGGCTCCAAAAGCGAAATTACCAAACACCAGGCCGGGTCCGATAGCGAGGAATCCCCACACCAGAACGACCGACCAAGCAGTAGAGCTGAGTGCCCGGGCCCGTGATCTGACACGCAAGGTGCTTTGCAGAAAACGCCGCGCTTCCTGCGCTTCCTCGCCGAAGGCGTTGCGGTTGGTGATGGCTGAAATGATCAGCACTGCCACAAGATTGGCAGCCATTCCCCAGGCAGCGGAATGAATTGTCCAGGGCCAACGCCCCCAAGGCAGTTCCAACCCCAAAAATGAGAGGATCTGATAACCAAGCGGTTCTGTCAGCAGCACGCCCGCTATGCCGAACCCGACCCCGGTTGCAGCCGCTGATTTGGTGATCCAGCGCAGCCAGGTAATGCCCAGTAGCGGCGTCCAGAGCTGGAACGATAGCGGCAAGGCCAGCGCGCCAAGCGCCGACAGGGTGACTGGCGTCAGCGACTGCATCAACACCGAGCCAAGTGTAAGCAGAGCAATGACAATGCGGGTCAGATTGACTGTTGCCAGGCGCGAAAGCCCGCTGTGGAAATAAGGTTTGTAGACATGGCGCACGAGGCTTTCGCCAGCCGTCAGCAAGGCAAGGCCTGCCAGAAGCTGCACACCGGCGATGACGCCTAGAAACAACCAGGCCATGAACCACGGCGACTCCGCCTGAAGCTGCGCCAGCATTCCTCCAAGCGACAATTGCGGATTGATCAGGCCGGCAGCCCCGATGATGGCAATCCCAAAGGCAATGATGCCGCCCACAACGCCCGCCATCACCCATGTCTGGCCCGCGGCGAAACCGTTTGCATTCCGGGTCGACAGAATAATCTTGGCGGCAAGCGGGCTCGCCTGGAACCCCATGAAAGCCAGCGCTATGCCGAAGCTGGTCAAGGCTGTCTCGGAATGTCCGACAACTGCGTCGCGTCCGAGGCCGGCGGAAAATTCGATAACTCCGGCCACCAGAAACAGTCCTGTGCCGTCCGGCGATTGCGCTAGCGTCTGAAGCCCCTCATTCAGCGCTGCAAATCCGCCTGAGCCAACCAGCGCTACTCCCGCCAGACCAACCACACCGGTCAACGCCAGTACGGTCTGAATGACGCCGAAATATCCAATAGCGCGCATGCCGCCGATGCCGACATAGGCGAACAGCACCGCGCCCAGAAATACGCTGACCACCAATTGCGAAATCATGCCGCCGCTCAGCGCCGCGATGATTTCCGACAGCGCCCTCAACTGCAATCCGGCAAAGCCGACAGCGAAAAGCACCGCCACCGCTGTGGACACGACAACGAGGAAATCGCTGTCGAAATAGCTGCGGAACAATTCAGGCTGCGAGGAAAGCCGCAAGCGCTGACCAACAAACCACATCCGCTTGAAAAACAGCACACCGGGCAGCGCCAGAATGATCCCGGCCTGAAGAATAGCCGGTTGGCTAAACCCGCGAGCCGAAATCTCGGCGGTGCCACCGAGCAGGAACCAGCCGGACAGGCTGGCGCCGGCGATTGTAATGGCGGCAATCCATGGAGAAAGCGTATGTCCGGCCGAAAAGTAGGTCTCGTGATTGTGGTTTTCCCGAGCCGCAACGCGCGTCCAGAACAGCATCACCGCGATGTAGAACAAGCCGTACAGCGGCAACCAGATCAGATTTCCGGCATCAGTCATCGTCCGCTGTCCTCGCTCACCGCGGTCTTCACATGGAAGCGGGAGAAGGCGCCGCGAAGACCATGGCGCGTCGACAGATAGGCAATGAAACCCACCGTCAGCACCGCGAACAAGGTCAGCCCGGCGTAGTAGTCCACCATCGACATCCCTCCGGAAAGCACACCGGCAATGAAGGTGAAGATCAGGACACCAAAAGAGCCTATGCCCAGCGCGGTTTCGCCAGGCCCAAAGCCCTGATGGAACAGGCCATTGACGATGATATGGGCAACAAAGGCAGCCACGATGAGTGCAATCCCCAAAAGCGATATCAGGTAGGAATCCCGTGTGAAGCCCTCAAGCAGAAAAGCAAGTCCGCCAAATCCAAGTACTGCCCAAATTGAAAAGACGAGCAGATCGCGTTCTGTATTCGGCTTGGCCGACATGGCAGGCTCTCCGGTGGATCAGGCACCCGGGAGCCTTGGCTCCCGGGTAGATGCGGTGCGGTTTATTTATCGGCCGTTTTCTTGCCCGGCTTGGACTTCGAGCTGGCCTCCGGGGTGTTCGGCTCTGAATAGACAACCTTGGACAAGTCCTGCAGCGTGTGAGAGCGATGGATCGAATCTCCGCTCATGCCGATTTCACCCAGCAACTGGTCGACGAACGGCGCCTGCGAACGATAGCGCAAGGCCGAAGAGACCACCTGTTCGGCAAGGTTTCCGTCACGCGGGCCAGCCCCGTCAGGTCCGGCTCCGTCACCGCCATGGCTCATGTTTCCAGACAGTCCCGGAAGCCCATCGACGTGGAGGATCTTGATACCCTCGATCTTTTCCATCGGCTTGACGCTTTCGCGGATGATGGCCGGCAAGTTCTCGACGAGAGCCTTGTGCAAGCCACTCTTGCGGCTGGCATCCGAACGCATGTTTTCCGCGGCATTGAGCTTTTCCTTACCGGCAGCTTCCACACGATACCGCTCTTCGAGCGCCGACACGGCGATGCGGTCGGCATCGGCGCGGTCCTTCGATGCGATCTTGTCAGCCTCGGCAAGGATCTTGATCCTGGTTGCCTCGGATTCCGCAGCCTTTGAAGCCTCGATCAGTTCGACCACCTTCTGGCGGTTGGCGATCTCTGTGTCGCGAATGGTCTGGACCCGCTCCTGGGCTTCAACCATCTGGGCACGTGCGGCTTCTGCGCCAGCCTGTGCCTCCGAACGCTCCTTGGATTTCATCGACACGGCGATTTCGCGTGCCTGCTCATCGAGCTCAAGAGTTTCCCTGCGCTTGATTTCCAAACGCTCGATCTCGCGTTCCATGTCAATCCGTGTCCGCTCGACGGATTCGCGTTCCTTGAGCTTGATAGCCTCGATTTCGCGTTCACGGCCCGCGGTCTCGGTAGCGATTTCAGAGCGGCGCTGTGCCCGTTGAATGGCCACTTCAGCCTCATGATCGAGACGCGCATACTCGGTATCGCGCTGAATCTCGAGTGTCCGCTTTTCTGCCTCGAGGTTCTTGGTGCGGATGGCGATCTGGGTGTCTTTTTCGATATCGTTACGCTTTTTCTTGCGGCTTTCGATCTGCTCGGTCAGGATCGTTAGACCCTCGGCATCGAAGGTGTTTGATGGATCGAACAACTTGATATCGGTCTGGTCGAGCGAGGTCAGCGAGACCGATTCCAGTTCAAGGCCATCAAGCGCCAGGCTTTCGGCAACCTCCTTCTTGACCTCCTTGACGAACTCCAGGCGGTTTTCGTGGATGTGCTCCAAAGTCACTTTCGCTGCGGCGCCGCCCATGGCATCGACAAAACGGCCCTGAATCAAGTCCTTGAGCTGGTCAGCTTTCATGGTGCGATTGCCAAGCGAACGCGCCGCAGTCGCCACCGCCTCGTTGTTAGGTGCAACACGGACATAGAATTCGACCGTCAACTCCACGCGCATGCGGTCTTTGGTGATCAGCGACTTTTCCCGCGCACGGGTAACTTCCAGCCGCAGCGTGTTCATGTTGACTTCGGTCAGGTCATGCAGGATCGGCAGCACCAACGCGCCGCCGCCCATGACTACCTTTTCACCGCCAAAGCCGGTTCTGACAAACGAGACATCCTTAGTCGAACGACGATACAGCCAATGCAACAGATAGGCGCATACGGCGATAACAATCGCGGCAAGGATGATGATTGCAATTATGTCTGCACCCTTCATTGGAGTGTTCCTTCACTATTCGTCAGATTGGAGGGCTTGCATAAGGCACAAATGAACTCAGGCATTGTCGGGCCTTTCGCTATCCAGGACGGCTGTGGCCAGAATGGCCAGGCCGAAAGCCATGCGATTGAGGAAATCGGCGAGGTTGTAGGCAACGCTCAGTGCGCCGTCATCGACATAGCCGGCGAAAGAAGTGATGAAATTGCCCAGCGGGTAGATTGCCCAGCCCACCGTCACGATCAACCGAAGCCAGAAATAGCCCCGCTGCACCGGTTCGCGCAGCGACCCGCGAATGGTTTCATCCATCTGACCGAAGAACAATTCGCCAAGAATATAGAGCCAGAACACCAGACCGATCAGGAAAGCG
>Ga0316204_10008826_pt1 | contig 13767 bp, 9 predicted proteins | sample 6monrhotite_MG_2_FD_205661 | JGI IMG/M metagenome (GOLD analysis project Ga0316204, IMG submission 205661) | Microbial mat bacterial communities from mineral coupon in-situ incubated in ocean water Damariscotta River, Maine, United States -... | ecosystem: Environmental > Aquatic > Marine >... | reverse complement strand
CGAGCAGGTTGACTGGGCGCGGACCTGTGGTCTTGACGTTGTCGCGGCTGGAAAGGGCACTCTTTACATGCCGGAGTTCCACGCCTCTACACCGGATACCGTGTGGGGTCACTACGGCCTGACACCGGAGCGCGCGGCCGAAAACGGACTCAACCCGAAAATGTTCAACTCATTTCTGGATGGCACGAAGTCTGCGATTGAAATGGCCGCCGTCGCCAACGCGACCGGGCTGACACCCTCGGCGAATGGTCTTGAATTCCCCCCTTGCAGTGTGGATGACCTGTCGTCGACCCTGATCCCAGCCGCGGACGGCGGATGCCTTGACCACAAAGGACAGGTCGAGGTTATCTCCAGCCGTTCCCGTGATGGCATCGATCTGGTGAATGATCTTAGATGGGGAGTGTATGTGACCTTTGAGGCACCCAGCGATTATGTCGAACGTTGTTTTTCCGATTACGGCGTCAAGACGGATACCTCTGGGCGGTATGCATCCCTGTGGCGCCCGAGCCACCTGATCGGCTTGGAACTGGGGGTTAGCGTTGCCTATGCGGGCCTCCTCGGTCAAGCCACAGGCATGTCACAGTCGTTTAACGCCGATGTTGTCGCAACGACCAAAAAGGATTTGATCGCAGGCGATACTCTCGACGGAGAAGGGGGGTATTCGGTATGGGGCAAACTAATGCCGGCCAGCCTCTCTCTGAAAGTGGGGGCGTTGCCCATTGGATTAGCCCACGGCGTCACGCTGAAAACCGATATTGCCGAAGGCGCCGTCGTGCGCTGGGCGGATGTTAACCTGGATGAAACGCGTCAATCTGTTTGCGTCCGCCGGGAAATGGAACAATTCTTTGGAAACAACTAGCGGAAAACTGGATAGATAGAGGGCCGCCATGCCTGCCAGACCCGAGCCCGTTGAAGCCTACCACACCCTGATTGAGTCAGGCGATATCACGCCGGACCCTCGGCAGGAATACGCCATGGCGCAACTACAGACCCTGCATGAAACACTTGGGAGCTACGGTGAACAAATGGGTCAGGGTGGCTGGCTGGCCCGATTGAGTTTTGGTGGTGGCAGTAAAGAACCTCCCAAGGGCATTTATATGTGGGGCGGCGTCGGGCGCGGCAAATCCATGCTAATGGAAATCTTCTATAACCATGCCAGTGTCGGCGAACGCAAACACATCCATTTTCACGCCTTCATGCAAGAGGTTCACCGCCGCGTTCACAGCTACCGCGAGGCGCAACGTGCCGGTAAGGTCGCCGCAAAGGCAGACCCCCTGATCGCCTTGGCAAAAGTTATTGTCGGTCAGGCATGGCTACTGTGTTTCGATGAGTTCCATGTAACGGATATCGCCGATGCCATGATCCTGAGCAGGTTATTCGAGGCCCTTTTCGATGCTGGTGTGGTTGTTGTGGCAACATCGAACAGGCCTCCCAAAGACTTATACAAAGATGGCCTCCAGCGGGAATTGTTTCTTCCTTTCATCGAACTGCTTGAACAAAAGATGGAGGTCATCGAACTGGACAGCCCGACGGATTACCGTCTGGAGAGGATCCAGCATCTGGATGCCTACATCTCCCCGATCAACGCGGAAACGCCGGGGAAATTGAAAACAATTTTCGACCAATTGACCATCGGGGCCATCGCGGAACCCATAACAATGACCGTACAGGGAAGAGACATACCACTTCCTGTCACAGCGGAAGGGGTTGCCCTGACTGATTTTCACTCGTTGTGTGAAAAACCGATGGGACCCGCGGATTTTCTGGCAATTTCGGCGCGCTTTCACACCCTTATCATTGGGGGCATTCCGATTCTTGGGCCGGAATGTCGGAACGAGGCAAAACGGTTCGTCACCTTGATCGACGCCATGTACGAAGCGAAGGTCAACCTGATTTGCTCCGCTGACGCCCAACCGGAGGTCCTTTACCCCGAAGGTGATGGGGCGTTCGAATTTCAGCGGACGGTCTCAAGGATCATGGAAATGCGGTCCCCCGAATACATTTCGGCTGAGCACATTCCAAGTGACGATCACGAACTGGAAGACGCCCCCCTCGGGGGCCTGTTCATGATTTGACGGAAAACAATACCAATAACGGTTGTTTCGTTTTGTGGTATACATTATACCAATTTACGGAGTGATAGACTGCTGTGCCACACCGATATGCGGGGCACCGTAAAACCTCCGTGTTAAACAGGCAGCCAAGTGTTATAAGGTGGCACAATCCATCACTCACTTTGGGGACGTTAAATGGCACGTAATAAAATTGCGCTCATCGGTGCTGGTAATATCGGCGGCACGTTGGCTCACCTCGCTGGCTTGAAAGAGCTGGGCGATATAGCCCTGTTCGACATCGTTGACGGTATGCCGCAGGGCAAAGCCCTCGACATAGCCGAGTCGGCTCCGGTCGACAATTTCGACGCCTCTGTCATTGGCGTCAACAGTTACGCCGGCATCAAAGGCGCGGACGTAATCATCGTTACCGCCGGCATCGCCCGCAAACCGGGCATGAGCCGTGATGACCTGATCGGCACCAATGCAAAAGTCATGGCGAGCGTCGGCGCAGGGATCAAACGCTACGCGCCGAAAGCATTTGTCATCTGCATCACCAACCCGCTTGATGCCATGGTCTGGGCACTGCGCGAAGCATCCGGTCTGCCCCACAACATGGTTGTGGGCATGGCAGGGGTTCTCGATTCAGCACGTTTCCGTTATTTCCTCGCCGAAGAGTTCAATGTCTCAGTTGAAGATGTCACAGCCTTCGTCCTCGGCGGCCACGGCGACACCATGGTTCCCCTGCCCCGCTATTCCACGGTTGCCGGCATTCCACTGCCTGATCTGATTAAAATGGGATGGACCACCCCGGAGCGCCTCAAGAGTATCATCCAGCGCACCCGTGACGGAGGCGCAGAGATCGTTGGCTTGCTCAAGACCGGTTCGGCTTTCTATGCGCCAGCGGCATCGGCAATCGCCATGGCGGAGAGTTACCTGAAAGATAAAAAACGGGTCCTGCCCTGTGCCGCCAATCTCAACGGCCAGTATGGACTGCGTAATATCTACGTAGGTGTTCCCTGCATCATCGGCGCCGGCGGCGTTGAAAAGGTGATCGAGATCAACCTCAGCGCGTCGGAGAAAAAAGCATTCAACAAGTCAGTTGATGCGGTGAAAGGCCTGCTTAAGGTTACGAAGAGTATGATCAACAAAGACAAGAAAAAGCAGGCGGCGCCTGCCCGTAAGAAGAAAGCCACCCCGAAAACAAAAAAATAGGGGTGAATATTGACCGGACGGGGGACATTTCCTTCCTCGCCCTGCGACAGATGAGGCACAGATGAATATTCATGAATATCAAGGGAAAGAGCTGCTTTCCAAGTACGGTGTTACCGTACTGAAGGGCAGTGTCGCCTATACAGTTGATGAAGCCGTCAAAGCCGCCGAGGAACTCGGTGGCCCGGTGTATGTGGTGAAATCCCAGATTCACGCCGGTGGCCGTGGAGCCGGGCGGTTTCAGGACAACCCGGACGGTGCCGGCGGTGTCAGGGTTGTAAAATCCGTTGATGATGTCCGCCAGAGCGCTTCTGAAATGCTGGGCCATACTCTGGTTACCCAGCAGACCGGCCCACAGGGCAAAGAAGTTAAGCGACTGTATATCGAAGATGGTTGTGATATTGCGCGTGAACTCTATCTCGGGATGTTGCTGGACCGTGAAACATCCCGCCTGACCATGATGGCCTCCACCGAAGGCGGCATGGAAATCGAGGAAGTTGCCCACGCAACGCCAGAGAAAATCCTCAAGGTATCAATAGACCCGGCAACCGGCATGTTGCCGTTCCACGCTCGCAAACTGGCCTTCGGACTTGGGCTTGAGGGCAAGCAAGTCGGATCGGCCGTCAAATTCATGCTCGCCATGTATAAAGCCTTCACGGAACTGGATTGCTCCATCGTCGAGATCAATCCTCTGGTTGTTACCGGTGCTGGCGATGTTGTCGCCCTCGATGCCAAGGTGAACTTCGATGACAACGCGCTTTACCGGCACAAGGATGTGATGGAACTGCGCGACGAAGACGAAGAAGACCCGATGGAACTGGAAGCGGCCCAGCACGAACTGAATTACATCAAGCTGGACGGCAACATCGGTTGCATGGTGAACGGCGCAGGTCTTGCAATGGGTACCATGGACATCATCAAGTTGTATGGCGGTGATCCGGCAAACTTCCTCGACGTCGGTGGCGGCGCAACCAAGGAGCGCGTCACCACAGCCTTTAAGATCATTCTGTCTGATCCCAACGTGGAAGGCATTCTGGTCAATATTTTCGGTGGCATCATGCGGTGCGATGTGATCGCGGAAGGCGTTGTTGCGGCAGCGCGGGAAGTCAGTCTGAATGTTCCCCTCGTGGTTCGCCTTGAAGGCACTAACGTTGATCAGGGCAACCAGATCCTGGCTGACTCGGGCCTGCCGATTATTTCCGGCGATGATCTGGGCGACGCCGCCAAGAAAATTGTCAAAGCCGTGAAGGAGGCAAACTGATGGCCGTACTTGTTGATAAAAATACACGCGTCATCTGCCAGGGCTTCACCGGCGCGCAAGGCACGTTCCACTCGGAGCAGGCCATCGCCTATGGCACCAAAATGGTCGGCGGCGTAACGCCGGGCAAAGGCGGCACCAACCACCTTGATTTGCCAGTTTTTGACACCGTCGCTGATGCCGTTGCCAAAACTGAAGCCAATGCATCCGTGATCTATGTCCCACCGCCATTTGCTGGCGATGCTATTCTGGAAGCCATCGATGCGGGCGTGGAGCTAGTTGTCTGTATCACCGAAGGCATCCCGGTATTGGACATGGTCCGGGTAAAACGCGCGCTGGAAGGTTCCAGCACACGTCTTATCGGGCCGAATTGCCCGGGGATTATCACCCCTGACCAGTGCAAAATCGGCATTATGCCGGGCCATATCCACCGCCCTGGCAAGGTCGGAATTGTCTCACGCTCGGGCACTTTGACCTACGAAGCCGTCGCACAAACCACCGCGGCCGGACTCGGCCAGAGCACCTGCATCGGCATCGGCGGTGATCCTGTGAACGGCACGAACTTCGTTGACTGCCTCTCCATGTTCATCGAAGACGATCAAACCGAAGCGATCGTCATGATTGGTGAAATCGGCGGGTCGGCCGAAGAGGATGGCGCTGAAGTTATCAAGGCATCCGGCACAAAGAAACCGGTTGTTGGCTTCATCGCTGGCCTGACAGCCCCTCCGGGTCGCCGCATGGGGCATGCCGGGGCGATCATTTCCGGCGGCAAAGGTGGGGCGCTTGAGAAAATTGAAGCCATGAAATCCGTTGGCATTCATGTCACAGATTCTCCCGCTTCAATCGGCACGACAATGATTAAGGCAATGGACGGGTAAGCTTATCGGCCCGATTTCTGAAGACAAAAACGCCAGAGATTTTCCTCTGGCGTTTTTTTTTCAACGGAAACCTTTTAGTTTTAGACATTTACCCTTAACTTAATTTGGTGAGTGTTTTTCTCTAGGGGCGAGTGTCATCAACGGATGCTCGAAAAATTCATGACCGCGACGGATCCGACAAACTTTCTATTCGCCGGCAATCAAGTTTATATCGCTCAGTTATACGAACGTTACCTGGATGATCCGGGTTCCGTTAATATGCGCTGGCAGCAATTCTTCGTCGACCTTGAAGACGAGGCAAAAGTGCTGAGCACCGAACAACGTGGAGCAAGCTGGGCCCCATCCAAAGCTCGTGTGGTTGGCGAAGACAGCCTTACGCCCCTCTCCGAGCAAATGTCCGCTCAGGTTCAGCAAGCCCAAATGGGTTTCCCGCAAATGATGGCTGCCCCAACGAGCGGCACCAAGGTTCGCGAAGCAACGCTGGATTCCATTCGTGCGCTGATGCTGATCCGCGCCTACCGGGTTCGCGGACACTTGCATGCACATCTCGATCCGCTCGGCCTTGAAGAACCGAAATACCATGCCGAGCTTGATCCTGTAACCTACGGGTTCGCCGACAAGGACCTCGACCGGGAAATTTTCATCAACTATGTCCTCGGTCTGGAAAGTGCAACGCTCCGTGAAATCATCGCTATCATGGAGAAAACCTATTGCGGCTCCATCGGCATTGAATACATGCACATTCAGGACCCGGCAGAGAAGTCCTGGCTACAGGAACGCATGGAGAGCATCCAGAATCAGACTCATTTCACCGATAAGGGTAAAGTTGCCATTCTTCAGCGTCTCAGCGAGACTGAAGGGTTTGAGCACTATCTGGACAAGAAATTTACCGGCACAAAACGGTTCGGTCTCGACGGTGGCGAGAGCCTCGTGCCCGGCATTGAGCAGATAATCAAACGTGGCGGACAACTTGGCATCGAAGAAATTGTCTTCGGTATGGCCCACCGGGGCCGCCTAAACGTTCTAGCCAACGTCATGTCGAAACCGTTTCAGGCGATTTTTGCCGAATTTCAGGGAAACGTCTCCAAGCCCGATGATGTTCAAGGTTCGGGTGATGTGAAATACCATCTCGGCACATCATCTGATCGGGTATTTGATGGCCGGTCTGTTCACCTGTCACTGACAGCAAATCCCTCCCACCTTGAGTGCGTTAACACGGTCGTGCTCGGCAAGGTTCGTGCCAAACAGCACCAGAAAAACGATACCGAGCGGGAAAAGGTTGTCGGATTGCTGCTGCATGGTGACGCGGCATTCTCCGGTCAAGGGCTCGTCGCGGAAACATTGGATTTGTCGCATCTCTATGGCTACAAAACCGGCGGAACCATTCACTGGGTTATCAACAACCAGATCGGGTTCACCACCTCCCCGCGCTTCTCACGTTCGTCACCTTATTGCTCTGATGTGGGCAAAATCGTGGGCGCGCCGATCTTCCATGTGAATGCTGATGATCCAGAAGCTGTCGTGCACTGCGCCCGTATTGCCATCGAGTATCGCCAAAAGTTCAAGAAAGACGCTGTCGTTGACATGATCTGTTATCGCCGACACGGCCATAACGAAGGCGATGAGCCCATGTTCACCCAGCCGAAAATGTACAAAAAAATTGCCGAGCACCCGACAACCCGACAGCTTTTCTCCAAGAAGTTGATTCAGGAAGGTGTGATGACCGAGCAGGACGTTCGTGACATCCAGCTTGAAATTCAGGGCACCCTTGATGCGGCGTTCGATGCTGCAGCATCCTACAAGGTCAATAAAGCGGATTGGCTGGAAGGGTCATGGTCAGGAATGACCATCGCCTACGGCGATGCCCGCCGTGGCAACACGGCCGTTCCGCTGGACCGGCTGAAGGAAGTCGGAAACGCATTAAGCCGGGCCCCCGACAACTTCAACTTGCACTCCAAGATTATTCGTCAGCTTGGCAACAAGCAGAACATGATTGATTCCGGCGAAGGGATTGACTGGGCAACTGCCGAGGCATTGGCGTATGGCTCACTGCTAATGGACGGTCATCCGGTCCGCCTATCCGGTCAGGATTGTGGACGCGGAACGTTTTCGCAGCGTCATTCTGTACTGACGGATCAGGAGACCGACGAAAAATACGTGCCGTTGAATAACATTCGCTTTGGCCAAGCCCCCTACGAGGTCATTGACAGCCCCTTGTCCGAGGCCGGTGTTCTGGGCTTCGAATACGGGTATTCTCTGGCAGAACCGCAAATGCTGGTTATCTGGGAAGCGCAGTTTGGCGACTTTGCTAACGGCGCACAGGTTATCATCGATCAGTTTATTTCTTCGGGCGAGTCCAAGTGGCTTCGCATGTCGGGATTGGTGATGTTGTTGCCACACGGGTATGAAGGTCAAGGGCCGGAACATAGTTCTGCTCGACTGGAACGCTACCTTCAGCTTTGCGCCGAAGACAATATGCAGGTTTGCTATTGCACAACACCCGCTAACTACTTCCATGTGTTGCGCCGTCAGCTTGTACGAGACTTCCGCAAACCGCTGATCCTCATGACACCGAAGTCATTGCTGCGTCACAAACGCTGCGTCTCGACGCTGGAAGAAATGGCCGGAGAGACCTCATTTCACCGGGTGCTGTGGGATGACGCGCAACTGGAAGGCGGGCTGGTCACAGACAGCCGCATCAAACGCATCGTCCTGTGTTCGGGCAAGGTCTATTACGATCTGGAAGACGAACGCAACAAACGTGGCATCAAGGACGTTTACCTGATGCGGGTCGAGCAACTCTATCCTTTCCCCGATGTTGCACTAGCCGAGGAAATGAGACGGTTCCCGAACGCCGATGTGGTCTGGTGCCAGGAAGAGCCCAAGAACATGGGTTCATGGTCTTTCATCCGTGACCCACTTGCAGAAACCATGGAACAGATGGGCCGCGGTGACCTTGCCGTCCGCTACGCCGGACGCCCGGCCGCAGCATCACCGGCAACCGGCTCGTTGAAAAGACACATAGCCGAACAGGCGGCTCTGGTGGACGACGCATTGACCATTAAAAAACAGGCGCCCCGCCGGAAATCACCCACCCGCAAGGCGCCCGCGGCCAAAAGCTCAGGGAAAAAGAAATAACATGAATATTTTTGGGGAAATTCGAGCAATCATGACCGGAGGTCCAGATGCCCGTTGAAGTTAAAGTTCCGGTTCTCGGCGAATCGGTTTCAGAAGCAACCGTCGCCAAGTGGTTCAAGGGTGTGGGCGATTCCGTCGCCGTCGATGAACCCCTTGTGGAACTGGAGACCGACAAGGTCACCGTCGAGGTAAACTCTCCGGTCGCCGGAGCCATGGCGAGCATTGTTGCCGTGGATGGCACCGATGTGGAAGTCGGTGCCCTGCTCGCAACCATCGAAGAAGGTGCGGCTGGAACAGCCGCACCGGAAGCGCCACCTGCCGAAGCAAAGACCGAGCCCGCCGCAGCGGCACCGGCAGAAAAACCGGCCCCAGCTCCAACGCCGGCTTCGACTACCCCTGCTGCCGCTCCTCCAGCACCACCGGCCCCGCCTGCGCCTGCTGCCGGTGGCAGTCATGTGAATTTATCTCCCGCAGTGCGCAAAATGGTGGTCGAACATAATCTCGACCCGGCTGTCATACCCGCCACCGGCCCCGGTAAACGCCTGATGAAAGGTGACATTTACCGGTTCTTGCAAGGTGGAGCACCGGCATCATCAGTTGCCGCGCCAAAGGTCGCATCCACGCCCGCAGACCTGCCACCACGGCCCGAAGATCCGCGTGAAGAAGTGGTGCGTATGACAAAACTGCGCCGCATCATCTCGGCGCGCCTCAAGGATGCGCAAAACACGGCCGCCATGCTGACCACCTGGAACGAGGTCGATATGAAAGCGGCCATGGACCTGCGTGCGGAGTTCAAGGATGGCTTTGAGAAAAAATATGGTGTTCGGCTGGGCTTTATGTCCCTGTTTGTGCGCGCTGCTGTTATCGCACTGCGGGAATGGCCTGCGGTGAATGCCGAAGTCTATGGCGATGAGTTGGTTTACAAGAACTACTACAACATCGGCGTTGCCGTTGGCTCACCTCAGGGGCTGGTCGTGCCGGTCCTGAAAGATGCCGACGAAATGAACTTCGCGGACATCGAAGGTAAGATTGCCGACTTCGGTCGCCGTGCACGCGATGGAAAACTTGGCCTAGATGATATGTCCGGCGGCACGTTCACCATCTCAAACGGTGGTGTGTTTGGCTCCCTGATGTCCATGCCTATCCTGAATGCACCGCAATCAGCCATTCTTGGCATGCACAAGATTCAGAAACGCCCGGTTGCCATCGGCGATTCCGTTGAAATTCGCCCCATGATGTATCTGGCGCTCACGTACGACCACCGGATTATCGATGGTCGTGAAGCGGTTTCGTTCCTGGTGCGCATCAAGGAATGTATCGAGGATCCAAAACGTATCCTCATTGAAGTTTGATCCCGGGTAGCAAAGGAAATCCGATGAGCGAAGCATATGATCTCGTCGTTATCGGCGGCGGACCCGGCGGATACGTTGCGGCCATCCGCGCGGCACAACTGGGCCTGAAGACGGCCTGCGTGGAAATGCGCGGCACGTTGGGCGGCACCTGCCTGAACGTCGGCTGCATCCCCTCGAAAGCCCTGCTGCAATCCTCCCACCATTTCGAAGTCGCGGGACACGAGTTTGCCGATCATGGCATCAAGACCACGGGCCTCAGTGTCGACCTAAAAGCCATGATGGGTCGCAAGGACAAGGTTGTCGAAGACCTGACCAAGGGCATCGAGTTCCTGCTGAAGAAAAACAAAGTGGATTACCTGATCGGGACTGGTCGCGTTATTGAAGCAGGCAAGGTTGGTGTCAAAGCCGCAAAGCGCGGTGCCAAAGAACAGGTGATCGAAACCAAGGATATCCTGATTGCCACCGGGTCAGACGTAACGCCGTTGAAAGGTGTCAAAATTGATGAAACGCGCATTGTCAGTTCAACCGGTGCACTGGCATTGACCAAAATACCAAAGACAATGGTTGTAATCGGTGCGGGTGTCATTGGACTGGAGATGGGTTCGGTCTGGCGGCGTCTCGGCACGAAAGTCACTGTAGTTGAATACCTTGATCATATCCTGCCCGGAATGGACAAGGAAATTTCCAAAACCATGTTGCGCACTCTGAAAAAACAGGGCCTTGAGTTCAAGTTGTCGACGGGCGTTACCGGGGCAAAAGCCGGACCACGCAGTGTCGAATTGACCGCATCACCCGCCAAGGGTGGAAAAGCGGAGAAGATCAAAGCCGACGTGGTTCTGGTCGCTATCGGTCGCAAACCGTTTACTGACAAGCTCGGTCTCGCCGAAGCGGGCGTGGAAATGGACGAGCGCGGCTTCGTGAAAGTCGACAATCACTTCCAGACCAATGTTGCCGGAATTTTCGCCATTGGGGACGTCATCGGCGGTGCCATGCTGGCCCACAAAGCCGAAGAAGAGGGTGCCACAGCAGTGGAATTGATGGCGGGGGAAGCCGGTCATCTTGACTACGATTCTATCCCCGGCATTGTCTACACTTGGCCGGAAGTCGCCTCTGTTGGTAAAACCGAGGAACAACTCAAGGACGCAGGCACCGAGTATGTTATCGGCAAGTTCCCGTTTTCAGCCAACAGCCGTGCACGCGCAAATGGCGACGCAGATGGCTTCGTCAAGATCCTTGCTGACAAGGAAACCGATGCCATTTTGGGCGCGCACATCATTGGCCCTGCCGCCGGAGACCTGATTCAGGAAATTGTTGTTGGTATGGAACTGGGGGCCTCGGCCGAGGATATTGCCCGTATTTGTCACGGCCATCCGGGCCTGCCCGAAGCGGTAAAAGAAGCCGCCCTGAGTGCCGGTGGCCGCGCCATCCATATGTAGAGGCATCGCTTAGAGGGAGGCCCCCTTGCTAAAGCCGGGTCTCCGTCCCTATCTATAGTGTGAGCCGTGAATACCGGAGTGCGCCTTTAGTGGAGATGACGTTTCTCCGGGGAGGACGCCATGCTAAGACTGCTACCCAAATCCAAAAATGATTTCATCGCGATTCAGGCGACCGGAACGTTAACCGGCGACGACTATGATGCCGTCTTGCCGGATATCGAAAAAATCATCGAAAAGCACGGTAAAGTGCGTGTCTGTGTCGACATGGAGTTTTTCGACGGGTGGGATATGAACGCCGCGTGGAAGGACATGACATTCGGAATCACCCACTGGAACGACATGGAAAAGCTCGCCATCGTCGGTGACGCCAAGTGGGAAGAATGGACGGCCAACATCGCCAACGCCATGATGCACGGCGAGGTCCGGCATTTTCCGACCCACGAGCAGACCGAGGCCATAAAATGGGCGAAAGCGCCCTGACTTAGGCTCGTTGCTGCATAGGATCGGCGTTACATTGGTCCGCCGCTACACGGGACTGGACGGCACACGGCAATCCGGTAGGATCGCGCCATGTCCGCCGCGCCGCCAATATCCGTATCCACCACCCGCCGTATTACGGTGATCGTGTGCCTTGCAGAAATACTGGGCATGACCGGGTTCGCCGCCTTTCCAACCTTGTTGCCCTTGTTCTTTCAGGAATGGGGCATCACCAATACGGAAGCCGGGTGGATTAATGGCATCTACTACGCCGGTTATGTTGTTGCCGTAATGGTGCTGACCAGCCTGACGGATCGGGTCGCCGCCCGCGATGTTTATATGGCATGCACCGTAATTTCCGGTATCGCCATTACTGGCTTTGCCCTTTTTGCAGACGGGTTCTGGAGTGCGATGTTTTTCAGGACTCTGGGCGGCATCGGTCTGGCAGGGACCTATATGCCGGGCTTGAAAATGTTGAGCGACTTCCTCAGCGGCCCGACGCAAAGCCGAAACATGGCATTTTATACATCCAGCTTCGGCATCGGCGCGTCTGTATCCATCGCCGCGACCGGCTTTATCGCCAGCACGACCGATTGGCGCACAGCATTTCTGTTGCTCGGCGTGGGCCCCGTCATCGCCCTGCTGATTGTTTACTTTCTGATACCGAGACAGGGTACGGAAAGAACGACAAAACCTAGCACTCACCTGTTGGACTTCCGACCTGTACTGCGCAGCCGGCAAGCAATGGGCTTTGTTCTGGCTTATACGGTTCACAACTTCGAGCTGTTCGCCTACCGCGCATGGACCGTTGCTTTTCTGGTGTACGCCGCGTCACGCCATCCCGGCGAAACCTTACCCGCCTCCGTCGCCATGCTGGCCGCTCTGATAAATTTGTTCGGTGTCCCCGCCAGCATTCTTGGCAACGAGTGTGCGTTGCGCTTAGGTCGACATCGCTGGATCACCATCGTCATGATCTGTTCCGCCGTGATCGCCGCCGGAATAGGGTTTACCGCGGACTGGCCATTATGGGCCGTCGTCGCACTGATGTGCCTCTACTCCATGACGGTCACGGGAGAATCTGCGTCGGTGACCGCCGGGGCTGTTGAAGCTGCACCGGCAGGTTACCGGGGAGCTACCATGGCTGTGCATTCTTCCATCGCCTTCTTTGGTGCCTTTCTGGGCCCATTGCTTTTTGGCGTGGTGCTCGATTTAACCGGCAACGGTGTCGACCCTTCATCCTGGGGCACGGCGTTCCTGATGTTGGGCGCCGTCGTGCTTACCGGACCGTTGATGTTACGCTGGGCACGGCGGGTAGCCGACCCGCAGTAATGTTTTTATCACTCAACTGGGGCCGTCAGCGTCATCCCCGGCACCACGATACCACCACGATCACCGATATCCGTCGAACCAAACCGCTGGGCAAAACAATCCGGTAACGGTCGGTCCCCGGGGATGCTTAACCACAACCTCAAAAGGTGTCGGCGTCTCTCGGGTTCGGCCCAGTCTTCGAATCCCATTCGGTCATGCAGCAGGGAATGGTTATAAACGAACTGCATATCCCCCGGTTGCAATTTCATGGAAAAGGACAGCGCCGGATCATTCGCCAACGAGTCAAACAGATCAAGGGCCTCCACATGCTCGGACGTAAGCCTCATCGCCTTGGGGAACCGCTGCGCCGAGTCGATATACTGCCGCTGGTACATGACGCTCAAACATCCAGCGAACCACGAAAACACCGGAATTTCAAAAAAGGGCGCCATACCAACCGGCACCTCACCACGTCGGTCTGTTCCAACAGGGTCAAACAATCGAGGCAGCAGATCCGGCCGCCGGTTGAGGAACTCATTGTAAATGGTAACGGCGCTAACCAGCAGGGACTCCCCGCCGGATTTGGATTGCTTTAGGCAAAGCAACCCGACGACGTCCGCAGAATCCGTATGAAAGGTCTGACGTTCATGGGTTTGA
>Ga0316204_10008824_pt1 | contig 13769 bp, 8 predicted proteins | sample 6monrhotite_MG_2_FD_205661 | JGI IMG/M metagenome (GOLD analysis project Ga0316204, IMG submission 205661) | Microbial mat bacterial communities from mineral coupon in-situ incubated in ocean water Damariscotta River, Maine, United States -... | ecosystem: Environmental > Aquatic > Marine >... | reverse complement strand
TCCACAGGTTCGGTTGGGACGACTTCAACGGTTGGACAAGGTTCCGTTACACCTACACCGACTTCCGTGGACGTATAACGTCGCACCACGGTTAAGGGTTTGAGCGCGCACCGATGGGCGGTGCGTGCGTTGTTGCGTCTGCACGCCTTCATACTTTCTCCACTTCATTCTTTCTTTTCACAGACCCTCGGTAAAAGATGTACGGTGCGCGGTGTATCTTGAGCGTGAAAGGTGGGTCCGATGAGCGTCAACATGTCGAGCGATGAGCTGCAGGTTCAGCTGGCCCAGGCGCTGAAGCTTTATCAACAGGGCCAAAACCAAGACGCACTGGACGCTTATGACCGCATCTTGGCGCACAGCCCCGATCACGTTGATGCGCTGAACATGGCGGGTGCGACGGCGTGGCAGGGTGGCGATGTCGGCTTGGCGCTTTCGTACCTGGACAAGGCAATGCTCGCGCATCCCTCTCATCCCCACGCGTATCTCAATCTCGGCGTCATTTTGGAGCAGCATGGACGGGTTGACGAAGCCGTCAATGCCTACCGAGCCTCGCTGGAAGCCGATCCGGCCCAAGTGTTGGCGCGGCTCAATCTCGGCAACGCCTTGGCGACGCTGGGCCAGACCGGCGCTGCGCTTGAAGCTTACGACATCGTCTTAAAGCGCGAGCCCGAGAACTTGGACGCGCTCAACAACAAGGGGATGGCGCTTAAATCTCTGGGTCAGATCGAAAACGCCGAAACGGTGTTGCGCGACGCCGTACGCATTGCGCCTAATTCTGAACAATCTTGGACCAATCTCGGTTTGGTGTTGCGTTTGGCGGACAAAATCGATGAGGCATTTGGCGCTTATGAACAGGCGTTGAGGATCAACCCGGCGTCGACCAAGGCGCTCAACAACCTGGCTGTTTTGCACCGCTGGCAAGGCAATCTGGAAGAGGCCGAGGGGCTATGTCGCGGCGTGCTCAGCCATCACCCCGATATGGTGGAGGTGATCAACAATCTTGGCGATATTCTCCAAGCGCAAGGGCGTGTTGATGAGGCCCGCACGGCGTTCGAACGGGTTCTGGAGATAGATCCCACACACCCCGAAGGCCACCACAATCTGGCGGTCCTGATGTTGCTGTGCGGCGATTTCGAAAACGGCTGGAATCATTACGAATGGCGCTGGCTGGCCAGGGAATTTCCGTCGGAACGGCGTAACTTTACCCAGCCGTTGTGGCTGGGCGAAGCGTTGGACGGCAAAACCGTGCTGCTGTACGTCGAGCAAGGCCTAGGCGATGCGTTGCAGTTTGTACGCTATGCGCCCTTGGTCGCCGCTCACGGCGGTCGCGTTGTGGTGGAATGCCCCAAAAGCCTCAAACATTTGTTTGAAACCGTTGCCGGGGTCGAGCGCGTGATCGCGCGTGGTAAAGATTTACCAGAATTCGATGTGCAGTGCCCGTTTTTGTCGTTGCCGGGTTTGTTGTCGCCAGTGGCTGAGAAAATCCCCGCAGATGTGCCTTATCTTTCGGTGCCGGGTGATGAGGTCGAGCCGTGGCGCGGACGCTTGCAAAAGGCTGAAGGTCTAAAGATCGGCTTGGTGTGGGCGGGCAGTCCGCATCACACCAATGATCGTGAACGCTCCATCGCGTTGGATCTGCTGTCTCCTTTGGCTGATATCGAAGGCTGTTGTTTCGTCAACCTACAGATCGGGCCCAGCGCGGCGCAATTGGCTGACGTCAACTGGCCGATCTTTGACTTGAGCGCAGACATCCATGATTACGCCGATACGGCGGCGTTGGTGTCGCAATTGGATTTGGTGATCACCGTCGATACCTCCGTCGCGCACGTTGCGGGGGCATTGGCGAAGCCGGTGTGGGTGTTGTTGCCCCATGCGCCCGACTGGCGCTGGCAGATCGAGCGCGAAGACAGCCCGTGGTACCCGACCATGACGCTTTACCGCCAACCCAGACGCGGCGACTGGCAAAGTGTCATCGAACGTGTGCGGGACGATCTGCGCGATTTTAAGCGGCTGACTTAGTCGACAACATCCGTTTCGCCGCACAACTGGCGCATCACCAGATGGCCGAAAACCATTTGAATGTCTTCGGCCATTTGCATGTCATGAATGTTAAAGGTGAAGGCATGTTGGGCGAGGGCTTCCAACTGACCGCCGCCATAGCCGCTTAAACCGATGGTGACACCGCCGTGCTCATTGGCGTAACGGATCGCGCGCAACACGTTTTCGGAATTTCCGCTGCCCGAAATACCCATCACCACGTCGCCGGGCTGCATCGCGGATTTGAGCTGTTCGGCGAACACTTCTTCGTAGCTGATGTCATTGGCGTGCGCAGTCAGCAAGGCGATGTTGTCGTTGAGCGTGCGACCGCGAAACGGGATGGCGGTGGCATCGGTGACGCCTTTGTTCCAATCGTGGATGTAATGCAATGCCGACAAGCCGCTGCCGCCGTTGCCGAACGCGATGAACTGTTGACCGTCTTGCCAGCCTTTGTGGATCACATCGACCGTATTGGCCAGTGCCGCGCGGTCGAGATCGTCGATGGCGCGTTTTAGGCGGGCCAGATACGCTTCATGAAAGGATGTGTTCGCCATGATGGTGTGCTTTCTTGGTTGCGCCATGCTCAAGGCGGTAAGTCAGATTACACCGCTAGCGGGGCTTGCGAAACTGGTTGGCACGGGTGACGCGCAGCGCGGCGATGCCGTGCTGGTCGAGCAAACTTTGCCAGGTGACGAATTCTTCCACCGAAAGGGCGTAACGCCGACAGGCATCTTCCAAGGAAATAATGCCTGAACGCACCGCGTTGACGACCTTGGCCTTGCGTGCGGTAACCCAACGCTTGGTGTCCGCCGGGGGCAGATCGTCCATGGTCATCGTCGGGTCGTCATTGATATCGGGGGCGGTTTGTGTGTGTTCGGTCATCACTCATACATTCATTGTCTCTTGCCCCTTAGTGATACAGGGTGCGTCTTAAAGAATGCCTAATCGAGATGACAAAACGACAAAACAAAAGAGGCCCAAAGGGACCTCTTTTGCTGTGCATCCTATATAGGCAGGGCGTTCTGCCCCGGCCCGGAGTGCTCTTGAAATTATTTGGTGCGCATCAATTCTTCGAGCATCTGATCGGCGGTGGTGATGATTTTGGTCGAGGCCGAATAAGCGCGTTGAACGACGATCATGTTGGTAAATTCGGCACCGATATCGACGGTCGATGCTTCCAGCGCCGACTGCACCACCTGTCCGGCGGAGCCGCTGTCGGCGACGCGAAGGGTGTAGTCACCGGACGCCTGAGAGGCTGACCATACGTTACCGGATTTGCTTTCCAACTGGTTGGGGTTGGTGAAGGTCGCCACCGGAATTTGGAAAATCTTGCGCGTTTCACCGTTGTCGAACAGCGCCGTGACCAGTCCATCCTGACCGATGGTCACACCAGCGAAGGTGCCGAACTTTGAACCGTTTTGGGTGATGAAGTTTGGCGAGAATTCCGAGCCAAACTGGGTCATGCCATTGGCTTCACCTGCGGTACCGAAATCGAGGGTGATACGGCTGCCTTCCGTGGAAACGTTGCTCATATCTTCCGCGCCACTGGCAAAGCCAAGAATTTCGAGAGATTTGGCGTTGATGGAGGTAGGCACACCGTCTGAGTCGAACACAAGGCCCCTGGCGGTGGAGACCGAAATGGTGGTGGAGCCGAAGGCCGTGCCATCCCCATCGGTGGGGCGTGCGGCTGTGGTGAGGCCGCTGATGTCAATGTCATTGGTGTCGTTATCAACGGTTTGAACATACAACGTATCGGTCGTAGCGCCGCCCACGGCAAGAGCGCGGACCCGGTTGCCGGTGGTCGCCAGCACCGTGTCGGTGGCTTCGATGGTGCTTTCCAATGCGGTCACCATGGACGCCACGCTGATGGCGACATTGGCCGTGGCGACGGTTGTCGTTGCGGCGCCTGTACCCGCTGTTACGCCGCCTGAAGTCGTTGTAATGGCCGTTCCGCGGGTGTCGGATGTAACGGTGATAACGCCGGTACCGCCCCCGCTTGGGGACGCAGTGACGAGAGGACCGAGCGTGCCATCGGCATTGACGGCTGCAGCGACTTGGGTCGTGATGTTGTTGTAATACTGTGCCTGGGTCGCGGCACCGCCGCCACCAGCACCATCAGCCGTCATGTCGTTGGCAGTGACGATGTAAGTGAGGAGGCCTGCACCGTTGACGTCGACCGTTACGGTGTCGGCTGCTGCATAAACGCCGCTCAAAGTTACGTTGTCCACCTGGGCCGTGCCGACAAGAACGGCCGTGCCGGTGGTCACCGCGCTATCCGTACCCGACATTTCGAAACCATATGTGGTGCCGTTGACCACGATGGTGTCGTTGTCCGATGGCAACGTCGCGGGAAATTTGAGCAAGGTGAAATCGCTGTAGGCGTTGTCTTGCTGCTGAACCGTGAAGGTGGTGGTTTGATTTGTCACGGCAGCGCCTGTGGCACTGAGCAACAAGCTTGGGTTTACAGAGATGTTGCCAACCCCATTTTCCCTGAATTCAATCGCAGATGTGACACCGGACTTGACCCCGATGCGCGTGCTCGTGGACGCGTCCGGAACGGCAAACGTAGGATCGTTGGCTTCCACACGGGCGACCAAATCGGCAACCACCTGGGTGAGGCTTTGGGTCGATGCCGTGGAAATGTTCGTGCCAGCCGTCGCTGCCGTGGTGAAGGTGTAGGTCGTCGAGTTGATGACTAGGGTGCTGGTTGCTGATGGAATAGCTGTAAATTCAAGCAAGCCAGTGCTGTCATAAACCAAGGGAGTACTCGCGCCGTCATAAAGTGTTGCCACGGTGGTTCCCGGCGGCGGCGCAATGCTGACATCCCATTGGTTGGGTACGGAACTCTTGGTGTAGATTACAGACATGTTGCCGGCGCTACCAAGTGAGTCAAAGAACTGAACATCGGTTTTGTGGGTGTCGCCAGATTCAGCATCCGCGCCTGTGGCGGGCAAGTTCGCACCGATCGAAACGGTGGTGGTTGCTGCGGCGGTGCCGCCAACGCGACTGAGGTTGATGGATTCCAGGTAATCGGTGGAAATGATGTTTTGGTTGGTCACCGTTAGGGAGCTGTTGGCGGGTGTGACAGTGCCTGAGGCGTCCGTTGGCCAACCCTGAAGGTAATAACCTTGAGAGTTTTTCAGGTAACCCTGATCATCTTGGATGAACGAACCCGCGCGGGTGAACAGATACGGATCGGATACACCCGGTGTGTTGGCTTCGTTCACAACATAGAAACCGTTGCCCGAGAGTGCGATGTCGGTTTGCGAGGTTGAGGCCTGCAACAAACCTTGAACATCGGTCTGCTGCCTGGGTTTGGACTGAACACCACCGGCGGAGTAGAACGTCGCCGACGCCTGTTTGGTCACCAGAGTCTGGAAGTTGACCGTGGTTCCCTTGTAGCCGATCGTGCTGACGTTGGTGATGTTGTCAGAGATCGCACCCATGGCGCTCGACTGCGCGGTCAGTCCGGAAACACCGGAAAACAATGCACCATACAAGCTCATAATACTCTCCTATTTTTCATCCGACGGTGGTCGGTATCTGTCGTGGTATCCGGTCGCATTTATTCAGCGCCCGTTACGGTGCCGGGGCCGCCGAGGCGACAATGGGTCTTTCCACGGAAACGATGTTGGTCATATCGGTTTCGACGTCGCCCATGGTCACTGAGACATTGCCGTCCTTGACGCCGGTCGCTGTGACATAACCGAATACGGTTTGCTCAACGGGTATGGCGTTGCCGTAGGCGTCTTCGGCACCAACCACCAGGGTGTACGCGCCGTCTGGCGCGACGGTGCCGTCGTTTTTGCTGCCGTCCCAACCAATGCGGTGCAGACCGACGTCCGTTTCACCCTTGACGGTGAACATGGTCTTGCCCGAAGCGTCTTGAACAGTGAGGGTGTTGGTATCGACCCCAGCGGGCAGGGTGTAGGTCGCCACGGCTTGGTTGTTGAGCATGAAGAATTCGTCGCCCTTGGCCTCGACCACTGTGCCGAGATAATTGACCATGGTCGCAGCCTGGGTGTTTTGCTGCGCGACAATCTGCTTTTCCAAGTTGGCGTTGGCCTGGATTTGCTGTTCGACCGACGAGAACTGCACCAGCTGATTGGTGAACTCACTGGAGTCCATAGGATCCAAGGGGTCTTGGTTTTCCAGCTGTGAAACCAACAGCTGTAGGAACTGATTGAGATCGTCTTTAAGTTTCTTCTGATCCTGACCAGCCTTGGTCGATGTATCGATGGTGGTTGTATCGCTGATACTGTCAAACATCGTTCTGTCCTTTACGCCGTGATGTCCACACGGTCTTCACTGATGATGTCGGGGCGGCGTGCGCCAGCCTCCAGCAACTCGTCGAGGGTCGGTTCGTTGGTCAGCGGGCCGGAACCCTGACCGCGTCCGGCAGTTTCTTCGCCGCCTTGGGACTGACCTCCGTTTTCACGCAGATTGAAGCTCAGGTCGCCCGAACCCATGTTCAAACCGGCTTCACGCATGGCGCGTTCCAATTCGCGAGAGTCCTGCTTGAGCAGATCGAGCGTGTCTTTATTGTCGGCGCTGACCACGGCGGTGACGCGTCCGTCGGACGCCATTTCAAGCTGTACGTCGATGCGTCCCAAATGGGCGGGGCGCAGTTGAATGTTGATTTTGTCGATGCCGCCTGCGATGGCCTTGGAAATCTGCACGTTGACCTGTTCGGTCACCGCGGCACGGTGTTGAGCGTGCGGATTGGCGGCGGCCTTTTGCGGCGCGGCAGGTTGGTGGTTGGCTTGCGCGGTGTTGGTTTGCGTCAAACCCTGGGCATTGCTCATGCCCTCAGTCCCGCCTACTTTGGTCGTGGCGGTGGCGGCGTGGTTGGCAGCGGTTTGTGCGGCCTGAGACTTGGTGTCCGTGGCGGTGACGTTTTTAGCAGCTTCGGCCTGGGCCATTTGCAACTGCTGTTGGGCCTGTTGCTGGGCATCGCCGCCCTGCTGCTGCCCAGCTTGATTGCCGAGATTGTGGCTCGGTGCGATTTGTGTGCCCGGCGCGGCGGTTCTGGCGGCGGCCTGGGTTGCCGTTTGGGTGGTGGCGTTGGCGTCATCGGCGAGGGCCGCTTGCGCGCCCAAATTGGCGGTGGGTTGGCTGACCAGCTGTTCGGCCTGTTTGCTTACCGTCACATTGACGTTCATTTTCTGGTCGGAACCGACCTTGCTGGCGATGTCGGCAGCCTGTTGCTGTTTAAGCGCGGCGTCCGAATTCAAGGTGTGCGCGCCATCGCTTTTTTGCGCCATATTTGCTTGAGCTTGAGCTTGTTGCTGTCCACTGTTGGCGGTGGATTTTTTCTGTCCGCTGTCGGCAGCGAGGTCGACATCGCCAAGCTGGTCACCGGTTTGCGCCGGGCCGGTGGCGGTTTGCTGGGCGCTCACGGCTTCTTGGGTTTTGGCCGCACCATTTTGATTTGCATTGGCACCTTGGTTGACGTCGGTCTTGCCGATCATATCGACAACGGCGGCCACGACCTGCCCGCCTTGACCGACATTGCTTTGATCGTCGGCAGTTTGGGTGACGGCTTCGCCAGTGTCGGCAGCACCGTCATCATCGCCTGATTGCGCGTGCTGTTCGGGGGCACCATCGTTTTGCGCTTGATCGCCATCGCTTGAGGCTTGTTGTTGGTTCGCGCCATCGTCGCCGCGATCATTTTTCGCGGTGTCGTTGCGTGGCGCGTCTTGTTGTGAGGTGTCGCGCGGGGCGTCATTTTTGGCGTCGATGGGCCGCGATGTGTCGTCGCGGGGCTGTTCGGGGGCTTCAACACGTTCGCGCGGTTGATGGTCATCGCGCGGCGCGACCTCGGCGGGTTGAGTGTCTGCCTTGGGTTCGGGCTTTGCGGACGACTTGCTGCTCAAGGTTTCGGCCAAGCTGGTTTTGCTCTGTCCGGCGACGTTCTGGCTGGACATCTTCATGCGTTCGGCGACCGCGGCGGAAAAATCACCCGCTAGCTGTTCAGCGGTGCTTTTCGGCTTCGAGCCTGCGGCGGCGTCGATGATGGCTTTGGTTTTTGCTGCAGTAACGTCCATTGAACCTAACCCTTGTGTTGCTTTCATCCGTTTGCACTGACGCAAGAGACATGCCAAAACGGGAGTGTGGGGCTAACGTGTTTGTTTTAAACAAAAAAACCTTTTGTTCAGGATGGCGGCGGTGGGCAAAAAGTATCTCTTGTCGTCCAAAGTGCCCATCTGAGAGGAAGAAAGTGCCTAGCGTCAATTTAGCAAGATGAGCGCACTTGACCTTCCCCAGCCAATCCCTAATCTTTAGTTCACCGACGTATGGATCGAGTCTTGAAGAAAGGTGGGGATTCTAGTGAGTGAAATTTGGGGTACGGATGTCAATGCCGACATCACCAGGCTCGAGAGCCTCGTCCGTGAAGCTTCGCTGGAGCAGGGACTCACGTTCTGTGCCGAATACATCAAGGCTTACCCAGAACGTGGCGAAGGCTTTTTTTTCGCGGGCCTTCTTAATTATCGTGTGGATAAATTGGGTCAGGCGATGGAGATGATGGCCAAGGCCCATGAACTCGCCCCTGATGTGCGTGAGTTTGCGTTGGTCCTGGCGTCGATGCATGCAAAGTCCAACCACCTTAATGACGCATTGTATTTCGCCAAGGTCGGCGCGGCAAATGAACCCAATCCTCTTTTGGATCAAGTTTTGCCGGAAGAATTGCGCGATTTTATCGCCAGCACAATGACGGGCGATCCACAAAAACACTACGTCCAGGCGATGATTTCTTACAATCTGCGCAAATTCGCCGAGGCGGTGCAGGAGTGTGAGCAAGAACTGAAGCTCAACAACCGGTTCGCTCCGGCCTATGAATTGATCGGTAAGGCGCTTTTGAAGCTTGGTCACATCGAACGCGCTTTGATGGCGTTTCGGGCGGTTGTCGATATCAACGAGGGGCGGTGCGAAGACGGCATTCTGACACGGTTAGCGGAATGTTATCTGCGTCTGGGCCAGTCCGATGAGGCGCGCGCTGCTTTATCTACCCTGTTCGAGAAGGCCGACATATCTGTCAAAACTTTGGCCACGGTGACAAGGCTACGCGCTTTAGCACCCGAAGGGGAATGGGGGGGTGATTGGAGCGAGGTGGACGCCTTTTGCAAACAGCAAAGCGACCGCCTTTTAGAAGGCCTCGAGCCGTTTTTTCCGGCCACGGATCGTGCCGATGATCGCATTCGCGTCGGATTTTTGACGGACAAGGCTTATCAATGTCTTGAAGGTCTAGCGCTGGAGGTGTTCGCCAAGCGCTATGACCGCGCATTATTCGATTGCTTTTTATACGTCCAAAATGTTGTTCAAGACCCGGTGACCCATGGTTTTTATGGGCACATGAAAGGGGTCCGTAACGTTTTCGACGTAGATGACAAGACCTTGTCACTGATCATCCAACGCGATGGGATCGATGTGTTGATCGATATGTGTGGATACGGGGAAGATCAACGTCTCAATCTCATTGCCCACAAACCAGCCCACACTCATGTCAGTTGGCTCGCATCTCCTGCCGTGGATGAACAGCCCGGCATTGATTGTTATTGGCGCGAGATACAAGCTGGCAATCAGGTCAGCTATCCATTGGTGACGGTGCCCTTGGCGCTGGAAAGTCTTACGGGTTATGGGGCGGTGACGTCGTTGCCTGCGCGAGAACAGGGGGGCGTCACCTTCGGCGCGCGCTTGGACTTGACATATATCACACCAGAAATTGTGGCCGTGTGGGGCGATCTTTTGTCTCAAATCGAAGGCGCGCGTCTGCGCCTGGGATTGGTGGAGGACATCTCTTCTTCGGTGATCAATCATCTTATGCAATTGCTCGAGCCTGCTGGCATCTTTGAAAAGGTGATTTTGCATACACCGGAAAACGGGGTAATTCTGCGCGGCGCGTTCTTTAGGGATACTGATATTTTTCTCGGCCAACCGACCGCCGATACGCTGGGGGATTTTGTGGATGCCCTGTGGTGCGGTGTGCCATGCCTCTCCATGCCGTTAAGTCGTCAGACTTTTGTGACAGGACGTGACATCGTGTCGATGGTTGGCGCCACCGAATGGAATGCCGTCGACGGCAAGGGGTTTGTCGCCCAGGGCGTGGCACTGTCATCGGATTTAGATCAGCTTGAGGCGCTTCGTGCCGGGTTGCGTGAACGGGTTGAGAGATCAACGTTACTGAACGGTGAAGCCTTCGCGGGCCAAGTTCAAGGGGCTCTTGTCCATATCGTCAACCAGTCACGTGCGAATAGGGAGGCGGTTCGATGAAAAACCTCGATAAAGATTTACTGGAGCGCAATCTCCATTTTTTTGCCGAATTTTTTCCTCATTTGCACCAACGGCTGTGCGATTTTGATCCGCAGGCAGAGCTTGAGTTCGGTGCAGACGATGATCCAGACATCATTTTTCAAGGCACATCATTTTACAAGCAAGGTGCAAGAAAACACGCCAAAAAACAGCTGGAGAAGTTTGAGCGTGAACCGGGTCGCATAACCATGTCTCCGGTTACCGAGGACACCACGGATAAGGATTCGAAGCCGTTACTGATCAATATTCTCGCACGTGCGCAAGACGCGGGGGTCACGTTTGAGGCCGGGCATACAACAACGTCCTCATACCATGCCGTTAGCTTCGGTTTTGGGTTGGGTCAACATATCGAAGGTTTGATTGAGCGCACGCAGTGCCGCAATCTGATCATCTTCGAGCCGAACTTGGAATTTTTGTACCAGTCGTTGTTTGTTTACGATTGGCGGGCGTTTGGCGATACATGCCAGGCCCAAAAGCGTTGGTTCCATTTGTTAACGGACCGCAATCCGGACACGCTTTTAAACAATCTTCGCATTCTCTATCGCCAATTCGGCGCGGTCTCTTTTGACGGCCTGACCATATACGAGCATTACACCAACCCTATTTTTGAGCCACTGAAGAAGTTCTTTCGCGAAGACGCCGACTTGCTGTTTACGGGGTTAGGGTATTTTGAAGATGAACTTCATATGATCGGCAACACCTACGAGATTTTGTCATCAGGGGATCAGCTTGTTTTCAATTGGAGCACCAAAAACCCGGGCATGCCTGTGTTTATTATTGGGTCTGGGCCTTCATTAGACCAGTCAGCAGAGTACATACTTGAGCACCAACACAAAGCAGTTGTCGTCGCTTGTGGCACATCTCTGGGTGCCTGCCTGCGTAAAGGGATTCAACCGGATTTTCATGTCGATTTGGAGCGCGGTCAGGCACAAATTGATTTGCCGGAGGCACTCAAAACGGAATTTAACCTGGACGATATTTGGTTGGTCGGGTCAACGACTTTGATGCCCGGTGTGAAGGATGTGTATAACAAGAAAGTTTTCTTCTTCCGCCAGCCTTTGAGCTGCTACCCGGTTTTTTCGGGGCGTCCCAACCAATGCGTCCGCTACCCGTCACCTTCGGTGAGCAATGCCGGCCTTAGTTTTGCTCAAGATGTTGGATTTCGTGAGTTTTATTTCTTTGGCATCGATCTGGGGTATCATGACGCCAGCAGTCACCATTCCAAGTCGACATCGTACCCGGATAATTACCTCAACTGGACAGAAATTCACGATCGAACATTTCCGGGAAATTTTGGCGGCACAATTTTATCCACTCATTTTTACAGTTGGATTCGGGATGGGTTCAAGGGGGCCATAGCGGCTCATTCCTTTGGCTTTAAGTATTACAACTGTTCCGATGGCGCCGCGATGGATGAGGTGATCCCGATGTTACCGGAGTGCATCTCTATACCCGAGCCGACCACCAGCAAACAGAAAATTGTGGCGGATATCACGTCCAATTTCACCCTCTACTCGCGCGAGGTTTTTGACAATCATTGGCGCGACGGCGCAATCATTACCGAAGCACAGGCCTTGGCAGACAGCTTAATCGGTTGCGTCGAAGACCATCCAGACTTGTATGACAAGAAATACGTTCAGGAAATCATGATGATTGTTGATCCCATGAACAGTAACAACAGTGCGAAAATGGTCGTTCGCGGGACGGTTATGCAGGCGATTTTAGCGGCGGAATATTACCTCGACCGGGTCGGACAGGATGATCAGCGCGAAGCTTTTGCCGCAATCGTGCGCGATGAAATGACAAGCCTGATTCAACGGCTGGCGGACACTATGGCGGAAGAGTTCACGATTCTCACCAAAACCGGCCGTTTGGGGGATCGATATGAGGTTGGACTGGTCTAACTTTCGGTATTTTCAATGTTTTTTTTATGTTGCGAAGTAGCCGTTGGACCGGTAATATCAAAGGGCAGTCTAATGATGCAAGAAATGCAGAGTGGGTTGCGGGCAAAAAGCCCATGAGAAAATATCTCTAGAATAGAGGAATAAGAAAATGGCTGACGTAACACTATCTGCCGCCGTACGTGGCAGTCTTCTCTCTCTCCAAGGCACAACTGATCTCGTTGAGCGGACCCAGAACCGGCTCTCGTCTGGTTTGAAGGTTGGTTCCGCTATTGATGATCCGGTTGCCTTCTTCCAAGCCAAAACCCTGTCTGATCGTGCTTTCGATTTTAACGAAAAGAAAGACGGCGTTGACCAGGGCGTCAGTACTGTGACCGCGGCTATTGATGGTCTCGATGCTGTTGAAAGCTTGGTTCGCCAGCTCAAGGGTCTCGCGCAGAGCTTGAAATCAGCAACCGGCACTCAGTTCACCGACCTGATTTCTCAATACAACGATCTGCGTAGCCAAGTTGATCTGCTGACGGCTGACGCCACCTACCAAGGCGTCAACCTGATCAATGGCACCGGTCAAACGCTTACGACCGAATTCTCCGATCTGAGCACATCTAAATTGGCCATCTCGTCTGTTGATGTTCGCAATGACGGTTTGAATATCATTGGACTCACCAACTTGACCGCGGGTGCAACAACGTCCGCCTTCAATTATGACGTTTTGACGGCCGGCACTCTGTCTGCTGGTGCGACCGTTTCGGTGACATACGTTGGCGCAACGACAACCGTGACAACGGCGGCTGACAAATCCTTTAACTATGGTACGAGCAGCCTCACCATTGCCGCGACTGCGGGTGGTACGGTTAACTTGACCCATGGCACCAGCTACACCTTCACGATCGGTGGAGCTGGAGCTGGCGCAGGTACGGGCGGCGCAACGGGCACAACCGTTGAATTGGCTGCTCTTGAAAAGAGCTATACGGCGTTGACGGCGGGTAACGCAGCCACGTTCGATTACACGGCGTTGACTGCTGATACGTTGTCTTCTGGTGACACCATTTCGGTGACCTATATTGGTTCCACCACCACTGTGACCGCAGGTGGTAGCTCGACCTTCACCTACGGTACCAACAGCATCACCCTTACCGTGAGTGCAGGAGGCTCTTACAACCTGACCCAGGGTACGACCTACACCTTTACCTTGGCTTCTGCAGGTGGCGGTGCGGTCACTGCGGCTGATACAACTGTCGCTACGGTCGAATTGACGGGTGTTGGTGGTACTGCGGCCGCCACACTCGCCACCACGGACCAGGCTGCAAAAGATCGCGGCGTGTACGTTGGTAGCAATGCCACCACGGATCAAGCTGGTAAGTTGTATGTCCAGTCTGGCACCACCACCACGGTCGATGAGGTTCTTACCGATCTCACCAACTCATTGACCACCTTGCGTTCCAATGCATCCAGCCTTGGTTCCAACGTGGCGTTGCTCAACACGCGTCTCGACTTCACGCAGAAGTATGTGGACACCCT
>Ga0316204_10008823_pt1 | contig 13769 bp, 12 predicted proteins | sample 6monrhotite_MG_2_FD_205661 | JGI IMG/M metagenome (GOLD analysis project Ga0316204, IMG submission 205661) | Microbial mat bacterial communities from mineral coupon in-situ incubated in ocean water Damariscotta River, Maine, United States -... | ecosystem: Environmental > Aquatic > Marine >... | reverse complement strand
CTTGTATCTTGTATCTTGTATCTTGTATCTTTACTCTGCTCTTAAGGTAGCTGCGCTGACAAGTAATGAGCTACCGCCGTCATTTCTTTCTCAGATAATTTTTTCGCAATATCAGCCATCATTCCAGCTGGATCATTGGCGCGAGCAGCGCTCTTGAAATCCTTCAACTGCTTTATGAGGTAGTCACGATGCTGGCCCCCAATACGTGGGAAAATAGAAATATTTGCTGATTTACCCATACCTCGGTCACCATGGCAGTTCACACAACCATATACACCCGACTTAGGATTGCCATTGTAAAAAAGCTTCTTGCCTTCTGCCGCCAATTTTTTGTCGACTTTCGCGATTGGCTTCTTGGCCATTTTCTGCTTTTCGAAAAAAGCGCCAATATCTTTAGCGTCCTGCAATGATGCGACCATTGCCGCCATCCCTGCCATGGTATCGTTATTTGCGCGGTGACCTTTCTGAAAGTCCCTGATTTGCTTAACAATATACATCTCATACTGCCCCGCTAAACGAGGAAAGCTCGCATCAGGACTATTCCCATCAAAACCGTGACAACCGCCACACAACCCTGCCTGCATCTCACCGGCGACAGGATCACCTGGCTTACTAGCGTGCGCCCCACTAACTAGCACCAATGACGCCAGCCCCCCCAAAAGTGCTATCAAAATGCGTGATTTCTTGATCATAAAATGGACCCTTTTATTTTTATATTGTGCTCCCCAAACACCACCCTCTCATGGATGCACATGAACTGCTTTACACTAACAATCTCTCTGCCTTTCGTCAATCTGAAGCTTACCATAATTCGCTTTTTTCCCACTTTGCCCCTTCGTGACACTCTACTTAGCTAGAGGGCCACAATCCTGATAGCTTAGATTTATGCGATTTCACCCCTCCCTCAAGCTCCTCAACCTTCTCTTCCAGCACACATAACCGCTGTTCCACATCAACCATCTTTTGACTCACTTTATTGTCCCGACGAGACACCACTTCCTCTCCCTCTCCCTCTGGCGCATAGGTAATTTCACCCCGCAACTCTGTCGTTACCGCCTTAACCACGGACGCATCGATTTTATGGATCTCTTCTAGATACCCAAACAACATCAAACGGTCACACAAGGTGTTGATTCGCCTTGGTGTACCAGCCGTATAGTCATAGATTTCATCATAGGCTGAAACATCAAATTCAGGGTCATTCTTCCAGCCAGAGGATTGTAAGCGATGATCGATATACCCTTGCACCTCATCACGCTCTAGCGCCTTAAGATAATATGAGGCAATCACACGCTGGCGTAACTGCTCCAATCCATCCGCCTGCAAGGTTTTAACAAACTCTCGTTGGCCAAGTAAGAAAATCTGTAAAAGTGCCACACCACCGATCTGAAAATTCGATAGCATTCGCAGCTCTTCCAGGGACTTTAGCGGAATATTCTGCACCTCATCAACCACAAGCAACACACGCTTACCAGCCCGCGTCTGTTTCACAAAAAAAGCTTCCAGTGCTTTCAATAACGACGTTTTATCAAGGCCTTCATGGCGAAGACCAAACGCAGAGGAGACCATGCGCAACATGTCATCTGCCTCTAGTTGGGTTGTTACAATCTTAGCCGCAACAAGATTATCTTCTAAAAGATGATCGAACATATTTTGCACCAGCGTCGTCTTGCCAGTGCCTATATCACCCATAATGACGATAAAGCCTTCGCCTTGCGTAATACCATAACGCAAGTAAGACATAGCACGCTTATGTCCACGACTGTTATAAAAAAAACGCGCGTCTGGGCTTAACTGGAATGGCTTAGAATGAAGCTTGTAAAAGGACTCATACATACACTACTATAAACTTCTCATTAGTTATAAAATATCAAAGGTAACTCGCCATATTACTGAAATGAGCAAGCTCATCTACCCCTCAACTCAAGGGAAACTGTAGCACACCATACACAACTAGCGGCTCAGAACGACAGACACTTCAAAAAAAGCTACAAGGCTAACCTCAGTTGAACACTAACATTATTTTGACGATATGCATTCTCGCTAATTGTAGAATCACTGTTAACATTCCAAAGTGCATAAGTACTTGTTAGTCGCCTACCTAACTCTACGCGTAACTCTATTCTCGATATGAAAATTTCATCTTCCTGCTCACTAAGAAAAAATTGCTGCTGCTCTTCACTCAATTCAAATACAACTTCACTATGCCGGGTCAATGATCGACTGAACGCTAACGATCCACCACGACTCTTTTCTATGTTATTGGTAATCAAAAAATCACGCCGATCATCAAACCCACTAACCTCCAAAGAACTTCGTCCTATAGGAATCTCTAGATCCACTGATAATCTTTTTTGGACAAACCCTTCAGCACCCTGACCAGACATACTTGGAGGCAGCGCACTATTTTGCCGGTTATTAATAATATCCTGCTGTAACTGAGCCACTGTGGATGTATCTTCTATGTAATCTATACTAGCATTCATTCCCCGATGAGTACTTGCCAACCTCATAGCGTATGTTTTGCCAAAATAACGTTCCCCATACTTGCTCTCGATCAATGTACTAGCGCGGGGATACCACGAGAAGCCAACCAACCAAAAAGAATCTTTTATTTCCGTACGCTCAGTCCCAATCCTTAAATCAAGCTCATTTGACTCCCAGCCCGAATCCACTAACAATCTGAACGTCGGATTAACCGCATACCAGAGATCAAACTCAAGCAACCTGGACGCTGAGTACTCACCCGTATCAAAATTATTTTGCTGCCCAACATATGACCCTCGGCCACCCAAACGACGAGCACCCGGCAGCAAAGTTGCTTCTAGAGATATGACGTCCACATCACTACTCGGCACCTGTCCTGATTCAGAGTTAATTCGACTTCTACTATAGCGAATTTCAGAAATTACAGCCTGGCCAAAAGAGTGGCGCAAGTAAGGCGAAACAGCGACTCTCGATACATCTGAGATGTTATTAGTGACTGAAAAGTCATCCAACACTCTAACACCAGCGGGATCAATACTTTCCTGAGACAAGGACGCATCCACATCGACAAAAAGCCAATCTTCCACTAAGTCTACATTAACATCCGATCTTAGTTGATGTAACACGCTATCCTCTCTGGAAATATCACCAGAATAGTACATGGCCTGCATACGATAATTAAAATCCGTGGTCATTCGCCGACCTTCACCAGACACAGATAACTCAGGCGAAACTTGCGTAACAAATTCGTCTTCAGCCAGCGACGATGAAGCAAGGTTAACATTACTTGTATAAATCTCGGTGACACTAACAGACGGAACCATGCTCCATGTTCCGCCGACAGCGGCGAAGCTTACACAACACACCCCACACCCAATAGCCACTTTCAAGAGCCGCTGCATACAAGTCCACCAAGCCATAGCAATAAGCCTAACTAAGCTTCCGCCACAGAACCACCATAGTAGTAAGAGCGAGACTCAATACTAGATTTATTTAATACAAGCCCTACTATTTGCGATGGGGCAAACATTCCGACTGCCTCAATCACATCGCCTTGCTGGCTACCAGCCTCAACAACCATCACAATTTGTCCTGCCATACTGGCCAACACGACAGCTTCGCTGGTTGCCAGCAAAGGGGGTAAATCCAAAATAACAATTCTGTCGTCATAACGCTGAGATATTTCTCTCATTAACCCAAGCATATTTTCACTCGAAAACAACTCTGTAGAATATCCATCACTTCGCCCTGCGGGTATTATTTTAAAATTACTCAAGCTGGTATTAAAAATAACGTCGGATAAGTCATCTGTTTCACCGCGTAAATATTCCACCAACCCTCGCTCACCCTTAATACCAAAAACACTGCTTAGCGCAGATTTTTCAACATCAGCATCAATCAAGAGAACAGTCTTATTCTTTTCCATCGCGATACTAAAAGCCAGGTTGGTTGTCGTAAAAGTCTTACCCTCCCCCGACCTTGTACTCGCAACCATAATAACATTACCATTTTCAACCACATCAGCCCCTAATCCTGCGGCATTCCTAAGTAAGGGGCGCTTGATATGCCGAAACTCTTCTTTAATCTGCTTTTGCTCGAGCATGCTCAAATCAAAGCCTTGACGCTCCAGAATTGCAAACATATCAACCTGCAATGGTAGCTTTTCCGAGCTAGCAGCAATTTCCTGCGAGTCAGTAGTATCAGGTATAACCTGGCCAGCGCGTTGTTTTTCAAGCTTATCAATCGCTTTTTCTATAATCGTCATCAGCATTTACACTCTACAAGAAATCATTCAGACAAGACCCAAAAGGTCAATGTTAAACTGATGCGTGATTATAAGCATGCTGTAAGCTACGAGCAGAAGCATAAACAGCAAAATAAACCCCGCTAATTCTAGTTTTCGCTTCCTTTTATCAGCCTTAGTAAACAATCTGGAGACCCCGCCTAACATAGGTAAACCTAACGTATTTCTTATCTCATTCGGTTCATCAAATGTCGGCCTGGCTTTAGACACAAGCCACGCAAGCCCTAACCCACCTCCAATCCCAAGCATCAACACCAAAGTAACAAACAGAGGTCTATTAGGGAATACCGGCACCAGAGCAACAACAGGGGGGTCTATAATTTTAAACTGAATACTATCCACGCTTTGGTCAGCATCTCGCGTAATCTTTGCAGCCTCCCTTCTACTGACAAAAACTTCATAATTATTTTTATTAATCTCATAATCACGATTCAATTTTGCCAATTCTGCCTCAGACTTCAGAATCTTATCAATATACCCTCTAAGCTCACTCACTCTTTTTTCACGAATTCTACTGCGCTCACTAAGGGCCGACAAATCAGCCTCAGCCTTCGCAAACTCAATTTTCAATTCTTGGTAGATGGGGCTATTCACCAGGGCAACTTTATCATTTGGATCCCCATCAAAGGTCATATTCTTCTTTTTTTGCTGCTCTAGATCCTCAATCGACTGCATCACCGAAATCACATCAGGGTGCTGTTCAGTAAACTGAAGCAACAAATCATCCAACCTTTCCCGCATGGCATTTATTCGAGTATCAAGCGGGCTCTGCACATCTCTTTGATTTTCCGCTTCCCTCATAAATGGAACTTCGCCCTCTATCTGCGCAGCAAGCACATTCCTTCGATTCTCAGCCTCACTATACTCAAGCCGCACCTCATCCAGATCATCAACAGCAGCACTTAATCGTTGAAAATAACCGCCCGCCTCGGTTGGCATAAAACCAACATTCTCCCGTTTAAACTCTTTTAAGCGCTCTTCAGCCGCCGTTAATCGCGCCTCATAATCATCTATTTGCTCATCAATAAAACCTTCTGTCATGTTTGAGTCTTTACGAACAACCCCAAGTGCCGTCTCCACAAAGATATCAAGCGAGGTCTCTACGACCTTTTTGGCTAACAGGGCATCTTTACTTTGATAAGAGATCGTATAAATATTATCGCGGCCACCACCAGAAACATGAATGCTCTGACTTAACTCGAGAATTAAGCGCTCCTTTTCCTCTTGATTGTCCAGCTTCAGATCCATATCAGTTTCACGAATCAACTGCTCTAAATTCGATCGCCTCAATAGGGTACGTCGAGTAGTCTCTGCAACAGTCGATCTAACATCGCTATCTATTGCTAAGCCCCTCAGAACCGGCTTCAACATAGACTGGGTATCAAGATAGACTCGCGCCATTGATTCGTATTTATCTGGGATCAAGTGTACGGCAAACCAACCGGCACTGCAGACCACCAGCGCCACCCCCATAGCGATCCATTTATATCGCCAACACTTTCTAATTTCACTTAAGAGAATTACACTTTGCATCTTATGAGACTCACATCATGACCATTATTTTCATTCACAGGATTGTACGCACTAATGAGCATTAACCCATAAAAATATAGACGTCCCTAGACAAAAAGTATTTACCGCCACAGACTAGCCTTACCACATATATCTTCACTCTAGTCGCATCAAAACCATGATTCAGGAACAATTAGGATATCCCCTGGTAACATCTCAAGATTCTCATCGATATCACCACCCCGGATCAAATCATCCAGATACACTCGAAGAACCTCCTGCTTACCATTCACAGTTCGCACGACGCTTGCTTTATTACCTGCGGCAAACTCAGTCAAACCACCCACCGCAATCATAACATCCAGCAACGTCATCTTTTCTCGAAAAGGCACGCCCATCGGGGCGCCAGCGGCACCAACCACCCGTACCTGCTGGCTATACAATCCACCAAACTCTCTTACTATCACTGTAACGGCAGGCTGTTTTATATATGAAGAAAGAACCTCTTCGATATCTCGAGCCAACTGAGTCGGAGTTTTACCAATCGCATGCATATCCTCCACTAAAGGTGAAGAGACTTTACCATCTGGGCGCACCGTGACCGTAATTGAGACATCTGGATTTCGCCATACAAAAATATCAATAACATCGCCCGGCCCAATTTGGTACCCCACAATTGAGGCAGGCGACACGGGATCAACTTCAACATCCATCTCTGGCTTCAGATTCGGCTTAGAACAACCTGCCAGTGCCAAAACCAGGAATAATAGGATTAAAAAGCAGAAATCCTGTTGCTGAACAGACCGTTCAGCCCGAGAAAATAACAATCCGTTTAAAACAGACTTCCTCATAATATCTCCTGACACAAAATCAAACACTCATTGTATGCTCAATTGTTAAAAAAAAAAAACCCTGGTCACATTAAGATGTGACCAGGGTTTTTCTGTACGCTCAAATCGTAATTAAATATCTACGAAGCAGCTAAACCACCTAACGACTCATCTCGTCTAGACCGAACCGCAGCACCACCAGCAATAAATAACATGCCTAATCCCATCAGCAGCATAGTGCCAGGCTCCGGCACTGATGTCGAAGTCGTAAAACTAAGGTTAGTCAACGCACCACCAGTCATATGCAAATCAAAATAAGCGGTAGAATTTTCATAGGTGTTAGATGAGTCACTAATAATGCCTGTACCAGAAACATGGTCAGTGCCTGCACCCTCAACCGAACTCAGCGTATAAGTATAATTACCAACTTCCCATAATGCGCCCAAAGAGCTAAAAACCAACTCCTGCATAGTCACAGGCGAACCCCAACTTGGAAATGCCATTGGACTGATCGTATCAGCAAAATCCCCAGTCGCTTCACTTACATAATAATTAGAGAAGACAATTTTCGTTGGATCATTCGCATTCGCTGTACCATTAATATGCACTTCACCACCAATTATCGTTGCCTGAGCCGTGCCAAGCATCATCAGACTCAAAAACAAAATACTAAATAATTTACTCATATTCTTTAAAACCTCTAAATTCACCAAAAGTACCTACTCTGCCAAACATAAAGCAAAAACAATGCCAATAAAATAAGTGGTTGGTTTTAAACAACAAATAAACCACCTTTTCACCAGAATAAATCAAACTGTAAAGGATAGCGACACCAAGACTATCTAACTAGCTGCCTTGCGACTTGCAGATGATGCCTAATAGTCGCGTCTTCGGGCGCCTTTTCAAATGAGGCCTCTAGCAACTCAAGCCCCATCTTCTTGTCCCCAAATTGAACTAGAGCCCAGCCATAAGTATCTAGAATTGCGGCTGAATTAGGTCGAATTTCATATGCTTTCTTAGCAAGATCAATAGCATAGCGATCTTTTTCTTCAGTATAAAGCCAGGCAAGATTATTAAGAGCCGCTGGATTACGAGGCTGCTCCTTCAATATTGATTCAAAATGAGCCTTAGCCTCAGCATTACGGGAGTGATTCATATACTCGGTCGCAAGAAGCATTCTGACCCTGAAATTTGCAGGATGCCTTTCTATCCAGCGCTCTAATAAAACAATGGCAGCATTATTATCCAGCTGCTTATGCGCCTGATAGCGCTTCAACACCAGCGGCTCAGAACTACTCACCTTAACTGCCTGATCATAACTCTTAAAGGCATTCTCATAATCATTCCTAAGCATAAAAAGGTTGCCTTCCAGCTCAAAACGGCCACCCGCACCTACCTTTTCTCCACTCAATGACCTGGCCAGCGTAAACGCCTCATCCCACCTACCCGCTCGTGCCTCAAGATAAGTCAACTTAACCACCGCTTCAACTTGACCCGGCTCCATCATGAGCACCTTTTCTAATAATTCTCTTGCGACATCCTCATCACCATCTTTCTCTTCTTTATTTGCCAATAACAACATTAAATTAACATTTCTTGGCTGCAACTCGAGCACACGCTTAAAATGCACAAACGCCTTCGCCTCATCCCCCTCCATTAATGATAATTGCGCGAGTAACTGGTGTGCAGGAATGCTATTTGGCTCTTTATCAACGGCAGCATTTATCAATGTCCGCGCCTTGCCAAACTCATCTTTCTGCATGTAAGCAGCTGCCAACACTAATTCCCCTTTTAGTGCGGAATCTTCTTCTCCCTCCCAGTCTAATTCACGAATCGCAAGATCAGGGTTTCCTTCCACCAAGTGCACAGAGGCCAATTTCATACGAACATCCACACTTTCAGGAGATTTCTTTAGCGCATGAGATAAGTATTTTTTTGCCCCACTCGAATCCCCTAGCTGTAATGCGACACCACCAATCATTTCAAGTAACTGCACATCATCTGGCGTTTGTGCTAAAACAGGCTTCAGCACTTCCATCGCACCCTCAAGCTGTTGTAATTTGATCCGTGTTGCCGCCAGCAGCTTGCGTGCAGGGATATAGTCTGGCATTACCGCAATGAAATTCACAAGATAGGCATTTGCCTGCTCAAATTTCCCCTGGTAGTAACTGACCGCGCCTAACAACAACTTGCTACCACTATCGTTGGGAGCTACTTTAAGTACTTTAAGCAAAGCACCCTCCGCCGCCTCATAATTCCCAAGCTGATAAGAAGCCAAAGCACGCAAGTAATTAGGTAAGGGATGTGCCGGAGCAATTTTCAGTAAAACATCATCCACTCGCGATAGCGCATCTTGAAACTTACCTTGCGCAAGATGCGTTCTTGCCAAGCTCGCATTAGCCAGAAAAAGAAGACTGGTCGTTACATTTGCAGGCTCATGCTTAATCGCCTGCTGAAAGGCCGCTTCAGCGGACGCTAAACGCCCGCTCATAAAATCAACCCCACCCTTCAAAAACCAGGCGTGACTATTTTCATTATCAAGCTCCAACACCTTATCTAAATAAGTGCCCGCTTCAACAATCTTTTTGTCCGCTAGCGCTAATTTAACCGCGCCTAGTAAAACCTCAATATTTTCAGGGGCCACTTTCAACGCCTGCCGGATAGACGCTCTTGCGTCCTCGACCTCTCCAACCATCAAATAAGCTTCACCTCTCAACGCTGACAACACCGGCTTTTCCGGTAAATTTGCCACCAGTGTTTCTTCCAATAACAAATCACCACGATTCTGCAACAACAATGCGCGCCCAAGATAAGGCAGTATCTCCTCTCTAACTCCCCCGGCATTCAAGGCCTGCCTCAGCTCCTTTTCCGCATCAGCCCCGTAACCAAGCCGCACATGTATCTTTCCCATCCAAAAACGCGCATCACTATTAAGCGGGTTTTGCTGCAAGATGCTTTTTAAATCGATGACAGCCGCTCGCACATCACCTGACTGCCAATAATTGAGCGCTCGCTCAAGGCGCTCCTGCTCGTCTACGCTCCCGCCTCCGCTACAAGCCGTAAGAAGAATAGACAACCATGCCAACACAAAACCTGCTAAAACCTTCTTTGCCATCGTTAACACCCACCTGATTGAGGCATTTCGTTCAAAACCAAACACCAAATTATAATGCGACTAACACGTATCATTTACATATAATGACCGGACAACCCAATATTTTCCACTCACCCTTAAAACAAAAATGACTTTAGTAAGCCCATCACATGCCGAAACGCTTTAAAATTACCGGCACCATTCCGACTCAAGCTCATCTACAATGAGAAATAAAATCGCAACCTGGCAATCGCCTTTAACACTTATGTCAGCCGCATTAATCGCGCTATTGCTGCTATATTCAAATGGTTTCATGACGCTTGTCACTCACTGGTGGAACTCAAGTGACTACAGCCATGGAATTCTGCTTCCATTTATCACACTATATCTCATCTGGCTAAAGAGGCTTTCGCTAGCAAATACCGAGACATCGGCTCAACCAGCAGGTGTGGTACTGCTGCTTATCCTTTCTATCGGCTGGTTGTGCGCGAAAACCATTAATATACAAGCAATTGAACAACTAACGTTAATTGCACTCATTCCCGCTCTAGTCTGGACACTTTTAGGGAATAGCAAAACAAAAATCATTTTGTTTCCGCTTGGCTATCTATTTTTTGCCGCCCCGCTATGGGACATCCTCATCGTTCCACTGCAAAATCTAACGGCACTGGCCTCATTCAATATTCTGCGCCTAACAAACTTGCCTATTTTACTGGAAGAACACCACATATCGATTCCCGCCGGTAAGTTCCTGATCGCAAAAGCATGCGGAGGGTTGCGATTTTTCATTGCAGCGGCAGCGATTAGCTCTCTGTACGCCTACTTAAATTACCAATCGATCTCACGCCGCCTAATTTTCATCGCTATCGCACTGTTAGGCGCCACCATTCTCAATTGGGTACGGGTCTGCATTATCATCTGGATTGGGCAATTAACCAATATGGAACACCCCCTGGTCGAAGATCACAACAGCCTGGGCTGGTCGTTATTTGCTGTCGCCCTGATCCCTTTATTCTACTTCGGCGCTAAATTCAAAGAGCCAGCAACAGATCCAGCCCCGAAGCCAATTCTCGCATCAAAGAAATCTAGCACGTCAGCTTACGTAATCACCTTTACCTTTACGATACTGGTACTATCTGCCCCACCAGCGATTCAATATCTAATCGATAAACCCTCTCAAACGATATCCCAGTCTAGCCCACTGCCACCCTCATCAAATATCAATTGGAACCCAGTTTTTATTGGTGCAGACAAGCAGTCCACCAATACTTACTCTGAAAGTGGAAAAAATATACATCTCCATATTTCGCACTATTCGGAACAAACCCAAGGTGCAGAACTAATCAATGAACTTAACGCCATTTATAACAAAGAAAATTGGAGAAAGACTGGCGAACAGAGAAACTCGCTCGATCTCGCAGCCCCACTTCCGAATTCCATGCGGGAAATACAACTTGAAGATCATCGGCGCCAGCATAAACGACTCATTTGGTATTGGTATCGTGTTGCTGGGATAACAACAGCGAACCCCACATATGCAAAACTATTAGAATTACGAAAATTAATTGGAAACAGACAAGGATCAGCTATTATAGCCATGGCAATCGATTACGATGATGAGATATCAACCGATAAAGCAAGGGATCATTTAATAACTTTTTTACAAAAAAAATACCCAGCCATAGAAAGTGCGTTTAATCAAAACCATGATGAAAAATAGAGGAAACCGCCATATACTTCCCCCCCGGTAAGAGAGAGCGCCACCAAAAACAACCTCATACAAGGCAAACAGTACTCCCCATACCCAAGCTAATGTTTAAATGGCCTCAAAACTGATTCAGTATTAAATCGTCTTGCTAACAATTGAAGAAAAATCACTTTCTGCACCAGACAGGCTATAAGCAGTCACCGCAAAATAGTGGGTTCCAGCTATTAAACTTTCAATCACATACTCCATCTGATAAGGGTCACTAATATCAGCATGTAACACTAACGTTGACTCGCTACTCCCCACATAAATTTTATAGCCACCAATTTCACTCATCGATAATTGCGTAGCATCAATCTTTGTTGATGGCGCAGCCCAGGACAAGGAAGCAGACCCAACCTTAGCGCCTGTAACAGAAGTTTTCCCAGCGCTACCAGCATCAGCATTACCACCGCCACCGCCACCGCCACCGCCACAACCAAATAATCCAGCACACATCACCAACAAAAAAACACCAACTGATAGCTCTGAGGAATAAACTGATTTTTTTGCTTCAACTGCGTTCTTCATACGGCACCTTCATGTCATTCAATAATCAACTGTTATATTTAACGACACCGGAAAATATATCTGCGCGACATTGATCACACTTACAAGAAGCAGCTGCCAGAATGACCAGCAATTTGCGACACTCGTCACTAGTCGGCATTTTATTACCAAGGAAAACCATAAGTTGAATTAAAAATATGTGATTTATACGACGCAGAACGCAACGGCCTTCATAAGGCCATAATAGCGACACAAAAATTTGTGCCACAAAAAAACCAACCAAACCAGAAGAAAACAATGAGTAACAACGATACAAAAAAGACGTCAATCCATGATATTATTACTAGATGAGCAAAAGAGAATACTAAATAAAATTTAACGCATTAGGCACTGCACACCACCATAACCTCTACTTTTAGACCACCCTTAACAACAATCGCCTATATTCAAAATATCTCCGTCTTTGTTCGTAGATTTGTATTGCTTCTCAACTAAAAGAAAACAATATTAATTTTCTCTCAGTTTTCAAATTTATTACCTAGTACATCAGGCAACCATATAGGAATAGACTGTTACCAACTAGCCATTCAAGAGTCTCATAAAAAATTAACTATCGGCTTTAAACATGTATTAATAAAAGCCACTTAGACTATGTAAAGTGTTAAATACCATCCCATAGTGCAATTTTTTAAAAACATCGCATAATTGTGGCCAACTCAGTTATTGCAAACGACAATTCCCGACTATCCAATAGTTGCGGGCAATCTAGCAAAAATAATAAAATTGAGTAAACAAAAAATTCATCTAAAATAGTCATTTCATCCGACATTATTTATTCAGCAGCATTTTTATTGCGGTTATAGGCACATTATGGATAAGCAGCACGACACTGTACTTATAGAGGTTCTAGGCAAAAGTGAAGGCATCACCACAACAGGCATCCCTTTCCCACAAGGACAAGTCACATCCCTTGACCAATTAAAACTATACCAAGCAAAAAAAGAGATAGAAAACTTTGCTCGACCACTAAATTTCTGGCCAGACGGCAGTGTTAACTGGTTAAATCTTGGCTTTTTCCACTCATTTTCAGGTTCAAGCCAGTATGAACTGGTCATTTCTAATAAAAACGCACCCGTACAACCAAGGCAGCCAACACCTGAGCTACAGATAGAAACGACTGAGCAAGAAATTACAGTATCCACTTCAAACCATCAGTTTACTTTTGATTTAGAGTCCTTATCAATGGAGTCCAGATTTAAGCAACATCAACTAGTCAAAACCCCTCTGGTTGGTGAATTGCTGCTCGGCGATAAACAGAAAATTAAAGGTAAGTTAAACCACTGGTCTTTCCGCATGCTTCAAGACATAAATTTCAATTCAAATAGCGCCATTGAATTAAAGTTTGAAGGATGCCATGAATACCCAACTAACAAGCTAAACCTTCAATTCCAAACACTGATTACACTTTACGCGACGCTCCCCTTTGTAAAAATAGAAACAACAATACACAATCCAAATCCGGCTAAGCACCCCAATGGAATTTGGGACTTGGGAGATGAAGGGTCCGAGCTATTTAACGCCATCGTATTCGACCTAAAGCTAGCTAAAGCTGACATAGTGAGATACAAGGCAACTAAAAATGATGAATGGCAAACCAGCACAACTCACACAAAAATCATGCAACATGCTAGTGGGGGAACTAACTGGCAAAGCCCCGTGCATGTCAATAAAGACAATCGCGTCACCCTAAAGACAAATGGATTTGAAGTATCCAACGACCATATC
>Ga0316204_10008822_pt1 | contig 13774 bp, 13 predicted proteins | sample 6monrhotite_MG_2_FD_205661 | JGI IMG/M metagenome (GOLD analysis project Ga0316204, IMG submission 205661) | Microbial mat bacterial communities from mineral coupon in-situ incubated in ocean water Damariscotta River, Maine, United States -... | ecosystem: Environmental > Aquatic > Marine >... | reverse complement strand
ACAGCTACAGTCAGGGTTGGCGATGGCCATATTGTTGATATAGAACGCGAAGTTGATCTGGGCGGGGATATTCATAGCAAGGGTGTGATGATTTTGTCCTCTTATCTGGGACATCACTATGCCAAGACGCGGATGTTATCCCTGGATGCCAATCTTACCTTTGAACAATCTTATGGACAGGTCGACGGTGATAGCGCTTCAGTTGCCGAACTCTGCGCCCTGCTTTCTGCTGTCGCTGAAATTCCGGTGAATCAATCTCTGGCTCTGACCGGTTCGGTTAATCAATTAGGGGAAGTACAGGCAATTGGCGGCGTTAACGAAAAAGTGGAAGGTTTTTTTGATATCTGTAATCTTCGAGGCTTAAGTGGTAAACAAGGGGTTATTATTCCTAAAAGCAATGTTGTTAATCTGATGCTGAAAAATGAAGTGCTCCAGGCTGTGGAAAAGAAACTGTTTACCATTTACAGTATTGAGCATGTTGATGATGCCTTGAGCCTGTTAATGGGAATGGATGCCGGCAAAGCGGATGACAAGGGCATCTACCCTCCTAACTCAATTAATCAAAAAATTCAGAATAATATGGATCGCTACTCGATCATAAAACATGCCGAGCAACATAAGCATGATAAAGAGTCTGATGATGAAAAAAAAGATTAACCAAGGGCACGAATATTTTTAACCGATACCTCAGGAACGTTTTGACATCTTTATTAAACGTTAGAACTGTTGGTTTTAGTCCTCCCCAGCGTTGTTAATTGTCAGGCGTACACAGATGACGCAGATAAAAGGATTTTTCTGCGTCGTATTACGTGAGCCATTTTAACACGGTAATAAAGCCAACAATTGCAAGGAACCAGAAAAATAGCATGAACACCATACCTAGACCTGAGCTCATAAAGTTCCACATTTCATTCATTATATTTACCTTTCTATAATCTTGTTGCTCAAGCTTTAATGAGCCTTACTGTTTAAGTGTTGAAGGATAGCCGGCATTCGCTGTTGCCTCGGTTAATGTCTCAACATTTGTTTCATAGGGATCAAACGTGACCGTGGCCGTTTTTGTTTTATAACTCGAAGTCGCTTCAGTTACACCGGGCACTTTTTCCAGTGCTTTACGAATGGTGACCGGGCAGAACTTGCAGGTCATACCTGGCACATCAAGCGTTACGGTTTTGGTTTCAGACGCCTGCACCATCGTAATGAAAAATGGACTTGTTGCTGAAATTGTGAACAACAAAGAAAAAACTAATTGACGTATCATTTAATTACTCCAAAAATTACCAGTTTATTTAACAATTTCTTACTCAAAAAAGACCATACCGTAATAAGGGAACGTCAGTAAGGCGATCAGCAGGGTACTGACACTCCAGAAAATAATTCGCTGATTGCGTAATACGCCCGGTACTGCACAGGCTTCACCGGAAGTACATTTGCTCGGTATCAGATAAAGTTTACGGTAAGCCAGAAACAGGAATACCAGGGTGATTGCAATGAAAACGGGACGGTAAGGTTCCAGAGCTGTAAGAGTGCTTATCCATGTACCCCCGATGCCCAATGCCAGTAATACCAATGGGCCAATACAACAAAGCGATGCTCCCAGGGCCGCTAGGGTTGCTGCGATCATTGACGGCTTGTTGCTGTTTTTGGATATTGTAGAATTTACCTCGGCCATACGAATTGCTCCTGTTTTCATGTATAAGCAGGATTTTACACTCCGTACCAGAGTACAGAGTCAAGCTTTATTACAACATCACAGCAGAGGATAAATCAGGACGGAGGTTTTTTATTTCATGATTGCAGGGCGTCAATAATGGGACAATTGTTTTTATCCTGGTTGCTATCACATTGAATTAAAAGGTTTTTTAAGGCTTTTTCAAGCTGTGTCAGATCGCTTATCTTTTGCTGTATCGAAGTGAGCTTTTCTTGCGTTAAGCTTTGCACCTGACAACAGGGTTGATCATTGAGTTCAAGGAGAAAAATAATTTCTTCAAGAGTAAACCCCAGCTCCTGAATGCGTTTTATAAATCGGATACGGTGCAGAATTTCATCTGAGTATTGGCGATAGCCGTTAAAAGGCTTTTCTGGCTGGTGGATAAGTCCTTTGCGTTCATAGAAACGCACGGTTTCAACACTTATACCCAGTTCTTTTGCGAGTTTTCCAATGGTCCTCATGATATTTTCTATTGAGACCTCATTTGCAGGTTAATAACACAGCTATTTTTGATTTAAAACTTGTTGACTCTGTACCCATGTACGGAGTGTATAGTAATTATATAACTTAATTTATGGGAAAAAGCCATGAAGTGCAGGTTTCAAACCTGGTCAGTGTTATATCATGAATTAAGCAAATCTATTTTTCGACAATTAAAATAAGAATGTAAAGGAAGACGCTATGTCTGATTGTTGTCCATCTTCTGCTGGCGATATCGATACATTGCCAAAAAAATATCGCTGTCCTGTCAATGGTAAATTGTATACGGGAGTTGCCATAGGGACTATTTTCCATCATCTGAACAGGCCCTGGGAATGGCAATTAAAGCAGCAGGGGTATTATTTCTGTGATGATCCAGAATGTGAAGTGGTTTACTTTGGGCAGGATGATTCAGTGATTAAACAATCTGAGCTTAGAACCCGGGTAGGTATAAAAGAACAAACAGAACAATCCATAATTTGTTATTGTTTTGGCGTCAGCTTCAAGGATGCCAGGACAGATTCTGAAGCGAAACAATTTGTCCTGGAACAAACCAAAGAAAGTATTTGTGCCTGTGATACCCGAAATCCATCGGGCAGATGTTGTTTGAAGGATTTTCCAAAAACGTAAAAGTTATTGACTGGATGGTTAAGCCAACTTTTCCAGCTTATGCCAGCGATTAATAATGCGACAGAATAATTCTGCCGTCTGTTCTGTATCGTATTTTGCCGAGTGTGCTCTTTCATCATCCCATTCCAGTCCTGCAGCCTGCGCGGCACGGGATAAAACCGTCTGACCATAGGCCATACCACCTAATGTAGCCGTATCAAAAGTACTGAATTTATGAAATGGATTGCGTTTGATGTCATTGCGATCAATTGCAGCGTTGATAAAGTTCAGATCAAAGGTCGGATTATGGCCCACTAAAATGGCGCGCGTACAACCGGTCGCTTTCAGTTCCTTGCGGATGGGGCGAAATACTTCCCGCAGAGCAAAGTCCTCAGGTTTGGACATTCGAAATGGGTTATAAGGGTTGATGCCGGTAAATTTTAATGCAGATTCATCCAGATTGGCACCTGAAAAGGGTTCCACATTATAGGCATAGGTTTCATGGCAAAATAAATCACCGTGCTCATCCATACGTAAAATGGTGGCAGCAACCTCAAGCAGGGCATCGGTTTTGTGATTAAAACCTGCGGTTTCAACATCCACCACAACGGGTAAAAAACCACGGAATCTTGATGCAATTCCAGTGACGGGTAGTTCTTGCTTTGCTTTGTTTGTACTCATGTATTTATTTTACCAGTTTCCAGTCGATAGTCTGGCCTGCCCGTAGTGGCACAAGGACATCATCACCAAATTGATAGGATTCAGGAACGGTCCATTTTTCTCGTTTCAGAGTGATTTTATCACTATTTGCGCTCAGGCCATAAAACGAAGGCCCATTAAAACTGCTAAATTGTTCTAATTTGTCGAGTGCGTCTACTTTATCAAATGCTTCCGCATAAAGTTCTATGGCTGCAAAGGCGGTAAACATGCCCGCACATCCACAGGCAGTTTCTTTTTTGTTCCGGGCATGAGGCGCACTGTCAGTGCCCATAAAGAATTTTTTATTGCCAGAGATTGCGGCTTTAATGAGTGCCTGGCGATGGCTTTCCCGTTTTAGCACCGGCAGGCAATAATTGTGGGGCTTGATACCCCCTACCAGCATCTCATTACGATTCATCAATAAGTGGTGAGCGGTAATTGTCGCACCAACATAATCCGAGCTTTCCAGAACAAATTCCACCGCTTCGGTGGTAGTAATGTGCTCAAACACAATTTTTAATTCCGGAAAATCTTGAGTTAGAACCTTAAGGCGTTCATCGATAAACTGTTTTTCCCGATCAAAAATATCTACTTCATGGTGTGTTACCTCACCATGAACCAGTAAGGGCAAGCCAAGTTTCTGCATTATCTCCAATGTGGGATAACATTTTTTTATATCAGTCACCCCGGCATCAGAATTGGTGGTTGCCCCAGCTGGATAGAGTTTGACCGCATAAATAATCCCGCTATTGACGGCAGTCTGAATTTCTTCAGGCGGTGTATTATTGGTCAAATACAGAGTCATTAGAGGCGTAAAGTTTACATCTTCCGGTATGGCTTGCAGGATACGTTCTCTATATGCTCTGGCCTGTTCTGTGGTCGTGACTGGTGGCGTTAAATTGGGCATGATTATGGCACGCCCACATTGCCTGGCGGTAAAGGGAACAACCGCTTTGAGTGCCTCGGCATCACGGACATGCAGATGCCAGTCGTCAGGTCGAACTATGGTAATTTGAGAGGTAATTTGAGACACAGAGGCGGTAGATGAGCTGCTTTGATTTTCTGACACGATTAAACCATTCCTGACTTGAATAATAGAGGGCTATTTTATAGGCGGGGATTAAGACAGGCAAGCTCAATCCAATTAATTCATCAATTCAGCAGGCAAAACTGAATCAGGTTTGGGCTTAAAGTCAATTGTGGATGCCCAATAGACGATTGTATCAGTTGTACGGGACTTTTTCGCTTCAGAATCGCTTCAGACCGCTTTGTCCTTGGTAGATGATTTCGTTAAATAAGGTGTCATAGAATGATCGTCTCCCAGCTCTTCGCACACCTTTTCAATCATTTCGTCAGTAATTGCGGTTTCATTACCATCGGGATCAATAATTGCTGCACCGTGAAAATCGATACAAAAGTTTTTTGTTTCCTGGTCTTTTTGGTTGTTAGGGCTGTCAGTTTCTTTTTTTATGGGTGTCATTTCTACCGCCACTTTAATTATTTTATTGTTTTAATTATTCTCTTTAAAAAATTGCAGAAAATTCGCCAAGGATCAAGTAAATATTTTATATAAGATTATCAGTTTTTGCTTAATTTTATATAAATCAATCAATTAAGTCGAGCGCTTTGGTATGGTTGATTGCTGAAATGTGCAATATTTGAGCTGGTTAACAGTGAGTCAACCTAATTACTCAATTATCAGAGGTGAAGTGAATTATCATGCTATCTGAGTGAATTTATATTATTATATCTAATATTCGTCCAATGATAATTGACTAATGGAATAACAATGAAAACCTCGTATTTATTGATCCTGTTCTTTGTAATGGTGCCTATTTTTACCAACGGCTGTAATAAAAAACAGGAAATTGAACAAACGGAAGAAGTCCGGCCAGTCAAGACCATTCTTGTTCAAGCGCCTGAATCGGGAGGATTAAGATATTTCCCGGGCCGTGTGGATGCCAATAGAAAAGCCGAACTGTCATTTCGAGAGTCGGGTACTGTACAGGAATTACTGGTTAAGGAAGGTGACGAGGTAAAACAGGACGAGGTAATTGCCAGACTGGAACCGACTGATTTTCAAATTGCAGTCAATGATAAAAAGGCATTGTTTACCCGGGCGCAAAATGATTATAAAAGAGGTCAAGAATTAATTAAGGACGGTAATATTTCAAAAATGGATTTTGATAGACTGGAATCTAATTTTCTCAGTGCCAAGGCGGATTTCAATCTGGCGCAACAACGATTAAGCTATACGGAATTAAAAGCCCCTTTTGCTGGCACCATTGCCAGACGCTATATACAGAATTTTGAAGAAATTCAGGCCAAGCAAACCATTGTTTCTCTCAATGATAATGAAATTCTGGAAGTGAAATTTGATTTGCCGGAAAATTTGATTCTCGCCATCAGAAAAAAAGAGCGCGTCGATATCCAGCCAGGATCTCAGGCCAGTAATTTAATACCGGTTTTTGCCTCCTTTCAAACTCAAAAACAAAAAGAGTATCAACTGTTGTTTAAAGAGGTTGCGACCAAAGCCAATGAAAAAACCCAGACTTTTGCGGTGACTTATACCCTGAAAAAACCTGATAACATCCGATTATTACCGGGCATGACGGCTACAGTCAAAATTGACCTCAGAAAATTCATGAACACAGCGGATTCATTTTATTTGCCGGTCAGCGCGGTGGTCGCCGATGTTAAACTCGAGGGAACTGTCTGGGTGGTTAATGAAGAAAAAATGATAGTAGAACCGGTATCCGTCAAAGTGGGTACCATGAAGGGCAATAGCATTCAAATTACCGATGGTCTGGAAGAAGGACAAAGGGTGGTGGTGGCTGGTGTACCATTTTTGTATAAAGACCTGAAAGTGACGCTCATGAAAGAATCCGAACAGGCGAGGGACAATCTGCCGCATGAGCCTCCCCAAATGAATAAAGAGCTGAAACAGGACCAACAAAATACACCAGAAAAGGGATAAGTTAATATGAATATTGGAGAATATTCGGTAAAAAACCAGGTAGTATCCTGGTTACTGGTGATTGTTTTTCTGGGCGGTGGCTATAGCGGCTTTTTAGAAATGGGTAAGCTGGAAGACCCTGAATTTACCATTAAAGATGTCAAAATCATTACTTCATATCCTGGAGCATCGGCGCAACAGGTTCGCGATGAAGTGACCTATCACATTGAAGAAGCCCTGCAATTATTGCCGCAATTAAAATGGATCAAAATGTCCATTTCTCGTCCCGGCATGTCAGATATTACCGTGACCTTTAAAGATAAATATAGTGCCGAGGATTTCCCGAATATTTACGATGAGGTGCGTCGAAAAATCGCCGATATGCTGCATAAATTGCCACCAGGCGCACAAGATCCCGTTATCGTGGATAGTTTTGCCGATGTTTATGGTGTCTATGTCGCTTTATCCGGGGAAGGCTATAGCTATCGGGATTTAAAAGATGCCGCAGATTTTCTGAAAACCGAACTGGTTCTGGTTGATGGGGTCAGAAAAGTGGTCATTGGCGGTACTCAAATGGAAGTGGTGTATCTGGATATATCCAGGCAGCGTCTGGGTGAACTGGGTTTGTCACTGGAACAGATCGGTCAGATACTTAAGTCGCAAAATATTGTCACCGATGCCGGCAAGGTTCTGGTGGGGGATGAATATTTGCGAATCCAGCCTACGGGTGAATTCAAGTCGGTCAAATTAATCGGTGATGTGCTGATCAGTTCCTCCGATAAAACGCTGGTTTATTTAAAAGATATTGCAGAGATCCGCCGTGAATATCAGGAGGTTCCTGGCTTATTAATCTATCACAATGGTAACCCTGCCCTCACTCTGGGAATCTCTATGGCATCCGGTGAAAACGTGGTGGCAGTGGGCGAGAATCTCAGTAAAAGAATGAAGGAAATATCGAGTCTTGTCCCTGTCGGGATGACCTTGGATGTCATTTATAACCAGCCAGTTGAAGTGAATAACTCAATTAGCGCTTTTATGAAAAATGTGGTTGCCGCCATAGTCATCGTGATTATTGTCTTACTTGTGTTTATGGGAGTGACAACGGGTTTGATTATTGGTTCGGTATTACTGATTACTGTTGCCGGTACGCTATTAATTATGGAAATGTTCGGTATCGAATTACAGCGTATTTCCCTGGGAGCCTTAATTATTGCCTTAGGCATGCTGGTGGATAATGCTATCGTGGTGGCTGAAGGCATGCTGGTTCGGATCCAGTCCGGTATGGATGCTGCCAAAGCTGCCAAAGAAGTGGTTGGTAAAAACGCGGTTGCGTTGTTGGGCGGCACCATTATCGGTATTCTGGCTTTTTCAGCCATAGGTCTGTCACAGGACTCAACGGGAGAGTTTTCCCGATCATTATTTTACGTCATTTTAATCTCCCTGTTATTGAGCTGGGTCACCGCCGTCAGTACCACACCGCTGTTTTGCTCATTGTTCATTAAACCCAAAAAGACGACTGGAGATGATTCGGCAGACCCGCAGGATGCTTATTCAGGCTTTGTGTTTGTACTTTATCGAGGCTTCCTGAAAAATGCCATTAAAGTTCGCTGGTTAACGGTTGCAGTGATAATTGGCCTGTTTGTGGTGGCCTTATATGGTTTTGGTTTTGTCCGCGGCGGCTTCTTTCCTGATTCCAATACCCCGATGTTTTTTGTCGAAGTGTGGGAAATTGAAGGCACCGATATTTACCAGACCCGTGATGACACTCTGAAAATCAGTGAATACATACGCAGCTTGCCCGGTGTCACTAAAACCACCGAGCTTATCGGTGGCGGCGATCAACGCTTTTCTCTGGTTTATGAGCCAAAAGAACGTAGCGCGGCCTATGCCCAGATTATTGTGCAAACCGAATCACGGGAACAGATCCCGGAGATCTGGGCAAAAGCAGACGAGTATATGAAATCCATGCCGGGATTGGAACCCATTATCAAAGCGCTGAGGATTGGCCCTGGACGAGACAGTAAAATTGAAGCACGTTTTAGTGGACCGGATCCTGAGGTGTTAAGACAAATATCAGAACAAGCGAAAGAGATATTTCGTCAAAATGCCGGAACCAAGGAAATTCGCGATGACTGGCGACAACCGGTTAAACTGGTTAAAGCTATCTTTAATGAGCAGGTTGGGCGCCAGCTTGGCATCAACTATGAAGACCTGTCCAAGGCTTTAAAATACGCCTTTGATGGTACGCCATCCGGTCTGTACCGGGATGGAATTCGCCTGTTGCCGATTTATGCCAGAGCGCCTGATGATGAGCGTGAGGATATTAGTAATATTGAAGATATTCAGGTCTGGAGTCCAGTATTACAAAGATCTATCCCCATTGCCCAGGTGGTTAGACGATTTGAAACAGTCTGGGAAAATACCGTAATACGGGGACGTGATCGCAGAGATACTATTATCACTTCCTGTAATCCTGAACAGGGCTATGATGCCACGGAGCTATTTGATCGTTTACGACCTCAGATTGAAGCCATGGAATTGCCACCGGGTTATCAACTGGCCTGGGGAGGGGAATATGAAGATTCCACCAATGCCCAGACTTCTCTTGCAGGTGCCTTACCCGGTGGTTTTTTACTGATGATACTGACCACCATTTTGTTGTTTGGCAAGGTTCGTCAACCGACCATTATCTGGTTAACCGTACCGCTGGCAGTCATTGGTATTACCGCAGGTTTATTGGCCCTGGATGGTGCATTTGATTTTATGGGGCTATTGGGGGCACTCAGTCTGATTGGTCTGTTAATTAAAAACGCCATTGTTTTGATTGAAGAAATCGATCAGAATATTGAATCCGGTATGGAATCGTTTAAAGCTATTCTGGACTCGGCTGTTAGTCGTATGCGGCCTGTGATGATGGCCGCTGCAACTACCATTTTAGGTATGATTCCGCTTCTTTCCGATGTCTTTTTTGTTAATATGTCTATAATTATTATGTCAGGTCTGGCATTTGCTACGGTATTGACGTTGATATTTGTACCGGTACTGTATGCAATTTTCTTCAAGATAAAATATCGCGATGAAGCCTGAATGAAAAAAGGAAGTCATTGAAATCGAATTAGCGAAAAAGGAAAACCGATGAGTAAAAAATCATCCAAAAAACTCTCAAATAAAGACTATGAAAAAGAGCTGTTCAAACTGCAAGCTGAGTTGTGCCGACTACAGGAGTGGATTGTAGAGAAAGGTCTGCGGGTCATTGTGGTATTTGAAGGTCGTGATGCGGCGGGCAAGGGGGGCGCTATCAAACGCATCCTGGAACGTACCAGCCCGCGAATATTTCGGGTAAATGCTTTGCCTACCCCAAGCGAACGCCAGAAGACGCAACTCTATCTGCAGCGATATATTGAGCGTTTTCCTGCTGCCGGTGAGGTGATATTGTTTGATCGTAGCTGGTACAATCGCGCCAACGTAGAGCCGGTGATGGGATTTTGCACTAAGAAACAATATGAACGCTTTTTGAAGAATGTTCCAGCTTTTGAGAACTATATAATCCAGGATGGTATTATTCTCATCAAGTATTGGTTTGAGGTAAGTGAGCAAGAACAGACCCGTCGTTTTGAACGGCGCATTGATGATCCCCGCAAGCACTGGAAGCTGAGTCCGATGGATCTGGAATCGCATCGCCGCTGGTATGATTATTCCCGCAGTAAAGATCGCATGTTTGAGGCGACAGACAGTAAACATGCACCCTGGCATGTGGTCAATGGAGACAACAAGAAAAAGGCACGTTTGAATTGCATATCACATCTGTTGTCTCAGATTCCGTATAAGAAATTACCTCGTGAAAAACCAAAGCTACCGCCCCGGCAGGACAGTGATGGTTACAAGGAACCGGATTACCCGTATAGATGGGTTCCTGAAAAATATTAATGTTCCATTTCATAAATGAATTTTTACAGTACAATCGTGCCTTTTCAGCCTGTTTGCAAAGAAAAGGCTATACTGTTTAGAGAAACAATCTAAATCACACAATTAACTATTAACCATGGAGTATTGATATGTCATTGGATGGAATTTGGGCCTTTGAGATCGCCGGTATTTATGGCTGGGAGCGCATCTCTACGGTTTATCTGGAGAAAGGTCGTTATTTAGGTGGAGGCGCCTTTCTTTACAGTAAGGGCAATTATGTCATTGATGGCAAGAAAATTAAGTTTAACCTTCAGGTGACCCAACATGGAGATATGCGCGCCATATTTGGAGAAAAACGGGAGCGTTTTGCCACTGAAATGACTGCAAAACGTGACGGCGATAAAATTGAAGGCAAAGCCCGTCTGAAGGGAGCTCATTCAACGGTCGCTCAATATCCTTTCAGATTACTTAAACTGGATGACTTACCAGCAATACCCAAATAACTCTTATAACAACCTTGAGTAGCGCTAAATTCATTTATCAGGTCTATTTTGTCAATGTGCATCAAAATTTCCAATCTGGTGCAGGACACTATTTATCGGCTTCTGGAAAAGCAAGCCGTTGCCGGTGAATGAACGTGATGGTTTATATCTAGAAAAAAGTTACGCTTTATTGAAGGTATGACGTTAATATTGAAAACTTATTGGACAATTTCAATCATATTGAGGAATAACTATGGAATTTACGGATAATACCCTGGCGCTGCAATCTTTTTTTACAGTGACGCTGGCAATCCTGGTATTGTTTATTGGTAAGGGACTGAACTTGCGTTTTGCTGTGCTACGTGATTTTAATATCCCTGAGCCGGTGGTAGGGGGACTGCTGTTTTCCATTCTTTTTGCAATAATCTATTTTACTATTGGGATTACGGTCGAGTTTAATCTGCAGGCCAGAGACATCATGCTGGTGTATTTCTTTACCACCATAGGCTTGAATTCCAATGTCATGGATCTGGTTAAAGGCGGAAAGCCGCTGGTAATTCTTTTAGCTGCAACCATTTTGTATATGATTATTCAAAATGTAGTGGGTATTTCGGTAGCCTCTTTGTTTGGTCTGGAACCAGTCGTAGGCATGTTGGGTGGTACCGTATCACTGATTGGTGGCCATGGCACCGCCATCGCCTGGGCACCAACCTTTGCTGAGAAATATGGCATTCATAATGCTATGGAAATCGGTATCGCCTGTGCCACATTCGGCTTGATTCTGGCCAGTTTAATGGGTGGTCCAATTGCCAGCTTCCTGATTAAAAAACATGATCTCAAGCCGACTGAATCGGGTGAGGTTGACGTTGGTATTTCATACGATGAGCAGAATACGAAAATCGATTATTTTTCTTTTTTGCATGCAATTTTAGGTATTCACTTCAGTATTATTATCGGTTATTTTCTTAATGAGTCTCTTGATGAAGCGGGACTGAAACTGCCACTTTTTGTCACCTGTTTATTTGCCGGTATTATTATCAGTAGTTTTATCACGCCAAAAGTGTCCAAAAAATTCACCTGGCTGGATTGGAATGCCAGGGGTACCGCAATGGCATTGATTGCCGATATTTCACTGGGTATTTTCCTGTCGATGTCATTAATGAGTATGCAATTGTGGGTAATCGTAGACCTGGCCGGGCCGATTCTGGCGATTATAACCGCGCAGTTTGTTATCGCGGCCTCAATAACCCTGTTTGTGATTTTCTGGATTATGGGGCGTAATTATGATGCCGCTGTAATTTGCTCCGGGTTTGGGGGTATTTCATTGGGTTCAACCGCAACCGCCATGGCTAATATGACGGCTGTGACTCAACGCTATGGACCTTCTCACCTGGCATTTGTTATTGTACCCCTGGTCTGTGCGTTTTTTGTTGATCTAGTTAATGTTGTATTGATACAAACACTACTTTCATATTTTAATTGATTTTGTATTTGTTGATCATTCACTCAGAACGTCAAAATTACAGCCGTTTTGTCATTACTTTATTTTTTCATATAAGCTTTTGGCATTATCGAGCTCTGAAAAAAAGTCTTTTGAGATGACGATTTTTTCAAGAATGCCCATTGCTTTATCGCGTTGCCCCATTTCCTCGTAGGCATAAGCCAGATGGTACTTTACGTCTTTATCTTGTGGCAAGGCTAATTCTGCCAGTTCCAGTAGCTCTAATCCTTCCTGGTGTTTACCGATCCTGACTAGAGCATAACCATAAGTGTCGATAATAGCAGCAGAGTCAGGAGACTGTTCATAGGACTGTTTAGCCAGCCTCACTGCTTTTTCACTATCTTGTTCCATATAGATCCAGGCAAGGTTATTAAGTGTAACGATATGGTTGGGTACTTTTTTCAAAATACGATTATAGTATACGGTCGCTTTATCAAGCTGTTGATGTTCATGAAGTAAAGACGCCAGCTTAAAGAGGCTGTCTATGTCATCCGGATCGTTTTCAACTGATTTTATTAAAAGGGTGACAGCTTCCTCTTTCTGATTCAAGAGTATTAACATATCAACACTCGCGGATAATACCTTTTTTTCTGGTTTTTGCTGATAGACCTGCTGATAAATATTCAGTGCTTTTTGATAGTGTTTTTGTGCCCGATAGATATCAGCTTCTAATAATTTTCCGGTTACGGAATCCGGAAACTCCTGCTGCACCGTCCTGGCGATATCAATACCTTCCTCGTAACGTTTTTGTTTTACCAATATGGCCGCCTTTATCGTATAAAGCGACAGGTTTTCGGGTTCGATACCCAGAGCATTATTCATTAGTTCCAATGCTTCATCAGTGCGTCCTGCATCTTTGCTGATAATTTGAGCCAGAAGGACACGATGTTTTATGTCCTGTTTATCGAAGGTAATTATATTCGTTATTGTGCGTTCCGCTTGCTGGTTCTGGTGGTTGAGTAATTGTGCTTTGGCCAGAAATGAGCGTACCGTGTTGTCATTAGGATGTTGCTTTTCAAGTGTTTCTGCCAGGGATAAAATTTTCTCTGGTTGTTTCTGGGATTGATACCACTGGCTCAACAATGAGGCCACGGTTATTTGTGAATTTATATTTTGTTTACTATGCTCAATTGCATCCAGAAAATATTTTTCGGTCAGTTTTGGATTATTCTGTTTATCGGCAACGACGGCCAGACCTAGATAGGCTTTAAGAAAATTAATATCAATAGCGAGAATCTGTTGGAAATATTTCTCAGCTTGTGGCCAGTTTTGTTCAATGATTGCGATCCTTGCCAGACCCATATAGGCTGGAATATTCTTGCTATCTTTTTTAAGAATATTCTGCAGTTCGAGGGTGGCTTGTTCTGTATTACCTTTGAGCTGTTGTGTCAGGGCCTTAAGATTAAGTAGTTTAGTATCATCCGGTGTTT
>Ga0316204_10008821_pt1 | contig 13775 bp, 10 predicted proteins | sample 6monrhotite_MG_2_FD_205661 | JGI IMG/M metagenome (GOLD analysis project Ga0316204, IMG submission 205661) | Microbial mat bacterial communities from mineral coupon in-situ incubated in ocean water Damariscotta River, Maine, United States -... | ecosystem: Environmental > Aquatic > Marine >... | reverse complement strand
TGTTTATACGGCATGCTGGACCAATCAAGTTGGTTTCGATCGCAACCGAATAAGCAGAAATCGTTGAATTCTTATTCATGCACCAAAGCCAACGTGCCTCCAATATTCAAACCAAAGCCGCCCCTTCTGCAGGTTGCCTGACCACAAATGAGGCGATAAGCCCGCCAAAAAGGCTCCATAGAAACTCGCCTTCCAGCAATCTATCGAGGAGCGGCGGAGCAAACGGCATTATTTCCGCAACCTGCTAAAAGGGCGTTGGTTACGCCAAATTTCTTACCCCCACCTTTTTCCCACTCCCGTGGTATCATCGCTCGCGTCATGCCCGGCCCGGATACCAGCGACTTCCAAGCAGTTGGTGGCGCTGCTCGACAAGATCGACGACACCATCGTGGTGGTTTTCACGCGGAGCTGATGGGAGCCGATGCTTTTTGCGCAGTCAAACCACCCAATATCTGATTTTCGGCATCCTTCAATGCCTGACGCGGCGGCTTGCCGTGAAAAACGGCTTTGTGCACTTCTTCACCAAGCGTGCGTTCAATCAGATTGAAAGCAGGCACCGGCGGGCGCGACCAGGTCACAAGCTCGTTTCGGCGTGCCATCTGGTCTACCATCCGGACGATTGGTGACGACGCAAGCGCTTCCGGATCGGCGCAGACTGAGAAGCGTGGCGCCACCGGGAAACCGTTCTTCACATGCGCTTTCATTGCTTCGGGGGACACCATCCAGGCGATCGCGTTCATGATCTGGCGTTGACGTGACGGCGTCACATGGGACGGGATCGTCATGAGGAACCCGCCGACCGGGGCCGCAATCTTTCGCATTCTGCGCGAAGGCGGCGGAAGGTAGGCGACCCTGCGCGCAACGCGTGAACTCAATTCATGCTCGAAGCGGGCGGCGCGCATGGTCCAGCAATAGGCGAGACCGACGCGGCCCGACATGAAATAGTTGATCCGCTGCTCCCAATCGACATTTTCGATGTCGGGCGGCGAGAACTCCACGAGTTGCTTCATGTATTCGATCACGTCGAGCGCGTCGTCGGTGTTGATCTGCAGCTTGAGCTTTTCAAAGCGGTCGAAATTCCAGCTTTCCTGATTGTGCAGCGGCATGTCGATCACGGTTTTCTGGCAGGCGGCCAGGAAGAACATGAATGAATTGGCGATGGGCATGCCGCGCTGCCCGTTCCAGGCAATGCCGTAGAACTCATGGGAAGGGTCGTGCAATGCCTTTGCTGCCGCGATTGTCTCGTCGAATGTGCGCGGATAGGTGAGGCCGTGGTCTTCAAAAAGGTCACGCCTGGCTGCCAGGATCTCGACCGTGCAATAGAGTGGTATTCCATATTGCGTGCCCTTCCAGTTGCCGGTGCCCCAAACCGAAGGGTGGAAGTCGAGCGAATTGATGGCCGCGTCGTTCAAGAGGTCGTCGAGCGGTGCGAGGTGGCCTTTCTCGGCGAATTCGCCAAGCCAGGGCATGTTGAGTGATACAACATCATAGCTCGGTGACGTGCCTTCGAACGTCTTGTGCGCATTGGCATAGAGATCCGGCAGGCGCTGGAGATCAAAGCTGCTCTTGCGGCCCAGATCATTGCGAAAGTCCGACCACATGTTTCGCATCGAGGCGAAATAATTGTCGTCGTTGAGCAGGAACTTGATGTCGCTGGGGACTGTGCCGGCAAGGTCGTCGCTGCGGATGGGCGAGATGATCTGAGAGGCGAAATAGCTGCCGCCGAAATAATACTCGTTGGCTTCACTGCCCTTTCGCAGGCCGAAGGTCTTGGCCAGGTGCGCCTTGACGTGGTTGGCGTATCCCATGAAAGCGACAAGCAGTGTTTCGGTGGGTTCGAGGAAATGGGTCTTGAGCCCGCCGCCGCGCGGAACCAGACGGATCAGGCAATCCTCGATCATCTTTGTGACCATGCGATTGCCGGTGCTGTAGGGAACCCGGGCCAGAGATATCAGACCCGATTTATCAATCGGGCTCTCGCGCAAATGGGCATCGACCAGTTCCAGCACAATATTCCAGAAGACATCCGGCCTGGCTGTCGGAAGTCCGCTATCGAAAGGCGCGCGCAGCTGACGCAAGAAATCGACGATCCGCGACAGCTCGTGGCTCGTCAGTTCCGCCTTGGGTGTTTGCAACGTCGGATGGTGTTGCATTCCTGTCGGCCTTACAATTTTGACATGTCTGCTTGCCATTTCACCAAAGCGAAGAAATCCGCGTCATTCAAGCCGGAATTTGCTGCCGCCCTATATAGTTCGAGAATCAGGCCTGTCACGAACTGGGGGACGTTGTTGTCACGGGCGGCCTCATTGATAAGGCTAAAGTCCTTGATCATCTGGGTGACCGTGAAGGCCGGGGTAAAGTCGTTGGAGACGATAGCATCGACCTTGTATTTGAGAAGCGGCGAGGCCACGGCGCTTTCGCAGATCACCTCCATCATGCTGGCCCGGCTCAGGCCGCCGCTTTCGCCCAGCGCAAGGGCTTCAGCGAGAATGGCAGATGTTGCGCCAACCAGTGTGTTGACCACCAGTTTCATGTAGCGCGCCTCGTCACCAGCGCCGAGATAAAAGCGGCGTGCGGATGTCATCTCGAGGTAGGGTTGGGCCGCCGACCATGCCTGCTCATCGCCAGAAGCCAGAATGGTCAGGGCAGCCTGCTCCGCCAGGGCGGTGCTGCCGGACAAGGGGGCGCGGAGGTAATGAATTCCTGCCTTCTGAAGCGCTTCGGCAATTCTTCCGGAGCATTCCGGTGACACTGTCGACATTTCCACGAACACCGCGCCGGGGCGCAGAAAACCGGCGAGTCCCTTGTAGGTGCCGGAACCGAACACGATGTCCATAAGCACCTTGTCATTGGGAACAGTGGAAAAAACGATGTCGGAAGACGCATGGTCTGCAAGTGAGATCGCTTCGGCGGCTCCGTCCGCGACAACGCCAGCGCGGGCCAGATCCATGGGTTCGGTGACTGCGACGCTGGTGCCTTTCGACAACAGGTTGCGGATCATGGGCGCGCCCATCTTGCCCGCACCGATCCAGCCGACACGAAGGCTCGCGTGAGAGTCACCCGGTCGAGCGTTTGAATTCGAGTCCATCATTCACCTCCATAGGACTGGCTGCGTCCGATATCCTATCTTTTCGTTTTGGAGGTGGCTTCGGAGATTTATTCGGATCGGAGAAATTTCTCCCGGCATGCCGTAAATCTTTTGCTAATGATTTGAACCAAGGAGATTGGACGTTGGGAGGAGGCGTCATGTCAACCGGTGTGAACCGATGGTGCGGCTTGAAGCCGGGCCGCCGGGGGAAAGTCGGGGCATGACAGACGGAGCGTACAGCTGGAGGCGCTGCCAGATTTTCTCATCCTGACGTGCAAGAGATTGTTACGATTACCGTTGTTGTCACGGAACCTTTTGTCCGCTGACAGACGAAGGGAGAGATGCATATGAGAGCAGTTCGTTTTCACGGAGCCAAGGACATCCGGGTGGAAGACGTTGCGGAACCATCGGGCATACTGGCCGCCGACGATGTTCTGATTGCACCGTTTGTAACAGGCATATGCGGGACGGACCTGCACGAATATATCGCGGGTCCGATCGTTACGCCGCAGGAACCCCACATTTACACCAGTGCGACGAACCCGCAGATTCTGGGCCATGAATTCTCGGCCAAGGTGCTGGCGGTCGGCGACGCTGTCAGTCACGTCGCGGCAGGCGACCGGATTTCGATCCAGCCGCTTTTGTCGCCGCGCAACGACTACTACGGCAAGCGCGGACTTTTCCATCTGTCGCCATCGATGGGGTGCGTCGGCCTGAGCTGGGCCTGGGGCGGCATGGCCGAAAAGGCCGTGATCAAGGATTACAACGCGCAACCGGTTCCAGACGGGATCACCAATGATCAGGCCGCCATGATCGAACCTGCCGCGGTCGCGCTTTACGGCGTGGACCGGGGAGGGGTGACCGCAGGGTCTACTGTTCTGGTCTCCGGTGCGGGGCCGATCGGGGCGCTGACCGTGCTGGCCGCCAAGGCTGCGGGCGCGGCAACCATTATCGTGTCCGAGCCGAACCCGAACCGCCGCCGGATCATCTCCGACATTGCCCCTTATGCGCATGTCGTCGACCCCAGGGACGACGACCTGATGACGCTGGTTGCAGACCTGACCGAGGAAGGTGTCGGCGTTGATGTCGCATTGGAATGCGTCGGCCTCGAAGTGTCACTCAACGCCTGCGTCCTGGCCGTGCGCCGGCAAGGCAAGGTTGTTCAGGTCGGCTTGCACATGAAGCCCGCCAGCATCGACGCCATGTTGTGGGCGCTCAAGGACATCACGGTGGAAGCCACCTGGTGCTACCCCACGCAGATCTGGCCGCGCATCGCGCGGATGATCGCGGCCGGCATTTTCCCGGTCGAGAAGGTGATTACTGCTCGAATTGACGCAAAAGACGTGGTCGCGAAGGGCTTCGAGGCGCTGCTTGATCCTTCGGGCGAGCATCTCAAGATCCTTGTGGCGACCTGAACCATCACTGCAGCTAACGCATGAAAGACTGAATAAATGACCGAAAAAAACATCGCGCTCATCGTTGGAGCAACCGGCCTCTCGGGCAGCTATGCCGGGCGACACCTAAAGGAGCAGGGCTGGACGGTGGTGACCATGTCGCGCAGCGCGGTTGATCTGGAATGGTCGGATCGGCACATCGCCGCTGACCTGGAAGATGCCGCTGGCAGCAAGGCCGCGCTTGAGGCAGCCCAGGATGTCACCCATGTGTTTTATTGCACATGGTCACGTCAGGACACCGAAGAAAACAACGTGCGGGTCAATGCCGCGATGATCCGCAATCTGTTTGACGGGATTGCCGGTGCGCCGGTCAAGCATGCGGCGCTCGTCACCGGGTTGAAGCACTATCTTGGATCGTTCGACGATTACGCCAAGGTCAAGCCCTACACGCCGTTCCTTGAAAGCAGCCCGCGTCTGCCGGGGCCGAATTTCTATTATGCGCAGGAAGACGTGCTGTTCGAGATGGCCAAGAAGCAGGGCTTCACCTGGTCGGTGCACCGTCCGCACACCATGATCGGTTTCGTTGTCGGCAACGCAATGAACATGGCCGTCACGTTGGCCGTCTACGCATCGATCTGCAAGCACACGGGCTGCCCGTTCGTCTACCCCGGTTCTCCCGAGCAGTACAACGCCGTCACCGATGTCACCGACGCCCGGATCCTGGCCGAGCAGCTTCATTGGTCGGCCACCACGCCCGAAGCTGCCAACACTCCCTTCAACATCGTCAACGGAGATGTTTTCCGCTGGACATGGCTGTGGCAGCAGATCGCCAACTATTTCGGGCTCGAGGTTGCTGACTATCCGGGTCAGCCAACGCCACTTGAAACGCAGATGGCCGACGCCCCGAAAGTCTGGTCGGAAATCGTGGCCAGTCACGGACTTCAGGACATCCCTGTCGGCAAGCTGGCGTCCTGGTGGCACAGCGATGCGGACCTGGGACGCACGCTCGAATGTTTCACCGACATGACCAACAGCCGCGTTCTCGGTTTTGATGCCTATCAGCGCACCCCGGACAGTTTCTTCGACGTGTTTGATGAATTGCGCGCGCGCAAGATCATCCCGTCCAAATAACCGCGAGAGGAAAAAAGATGCACTACGTCATCCATTGCCTCGATCATGACGGCGCCGTTGAAAAACGGCTCGCCAATTACGAGGCCCACAAGGCTTACCTCGGTTCCGCTCCGGTCAAGACCGTCATTTCAGGTCCTTTGCTGGCCGATGACGAGCAGACCATGATTGGCAGCTGTTTCGTGCTGGAAGCGGAAAACCTTGCCGAGGTTGAGGAATTCAACCGCCAGGATCCGTTCGCGAAAGCGGGCTTGTGGAAGACCGTTTCGATCCGTCCTTTCTCCAAACGCGTGGATAACCGGTGATGGAAAAGCCAGTTGGAATCGCCCTGGTCGGAATGGGCTGGTGGGGTCAGAAGATGTTGAACGTGCTTCAGGCGGCCCCGCAGGATATCCGGGTTGTCCGGGCCGTTGAGCCCAACATCGAGACCGTTCGCGAGCTGTGCGCGTCAAGGGGGATTGCCCTGTCGGCAGACTATGCCGATGCGCTGAGCGATCCTGATGTCGAAGCTGTCGTGCTTGCAACGCCCCACTCGCTGCACACGGCCCAGATCGCAGCGGCTGTGGCGGCTGGAAAGCACATCTTCAGCGAAAAGCCGCTGGCGTTGACCAGGGTCGAGGCAGAGAAATCCGTCGCGCTGTGCCGCGATGCCGGGCTTGTGCTTGGCATGGGGCACGAGCGGCGGTGGGAACCGCCGATCGCCGACATGCTGGCCAAGGCCGATGCAGGCACGCTCGGGCGCATTCACCAGATCGAATCCAACTTCAGTCACGACAAGTTCCTGACGCTGGATCGTGACAACTGGCGGCTGAAGGCCGATCAGGCCCCGGCTGGCGGCATGACGGCGACGGGCATCCACCTGCTCGATCTGTCCGTGCGTCTGCTCGGACCGGCAGACAGTGTGCTGTGCATCTGCGAACAGCTGTCCTCCGATCTTCCGCAGGGCGACACCGTGGCCGCCTACATCAAGTTCAGGGGCGGCGGCACGTCCTATGTGTCTGCTTCTTTGGCCAATCCGTTCATGTCGCGCTTCACGGTCTATGGCTCCAAAGGGTGGATCGACATTCGCGACAAGGCTCACGTCGAGGCGCCCGACGGCTGGATCGTGACTTCGGCGATGGCCGGCGGACCTATCGAGACCGTCGAGATCGCGCCGGCCGAACCGGTTAAGGACAACCTGGTGTCCTTCGCGCGCGCAGTGCGCGGATCCGAGACATATCCGGTCACGGCGGATCATCTGGTGAACAACATCTCGCTTCTGGAGGCCGTGTTCAAATCGGCCCTGAGCGGAAACATCGAAATGGTGGCCTGACCGGCCATCGGACAAACGGAGAAGACGATGAAAGCCCTTATTTTCGATGAGCCGAACAAAGCGGTTGTAACGCAGATCCAGTCTCCGTCGATCAATGACAACGAGGTCATGATCCGCTCACGCCGTGTCGGAATTTGCCATTCGGATTACGAATTGTTGTCCGGCAACTACATCATTCCGATTTCCTATCCGGTCACGCCGGGCCACGAATGGGTCGGCGAGGTTGTCGAAGTCGGCAAGAATGTCGACGGCCTGTCCGTCGGTGACCGCGTCGTCGGCGAATGCGTGATCAAGACGCCTGAACGCATTCACCATTTCGGATTTTCCATGGATGGCGCCAACCGCGAGTATTTTGCCGCGCGGCCCGAATGGCTGCACAAGCTGCCCGATGGCGTCGATGACGCCAAGGGTGCACTGATCGAGCCCTTCACCTGCGGTTACTATGCCGTGCTGCGCCACGGTGGCGTCGATGCATCACAGACCGTGGTCGTCTCCGGTGGCGGCACCATCGGTCTGGTTTCTGCCGCGGCAGCGATCGGGATGGGTGCACGGGTTATTGTCGTTGATCCGGTCCCGCTTCGCCGTGAGATCGCGATGAAGCTGGGCGCGGACGCGACCGTCGACCCTACGGCGGTCAATCCTGTCGAAGCGATCGATGAACTGACCAAAGGCGGCGCTGACCTCGTCGTGGAAGCTGCCGGTCACCCATCGTCGCTGGCCAATGTTTTCGAGTATGCGCGGCCGGAAGGTTTCGTTTCGATGGTCGGCATCAACATCGGTCAGAAATTCCCCGTCGAACTCGGCAAGATCCAGAGCAAGGATCTCACTGTGCGCGGCTGCATCGGTTCGCCAGGCGTCTGGCCGGCGGCGATCCGTTTCCTTGAAAGGACAGGCATCGATCTGTCGCCGATCCAGACCCACAGTTTCGGCATTGACGATGCACTTACGGCACTGGACCTCGGCAAAAACCCTGAAAAGGCGGTCAAGATCACCCTTCAAATCAGCTGATCGCTGTCATCGGCGGCGAAAGAAACACACGGTACGGAACAAAGTTCATGGCGCAGACGGGCGTGACAACACATAGGCAGACCTGGGGGCAGGCGGCGTTTTCGCTGCCGCTGACCAGGGGCTTCGTTACAGTCGTGGTTTCCACAATTGCACTGCTTGTGGTTTGCATGATTTTTGCCCCGTCGAGTGTTTCAGCCGGCGCCCTGGCGAGAAGCCTGCCGTTTGCGTCCATTATCGCAATTGTCGGACTTGGTCAGATGCTCGTCGTTCAGCAAGGCGGCTTCGACCTCTCGCTGGCGGGGGGGGTCTCTCTCGCAGTCGTCATCACCACGCATATGCCATCGGGCAACAATGCCGAGCTTCTGCCAGCTGTCCTGATTGCGCTTGGCTGCGCCGTGACGGCGGGACTGGCGAACGGAATTCTCGTTGGCATGCTGCGCCTCAACGCAATCGTTGCGACAATCGGGATGAATGCGCTTCTGTACAGCGCGGTGTTTGCTGTATCCGGGGGCGTGCCGAAGACGACGACGCCGCTGATGGCAATTATCGCGGGCGGAAAGACCCTCGGTGTTCCCCATGCGGTCTATTTCGCTCTGGCCATCTTGATCATCGTGAGTTTCGTCCTGAAGAAAACCGCTGCAGGCCGCCGCTTCGAAGCAATCGGCGCCAACCCGCTTGCGGCACAGGCTGCGGGCCTTCGGGTGCGCCTGTATCAGACCATGGCCTATGTCTTTGCCCAATTGCATTATTGTATCGCAGGCATCCTGATCGCCGGGATCACGCGGGAACCAACAGCGTTCCAGGGCGACACGCTGCTTTTGCCTTCGGTTGCCGTCGTGGTGCTCGCCGGCACATCGCTTCTGGGAGGGCGCGGCTTTCCGATCTCGACGGTGATCGCCGCGTTCTTTCTTAACCAGCTTAGTCAATTCGCGCTTGCCGTGGGTGTGCCGTACTCGGCTCAGACCATCATCCAGGCTTTGGCTCTTGTTTTCGGGATCGGAGTCTACTCGCTCCGCTGGAGTCCGAAAGCCAGGAAGCGTGCACAACTGTCCAACATGGAGGAAAAGGACTATGTTTAAATCACTGAAAAAAAGTATCGCACTGGCGTCCGTGACAACGGCGCTGGCGATGGCCGGAACAGCTGCAATGGCGGAAACACCGTCTTGGTGCGGACCCAACAAGGCATCGCTTGCGCTGCTGGATGGCTATGGCGGCAACAGCTGGCGTCTGGTGACCACCGCGTCGGGTGCGGAAGAGGCTGCGAAGTGCCCCAACATCTCCGAATATGTCTATGCCGACGGCCAGGGCGACACCCAGAAGGCAATCTCCGACATCAACTCGATGGCGGCACGTGGCATCAACGCAATCGTTGTTTTCGGTGATGCCGGCCCGGCAGTGCTGCCGGCCGTGACTAACGCCTACCGTTCCGGTGCCGTGGTGGTTCCATACCGCGTCAACATCGGTGGTGAAGCTGGGAAGAACTACACCAAGTTCATCGGATCGTCCTTCGTCGATGACGGCGTGAGCTGGGGCAACTGGATCAAGGAAATTCTGCCGGACGGCGGCAATCTCCTGTTCCTCAGCGGTCCGGCTGGCAACAGCCAGGGTGTGGACGAATTGGCCGGCATGAAGCAGGTGCTGGATGATTCCTACGTCTTCATCAATCCGGAGCCTTTTGCGGTCACCAATTGGGATCCGTCCCTGACACAGCAGGTCCTGTCGGCCGAGATCGCCAAGAATGACAAGATCGATGTGATCGTCTCCGATTTTGGCCCGTCACTGGTTGGCGCGCTGCCGGTCTTCGGCGAGTTCAATCGTTCGATCCCCGCCCTTGCCACTTCCGACGGCAATTCGCTGGGATGTTTCTGGGCGGAAAACCATGAAGCCAATCCGGACTTCAAGCTGTTCACCGTCGCGACCGGCAACGACAACGTTCGCCTCGCTGTCCAGTGGGCAATCGCCGAAGCCACGGGCGGCACGCCTCCGAGCGATGAAATCTTCCGCGCTCCGGTTTTTGAAAACTCGGTTTCCGGTGAGCCGAATGCTGTCCAGTGCCGTTCCGATCTTCCGGGCTCGATCTACCTGTCCGCTGAAATGTCGGGCGACGATCAGGCAAAAGCTGTCGGTCAGTAATTGAACCGCGGCCCCGGACGCTAAGCAGTCCGGGGCCGCATTTTCCGAACAACCCGAAAATGGGCACAGCGGGACAGACAATGAGCATTGTTGCGAAGATGAGTGATATCCCAGCTGGAGAAGATCGGATGGTCATGCCAGGTCACCCAACTATCCGGTTGTCCGAGATTACAAAGCTCTACTCCGGTGTGCCTGCGCTTTCGGACGTCACCGTCGAATTCCATCCCGGTGAAGTTCACGCCATCCTTGGCGAGAACGGGGCGGGAAAATCCACACTGATGAACATCATTTCAGGTGTGCTTGAGACGGATCAGGGTGTTGTCGATTTTGAAGGCCAGAGGGTCTCGCCGCTGACACCGGAAAAAGCGGTTGCGCTGGGGATTGCGATTTCCTACCAGCACCCCGCTGTTCTTGAGGATCTGTCGGTTATCGAAAACCTCCGGGTTGCGCTTCCGGCCTCGGTATTTGCCGGCGGAGCGCCGCAAGACATTGCTCGCCAGATGCTGGATGAAGTCGGTTTGCATGTCCCTCTGCAGGCGCGCGCTGACGGATTGACGGTCTCCCAAAGACATCTTCTTGAGATCGCCAAGGCATTGGCCATGCAGCCGAAAGTCCTGATCCTGGACGAGCCGACGGCTGCGCTGGACCAGGAATCGACGGACATGCTTTTCGGTCGAATTCGCGACATTGTCGCAAAGGGCACCTCTGTCATCTACATCACCCACCGCCTGGCCGAGCTGCGCCAGATTGCCGACCGGGTTACCGTGCTGCGTGACGGGCGTGTCAGGGGCAATGCCCTGGTTTCCGAAGTGACCGACGAAACCCTGTTGAACATGATCGTGGGCCGGGCACTTGCTTCCGCATTCCCGCCCAAGTCCCAGGATGCAGCGCCGGACATCAATTTTTCGGTCCGCTCGCTGACCGGTCACAAGTTCCGGGATGTGAGTTTTGATGTCGGCAAGGGCCAGATCATTGGCGTTGCCGGTGTGGACGGAAATGGCCAATCCGAATTGGTGCGCGCGCTCGCCGGGCTGCAGGCCTGGAGCGGCGAAGTGCAACTCGGTGGCAAGACACTTTCCCACGCACAATTGAAGGCGAAGGCTGCCTTCATGCCATCAGACCGGCATTCGGAAGGTCTTGCGTCCGATCTGACGGTCCGGGAGAACGCAACATTTGCCGCTCTGAACAAGTTCAGTACATTCGGCGTCCTGAGCCGGCAGCGGGAATTGCAGACCGTAAACGCGGTGTTTGACTCGCTGGCTGTCAAGACGCCCAGCATCGATGCGCGCATCCTGTCGCTTTCGGGCGGCAACCAGCAAAAGGTCGTCATGGCCCGCGCGTTGATCTCGGAGCCCGGCGTCATCATTGCCGATGAGCCGACCCAGGGCGTTGACGTCGGCGCCCGGTTCGAAATCTACCGGATCCTGCGCGAAGTCTCGCATGCCGGTACGCCGGTCATTATCAACTCTTCGGATGCGGCTGAGCTCGAGGGGCTTTGCGATGTGGTCATTGTCATGTCGCAGGGCCGGGTTGTCGAAACCTTGCGCGGCGAGGACATCAAGGAAGCCAATATCGTTGCTGCCGCGGTGAAAGCCGAAACACATGCTGATGGTGCGGGTACGGCAAACGCAAGCAAGAGCACGGTGGGGAAGGGGCTGCGTCACTTCCTGCAGACCGATAATGCCACAGCCGTGCCGCTGGCGCTCGTGGTGGCCCTGCTGGCGCTCTATGTCTACGGTGAGAATTCGAACTACCTGTCCTTCTTCAATATCTCCAATATCCTGTTGCTGGCCACCGCCCTCGGGTTTATCGCCATGGGGCAAACGATTGCGCTGATGATGGGCGGTATCGACCTGTCGGTGGGGCCGCTCGCCGGTTTCCTCGTCGTGGTTGCGTCTTTCTTCATCAACGACGGCCAGACAACCTCAATGATCGCATTGGGTTTTCTGCTTGTCTTCGCAGGCGCGCTGGTGATCGGCACAATCAACGGATGCCTGATACGGTTTGCGAATTTCACGCCGATTGCGGCAACCCTTGCGATGTATATTGGTCTTCAGGGCATGAGTTTCGTGCTGCGTGATGGACCTGGTGGTTATATCAATTTCGCGGTCATGGATTTCCTGACCTGGAAGTTCGGGCCGCTTCCCCTGGCCTTCCTGGTGCTGGTGGTCTTTGCACTTGTCGGCGAATATCTGCTGCGTTCCAAGCGGATTGGCTGGCAGCTCAGGGCCGTTGGGTCGCATGAGGACTCGGCGCGCCGCATGGGTATCCGGACCGATCGCGTCTTCGTGCTGGGGTATATCAGCGTCTCGCTTCTGACGGCCTGTGGTGCGATCATGCTCATGGCACAGATCGGCGTCGGTGACCCCCAGCAGGGCATCAACTACACGCTTTCCAGCATCACGGCGGTGGTTCTGGGTGGAACCAGTCTTCGCGGCGGCCGGGGCACGTTCATCGGAACGGTGCTCGGTGCGATCTTGCTGACCGAGGTGCTGAATGCGGTCTCCTTCCTCGGCCTGTCGCAGACCTATCAGTATGTCTACCAGGGCGGGCTGATCCTTATTGCCGCGCTGATCTATTCGACCGCACGCAAGCGCGCGGAGCAATAACGCGGCAATTCCACTGTTTGGATTGCTGCTTTGGGGACGCGAGTAAGATGATGAAAGACTTTGTCTATCAAAGTGCGCCGAGCCGGGTCCTGTTCGCGACGGGTTCAATTGGACGTGTGGTCGAGGAAATCGAAAGATTTGGATGCCACCGGGCCTTGATCCTTTCGACCCCGTTCCAGAAAGAGGACGCTGACGCGTTGTCGAAACGCATCGGTTCTCTCTCTGCCGGGGTGTTTGCCGACGCCAGGATGCATACACCAGTGGATGTGACCCGCCGTGCGCTGGATGCCTTCGGGAAAAGCGGCGCGGATTGCATCGTTTCGCTGGGAGGCGGGTCGACAATCGGGCTCGGCAAGGCGATGGCGTGGAGCAATGGCGCGCCGCATCTTGTCGTGGCGACGACCTATGCCGGTTCGGAAGTGACCGACATTCTCGGCCAGACCGAGGATGGCGTGAAAACGACCATCCGTGATCCCGGGATTCGTCCACAAACCGTGATTTATGATCCTGAACTGACGCTTGGCCTTCCCGTCCCGATGAGCGTTTCAAGCGGGCTGAATGCCATGGCCCATGCGGTCGAAGGGCTGTACGCGCATGATGCAAATCCGGTGACCTCGCTGATGGCGGTCGAAGGCATCCGCGCCTTGAAGGATGCCTTGCCGGCAATTGTCGAAAGGCCGACCGATGTCGAAGCGCGCAGTGGGGCGCTCTACGGGTCTTGGTTGTGTGGAATAGTCCTGGGCTCGGTGGCCATGGCCTTGCATCACAAGCTCTGCCACACGCTTGGCGGCACATTCGATCTGCCCCACGCGGAAACGCACGCGATCCTTCTGCCCCATACGGCCGCTTACAATTTTAAAGCCGCTGCTGATGCGCTGCGGCCGGCAGCTGAGCTGTTCGGCGGCGATCTGGGTGGAGGGTTGCATGATCTGGCGGTTCACCTGGGAGCGCCAACGGCACTGAAAGACATTGGCTTTCACGAGGCCGATCTCGCCAAGGCCGCTGATCTGGCGGTGAAGAACCCCTACTCGAACCCGCGCGAGATCACGCGAGACGGCATTCTTGACTTGTTGAACCGTGCCTATACCGGCGCACGGCCTTCT
>Ga0316204_10008820_pt1 | contig 13775 bp, 20 predicted proteins | sample 6monrhotite_MG_2_FD_205661 | JGI IMG/M metagenome (GOLD analysis project Ga0316204, IMG submission 205661) | Microbial mat bacterial communities from mineral coupon in-situ incubated in ocean water Damariscotta River, Maine, United States -... | ecosystem: Environmental > Aquatic > Marine >... | reverse complement strand
CTCCGCCCTCATTCTCGGATGTGGGTTAATTATATAATTAACCCACATCCGAGAATGAGGGCGGAGAGGGTCGCAGGCAGAATACTCTTTCATGCCATCCTCATCAGCATATCGTAACGAAAGCGTGGCAGCGTTGCCCGCACTCACACCCAAAAAAAAATCAGCAGCATTGTCAGCAGCAGGGTCCCGCAGTATTCCACGCTCTGCCCCATAATGACAACTGCCCTGACTGCCCTGAGCAGTATAATCCTGCCATATTCAGCCATGAAAATGAGCGCAAACCCCCCTGCCCCGTATTCAACATTAAACCCAGAGACAAGCTCGGATTCTCCCTCGGCGAAGTCAAAAGGAGTCCGGTTAGTCTCTGCAATACAGCTCACTACTCAGAGATACAAAATGGGCACACAGGGAGTTCAGATCACCAATCTGTGGCTATTTCCCCATTCTGTTAAATAGGCAGTTCTGAACATAATTATTATATAAAGAATTATTAGAGCGAGACTGATCTCGTAGGAGATTGTCTGAGCAACTCCCCGAAGTGCCCCAATCAACGCGTATTTGCTATTAGACGACCACCCCGCTAAAAGGAGGGGGTACAGGCCCAGCCTCAGTAATACTAAAAAAAGTAATACGGAGTGTTCGTAGTTTTCCCCTATCCTAATCGCCGGGGCCATATGCCAGAGTATTAGCACGATCCTCAAAGCCCTACATGGCGCAACCCAAAACACACCCCTACTTCTTAGGGGGGCACGATTTTCCTTGATAAATAGTTTTACGGCATCCGAGATGGGCTGCAAGATTCCCGCTGTTCTCACCTTATTGGGGCCTTTGCGTGATTGGGCTAGCCCTAAGACCTTTCGCTCCAGGAGAGTAAAAAATGCCACATTGACTAACACCGGGATCAGAAGAAGTAAACTAGCTGTAGCTCTTATAAATATATCTTCCTCCTCTACGACTTCAGGGTAGTGCTCTACAATAAGCTACGGGTGTGATAATAATTAAAAAAATAGTTAACCCCCTCCTATTACTGCCTTTGCTCAGTCTTAGGCTACTAGGGCTAGTTGCTGTGTTGGCTTCTCAGCCTTTCTCCAGGGCCACATTAGTCTTGTGGGAGGTCACTAAACTAGGACCTGTCCCCTTAGAGTTTCCTGTGATCATTGACTATGTGAGCCTAGTTTTTTCTATAACTGTAGTTCTCATTACAGGGGCAGTGTTAGTGTTTTCAGGAAATTACATGGCAGAAGAGAAGTATTATTCCCGTTTTCACTTTCTGGTTATCAGATTCGTGGGCTCCATATTGGTCCTTATTTTCAGCCCTAGCCTCATCTCTCTTCTTATGGGTTGAGACGGGCTAGGAGTCACCTCTTATTTACTTGTGATCTATTTCCAGAGGTATAAGTCACTCAATGCGGGATTAATTACAGCCTTTTCCAACCGGGTGGGGGATTGCCTGATTCTGCTTAGAGTCGCTCTAATCAGATTCGGGGTCACCTGGGCCCCCCTTCTCCCCACAAAGGGCTGGGGAGTTGCTTTCAGGCTACTCACTCTCACACTTGTTTGGGCTGCTTTTACTAAAAGAGCCCAAATCCCTTTCTCTGCCTGACTGCCTGCAGCGATAGCCGCCCCCACCCCTGTTTCCTCCTTAGTTCACTCCTCAACTCTGGTAACAGCGGGAGTGTATCTTCTTTTCCGCTACTTTAACTTTTTAGACAACCTGTTTATCATGCCACTGATTCTTCCTATCGGTATTGCCACTATACTCATAGCCGGGGTTAGAGCTCTTTTCGAGTCAGATATAAAAAAAATCGTAGCTTTATCTACCTTGAGACAACTTGGGCTTATGGTGAGAGCATTGGGCGTGTCAGCCCTTCCTGTGGCCTTTTTTCACGTATTGACTCACGCTTATTTTAAAGCCCTTCTTTTTATGACTGTGGGTAATTTAATTCATCTGACAGACGGGTTCCAGGACTCCCGCAAGACTGGGGCAAATCCTCAGATAATCGGGTCCACTTTATCATTTAGCCTTACAGCTAACTTTAGCTTGATAGGTCTGCCTTTTTTAGCTGGCTTCTATTCCAAGGACTTGATTATAGAGGCACCGGGGGTGAGCTCCTCGCCGGCCCTGGTAATAGCGTTTTTCCTCACAGCCACTCTCCTAACTTCCGCCTACACGTTACGATTTCTGGTCTCAATTCTCGGAGGCAAGACTCGATCCCCTAAAGTTTTATGGGCCGAAGATTTGGCCTTGGATCTTCCCCAGGGGAATACCCTCTTGGCCCCCCTGGCTGTAATAGGGGGGGCAACGCTGGCTTGAGGGCTCTTTGCTACCCCTAGACTCAATGTCATTCCCTCCCTCATAAAAAACCTAACCTCTGTCTCAATTCTAATGGGTGCCTCCGTCGGACTTCTTTGGGCCAACAAAGACATCGTAAAAAAACTTCAAAGCCTTGCCTGGGGATGAGGTGTAATGTGATCATTGCCTTTTAGGACCAGGGCCTATTTTTTAGCCACTTCATTACCACTTAGGTCCCATTCCCGTACTCTGGATCTAAGCTGAGTTTTAAGAACACTTCTTTTTCCTGTATGTCTCAACTCCTCTCTCTCCCCCCTTATGGGTCTAAGCCGATTTACGTACTTGGGTGAGACTGCATTAGCTGCAGGAATACTCTCTCTCTTTCTTATTTGATACCTATCCTAAGTCCTAGAAATTCAAAATTTCTTATGCGTTACACCCACCCGTAATCACCATATAATGATTGCCCCCCTAATTACAAGAGGAATTCTTAATCAGACTTTACCCAAAGCCGAAGCAAAAAGCCACCCCCTGGCCTGGTCTGTTAAATACACCCCAGTGACGGACAAGTATATGCCTAAGAAAAACACAGAACCCATAACTAGCCCTAGTAAAAATAATGATCTTTCAACTACCAGCAGACACGTCAGACCAATTTTTAATTTTATGAAAAACCCCGGCATAGGGGGAAATCCTGCCATTCTCAGGCCCCCCATTAAAGATGTCCTGCCTATGAGCACATTGCTGGGCTGAGTGCCAGGTGCTCCCGCTGTCTCTGACCCGTAGCTATAAAAAGGCGATAAAAACATAATCATTCCCAGAGTATAGATAAATAAAAATCTTACTCAGACTCACACAGCGGAGTACCCGGAAAAAATTCACCCTAGGCCAAACACAGACGAGTACCCCAGTAGGGTTTTAATCGTATTACACCTTAAGCTACCCCAAAGCCCCACAACGATAGCTAAGTACACCCATTCCCCTAAATTGGGGGAGAATACCAGTAAGCCTAGAAGGGGGAGAATTTTTTGAGGAAAAGAAAGAATGATCAGGATTCCCCAGGGCCTAAGCTCCCTAAGAGAAATGAATCAGTGGTGTAGGGGGGCTGCCCCTACTTTCAGCAGTAAAGCACATAACACCAGTATTCCCCTTCTTGTAAACTCTCACAGGTTTCTTAATAAAGTTCCAAGCAAGAGAAGAGCTGACCCCACTCTTTGCACAATAAAGTATTTAAATAAAAAATGACCAGGGGAATAACCCCTAAACCTGACTAAAATAAACCCGATTAAATTTAACTCTATGCTAGTTCATAATAAAATTAATCTATCTCCTTGCCTTCCTCTTAAGAGTCTTAGAAACAGGATTACTCCCCCTAATCCGGATAACGGGTTAAAAAATATATCACCCGTGGTTGACTAAAACAAAGAGCTGTAAACTCTTATATGGGATATCCTAAATACTAAAACTAACCACCCAATTTTTTCAACCATTAACAGAATACTCATTGACCTGCCTTCTCCTTCCTCTCTATCCTACTGGTGAAATTTCGGGTCACTCCTCTCACTGTGTCTTGGGATTCAGTTGATAACAGGCCTTTTTCTCGCTATATACTTTACGGGGGATATCACTACTGCTTTTAATAGGGTGGTGTACATCGCCCGCGATGTGAACTCCGGGTGACTGCTTCGCATAATTCACGCCAACGGTGCTAGGGCTTTTTTTGTGTGCCTTTACCTCCATGTTGGACGAGGAATGTATTACGGGGGCTACCTGTTCACCCCTACCTGGGGGGTTGGTTCTGCTATTCTCCTAGCTGTAATAGCCACGGCTTTTTTGGGGTATGTACTACCCTGGGGTCAAATATCTTTCTGAGGCGCCTCTGTAATTACTAACCTCTTTTCAGCTATCCCCTACCTTGGTGGGGATTTTGTAATCTGGCTCTGGGGCGGTCTTGCTGTGGACAACGCAACTTTAACCCGATTTTTTGCCTTTCACTTTCTTCTCCCCTTCGTGATTGCTGCCCTAGCAGGAATTCACTTAGTTTTTCTGCACGAAACAGGCTCTAACAACCCACTAGGACTAAACTCCAATCTAGATAAACTTACCCTTCATCCTCTGTTTTTGATCAAAGACCTTCTAGGGCTGTTTATATTTTTAAGGGGACTACTTTTAATTGTCTTTTTTTACCCCTGAGCTCTAGGGGACCCTGAAAATTTTATTCCTGCCAACCCTTTTGTGACACCTGTACATATTCAGCCTGAGTGGTATTTCCTTTTTGCCTATGCTATTCTGCGCTCTATCCCAAACAAATTAGGGGGAGTTATTGCCCTAGCTATGGCCGTCTTAATTCTTTTTTTCGTGCCTCTTATAACCCCGTCTTTCCCACGAAGTTTAAAATTCAGAGCCACGGCTAAGACAGCCCTCTGATCTCTTGTGGGGGTCGTTTTTCTTCTCACTTGAATCGGCGCCCGTCCAGTAGAAGACCCCTACGTTACTACCGGGCAAGTATTGACTGTAGTCTATTTCAGTCTCTATCCGGGAATTGCTGCCACTAAAACTGCCTGCATTTTTTTCACTAAACCCTTTTTTAGCGCTTAAAGCTAAGGCACTATTCTGCCACTAGTAGTTTATAAAAACCCAATGTTGTGGTCATTGAGATGAACCCAGTAGTCAACAATGATATGAAACTTGCACTTTCAAGGTGGCACCTTGTGCCTGATAAAAGGACTATTGTGATAAAATAGAATATGGCATCAACGAAATAAAAAATTATATTTGATTTCGGCTCAAACTTTGGGAGTAAACAGTATATGTGTACATTTATTTGCAAAATAAAAAGTAATTTTATAATAATTCCCCTTGTTATACTAGGAACTCTTTTAATAAGACCTGGCCTTCCCTGGACAAGGGGGGTATTAACTGCCCTACTACTGTGGGCCCTAGTAAACCCCCCTCTGGCAAGATTCGGGGCTCTAAAAGCCCACACCTGTGTTTCTTTGTCCTCTTTCAGCTGGGTGTTACTGGTACTGGCTATCTTTATTACACTTTTAATAGTAACACTTTCTTACTTCAGACTTGAGCACAACTCCGCCCAAATACTTCTTATGGTGAAATTATTGCTGAGTTTTCTAATTTTCCTCTTTTCGTCTTCTCAGCTTTTCAATTTCTATCTCACTTTTGAGTTATCCCTAATCCCCATTTTCTGACTGGTGCTAGGCTGGGGGGGTCAACCTGAGCGCATATCTGCCGGGATAAGTTTACTACTTTATACAGCTACCGCTTCTCTCCCTCTATTTTTTAGTCTAATAGTCTGAAGTCCCCACATATTTAATGACTTTTTCAGTATGTCTCTCTGTGCTTCTGTTTTAAGTTCCAGGGGACCCTCGAAAATACTAGTTATTGCAGCCATGGCTGCTTTCTTGGTTAAATTTCCTTTATTTTTAGTACACCTCTGACTACCTAAGGCTCATGTAGAGGCCCCTGCAGTTGGATCCATGGTTCTTGCTGCCTTACTTCTAAAACTAGGGGGCTATGGGATACTCCTATTTAACATATTTTACCAGGCCCCTTTCACTCAATGATATCTCCAAGCCTTTGCCCTACTTGGCGGAGCGCTGATAGCCTTACTATGCGTTCGGCAAAAAGATATCAAGGTAATTGTTGCCTACTCCTCCGTTTGTCACATGGCCATAGTTATTTGCGCTCTCCTAACTTCAACTAGCTGAGGGATCAAAGCTGCTATGCTTATAATGGTTGCGCATGGTTTAAGCTCCTCTGGCCTATTCGCTCTAGCCTTTTATCCCTATTTCCTCAGACATTCGCGCAATTTACTCCTGCTAAAGAATAGACTCGCCTGATTACCCTTCTTCACACTATTTTGATTTATTCTCTGCATGAGGAATATGGGGGGCCCATTTACAATTAATATCATTAGTGAAATTACTCTGATCTCAACACTATGGTCAAGCAATTTTTTGAGTAGACTTCCTGTCTTATTGACTGCTTTTATAGCCGTGGTTTACTGCCTACTCCTCTACTCCCTCGTGATTCATGGTCAACTAATAAAAAAAGCCCTCACACATCGAAAATCTACCATAAATGAGCTACTAGTCGGAGCACTTCATTCTTTCTACGGAATTATTCTATGTCTCGCTACTCCTGTTCTTTATTATTTTTATACTAATCTCTATATTTTTCCTAGCTCTCCTAATCAGGGTATTAGTGGCTACCTTGGCTCTAATGCTAGCCCTTAAAAACCCCCTAGACATGGAAAAACTGAGCCCCTTTGAGTGCGGATTTACTCCTTTTGAAAGAAGATGGCAAAGATTTTCTATCCAGTTTTTCCTTGTTTCTCTTATTTTTCTAATTTTTGATGTAGAGCTTATTTTAATGTTCCCGCTCTTCCCGGGTATCAGAAAAACCCTAAGAACTCAAAGTATGCTTTTATTTTGAAGATTTTTACTTGTTCTCACTGCAGGGTACGTCTTTGAGTGAACGTCTGCTCAATTAAATTGGTTCTTATCGACATGAAGCTAAGAGCACTTTGCTGTTAACAAAGAACTAGGTCAAGAAATTTAATTCTAAGAATTGCTTTCAAAACAATTAACTAATAACCTAAACTCTTGAACAGGTCAAATTTCTAACTTGAGCCTAAGCGGTTAAATTCCGCTAAGTTTAATTCTCAACTTTAGAGAGAAATTCTAACATGTAATACACCTCTGTGATCTACTTTTACTTGACAAATAAATATTTATTAAACTTTCTAGTGCCCTACTCTGGTCCCCAAAACCAGTATTATTATTAACTACGAACTTCCAGATAGTCTTTCAAAGAGTTATGAGCCCTTTAGCTTATATAGCTTAACGCTCAAAGAAATTATTTTTGGGCAACTGCTATACCTGTGATTTATAGGCGGAAACGAATGACTAAGCTCTAAAGACCCCACTCTTGCTTTTCTAGCTAAAACTGGTCGCTGACTCGCGAATCCCTCCCACACAATGGCTAAAAAATAAAGAACAGAGATTAAAGAAATAATTGAGCCTATTCTGGCAACCATGTTTCAAGTAACAAAAGAATCCGGATAGTCAGAATACCGTCGCGGCATTCCAGCTAACCCTAAAAAATGCATTGGAAAAAATGTTAAATTAACTCCAATAAATATTACCATGAATTGAATTTTTAGCCATTCCGGATTTAAAGTGATTCCCCTCATTAGGGGAAACCAGTTCACAAAACCCCCCATCAAAGCAAACACTGCCCCCATTCTTAACACATAGTGAAAATGAGCAACAACATAGTAAGTATCATGTAAAACAATATCTAAGGAAGAATTAGCTAAAATAATACCAGTAAGCCCTCCCACAGTAAAGAGAAACACAAATCCCAGAGCTCAGTAGGTCGAAGGAGAAAAGTTGAGTCGTGCACCATGAAAAGTCCCCAACCATCTAAAAATTTTAATCCCCGTAGGCACCGCAATAATTATTGTAGCTGTAGTGAAATACGCCCGCGTATCGGCATCTATCCCAACTGTGAATATATGATGAGCCCAAACAACAAACCCCAAAACACCAATAGCCACTATTGCATAGATTATGCCTAACACTCCGAAAGGCTCCTTTTTCCCAGTCTCCTGCCTCACAATATGTGAAATCAGCCCAAACCCGGGTAAAATCAAAATATAAACCTCGGGATGCCCAAAAAATCAAAATAAATGCTGATAAAGAACAGGGTCCCCTCCTCCTGCCACATCATAAAATGTAGTATTTAAATTTCGATCTGTTAGAAGTATCGTGATAGCTCCTGCCAACACCGGCAGAGACAGCAATAAAAGCACAGCTGTTACGAGAACTGCTCATACAAACAAAGGCATGCGATCCAAAAACATGCCATAAGTTCGCAAGTTTCCAATTGTTCTAATAAAATTCACGGCTCCCAGTAACGACGAAATCCCTGCTAAGTGTAAAGAAAAAATCGCTAAATCCACAGAGCCCCCTGCGTGGGCCATATTTCTCCTAAGAGGGGGGTACACCGTTCACCCTGTTCCTGCCCCTCTTTCAACTAAACTCCTACTAAGTAATAAGACTAATGCAGGCAATAAAAACCAAAACCTCATATTGTTAAGACGAGGGAAAGCCATATCCGGAGCCCCTAGCATTAAGGGCACTAACCAATTTCCAAACCCGCCAATTAAGACAGGTATAACTATAAAAAAAATCATAACAAAAGCATGTGCTGTAACTACCACATTATAAGACTGATCGTCCCCCATCAATGCCCCAGGTTGCCCTAATTCTAAACGAATAAGTATTCTCAACCCCGTTCCCACTAATCCTGCCCAAGCTCCTGCTAAGAGGTATAAAGTTCCAATGTCTTTGTGATTACATGATCAAAGTCATTTTACATAAGTCATTTATATAAACACATGTCAAATCTCATCCGACACCCCTACCACCTTGTAGATGAATCCCCCTGACCCTTAATTAGGGCACTTGGTGCTTTTTTCTTAACCTCTGGCCTCATTAAATGATTCCATGCGAACTCTCTTTCCTTAATACTCTGAGGCTTATCTATTATTTTAGTTGTAATAGCCCAATGATGGCGCGATATTTCTTGCGAAGGAGCTAACCAGGGCCTCCACTCGAGAATTGTGGAACTAGGACTACGCTGGGGTATAATTCTATTTATTGTTTCAGAAATCTTCTTCTTTGTGTCATTTTTTTGAGCATTTTTTCACAGAAGATTAGCGCCAGATCCCGAAATTGGCTCTATTTGGCCCCCATTTGGAATCAGAGTTTTTAACCCTTTCCAAGTCCCGCTACTTAATACTTTGGTTCTTCTCTCCTCAGGGGTAAGAGTTACTTGAGCTCACCATGCTCTAATGAGGGGAAACTTAAGAGCGACTACTCTTGCCTTATTTTTAACTGTAATTCTTGGAATCTACTTCACCTCCCTTCAAGCCATAGAGTACTGAGAAGCCTCCTTTAGCCTTGCAGACAGAGTATACGGCTCTACATTCTTTGTAGCTACGGGTTTTCACGGACTTCATGTCTTAGTCGGTACAACTTTTCTCGTCACATGTCTCCTCCGTCTTACTCAAGCACAATTTAGAGCTGGTCACCACTTTGGATTTGAGGCAGCTGCATGATATTGACATTTTGTTGACGTGGTTTGACTATTTCTGTATATTTGACTATATTGATGAGGGGGGGCCTAAGCCCATAGTATATGCTAATACCTCTTACTTACACTAAGAAAGACAAGCTAGTTTAATTAAAACACTAATTTTGTAAATTTGAAATGCTCCTAATTTCATTGGTTTAATAAAAAATTTACCCCCTTAAAGGATTATGAACTCTCTCCTGTTGAATATATTTAATATGACTATTCCACCTCCAGCCCAGATAATAAAGTGCCAGCACCCGCGGTTATACTTTTGGGTAATTATCTTTCTCCCACCACACCCTGAGGCCTGTTAAGTATAACCCCCTAACCCAAATCTTTATTGCTTAGTACCCCAAAGAAAAAGAACTAGAACTCTTGTACTCTCTATAAATTTCAGAGTAATAAAAAACTCAAAAAGAATGCCTGTTGTTAATAGCCTGGAGGGGTCTGAGCATAGTCACCCCCCAATTTTATCTAATCTTTGCTTATGTGTGGCTGTCAGAAAAAACCCTCCTGTTTAGTTCACCCAAGTAACACGTAGCTTTTTTTAAAAGTTTTGGACCACTTAATCTCCCCACATCACCCTATTACCCGCTCACAGGATTCAGAAGTAAGACATTTTCCTCCGAATAAATTTAAACAGATTCCATATCGTCCGTCACTCTCCTAGAGATAAGTCGTAGCAAAGTAAGAGGGGTAGAAACACCTCTTACCTTGAAATTATTTTTCTAAATCTCAGGGTTTTAACTATCACCCTTGGGTTATTCTTACACCTTAAATCCCCAATAATTCTATGTCTCGCTCTAATCGCCCTTTCTCTCACTTTAAGCCTAATTACAATTCTCGTTTTATCTAAATGAATTGCCTACTCCATTATTTTAATTTTTTTAGGGGGAATAATAATTGTATTCCTCTATATCAGAAGAATAACTCTCAACACCAAAGTCTCTCAAATCAATATCTCTCCCCCCACATTTTCTGCTTTATTAGCTCTAAGAATTATTTTAGCATTTACAGTAAATACCCAATATTCGCCCTCAGCCCCTCAATTTGAAACCTACCTGGCTACAAGCTTTTCACTCTCATCTGCACCTTTAATTTTTTTTCTTATTGCATACCTCCTGCTTGCCCTGTTCACTGTTGTCAGACTAGCCCAAAGCTTTAAAGGTGCTGTACACAAAATATGAGCTTAGCCCTATTAGCCCTCCTACTCCTACTCTCAATAACGCACACCCTGGCTATTCTCCCATTAATCTGACTTAGGGCTTTAACTATCTCATTAAAAATTTTAATTATTTCTGCCCATCCTCTTGAAAGCCTTCTTTCCCTAGAAGCTCTCACTCTTCTCTCTTTTTTTCTGCTCATTATTAGCCCAAGATTCCCCCCTTCCACTTTCTTTCTAATGTTTTTCACACTCGCAGTTGCAGAAGCAAGCACTGGCCTAGGCGTTCTAATTAATTTAACCCGCCATCCCTCCACAGGAGGAACACCCCCTCTCTAATCCCGTAAGTTAATTAAACTATTAATTTTCAAAATTAAAATTGGCTCACAGTCTAGTATAATTATTACACTAAATTTCCAATTTAAAAATTCCTCCCTCGTGACAGATCTAATGTATTAAGCTTAGGACTTAAAAATGGAGTCTAGAAATCTTTTAGATTAAAAGTTTTTACCTTTTATAAGAGCCATCCCTCAAATAAGTCCCATAAATTGACTGTCGTTATTTCTTTTTTTTACCCTCAGATGGGGAGCTGTCCTCTCAAAAACCTACTTCAACTAATGAATAACCTCTTCTCGGTATTTGACCCTATTTCCAGCCTTGGGCTCACTCTAAACTGGGCCTCTGCTTTTTTAGTCTTAATTCTTTTACCCTCTTTATTTTGATCCCGCATATCTGTTCCTTTGAAAATAATCAACGAAATTAAAAATTTTCTCACCCAAGAATTTGCAGCTATTCTTGGGGCCAATTCTTCACCAGGCCTCACCCTCATCCCAATTGCTCTCTTCTTTTTCATTGTGCTCAATAACGCAGCAGGGCTTCTGCCTTACGTATTCACCGCCTCTAGTCATCTAACTCTTACTGTAAGTTTAGCCCTCCCACTCTGACTAGGCCACATGGTAATGGGTTGAGTGAAACTCCCTAATGCAATAATAGCCCACTTAGTGCCCTTAGGGACACCCCCTGCTCTTATGCCTTTTATAGTCCTAATTGAACTTGTCAGTAACATTATTCGCCCTCTCACTCTCTCAGTGCGCCTTGCTGCCAACATAGTCGCGGGTCATTTACTCTTAACTCTTTTAGGAAACCAGGCCCCCAATAGCTCGTTTATTATTCTCTGCTCTGTCCTGAGAAGACTATTCCTATTAGCCAGGCTCGAGACAGCCGTAGCTATGATTCAAGCATATGTCTTCAGGGTCTTAAGCACACTCTATTTTAACGAAGTCAACTCCCCTCCCCTAACAAGCTAGTAATCCATCCCGCACCTAAATTTTTCTTTTTGCATCACGAGCTTTTAAGATTCCCCGCTATCATAGATTCCAACAAGAAAGAACTTTTCAAGCGCATTTCTTTGTCACAAATCACCCACACGCCTGGAAAGCAGTGATACGCCTAAATTTTCTTCTAAGTAATTACCTGAGCTAACCTCTAAGGTAAAAATTCCCCCAAGAACTAGCTTGAGGGAAAATTCTCTACCCACAATCAGGAATCACATTAACCCTCAACCCTCCCGCCCACTACCCCCTCCCCCCTCTTACGCTCAGCCTGACTAACTTCAGCCTCTATACTAGCACCAATAAACCACTCTCTCCCCCCTGCCCCCCATTCACACTTCTAAATTTTAAAACATTAGAAACTCACCCTGTAAACAACTGTTTCTCAAAAACACCTCAAATAAACATTGTACCCCGGACTCAGTGAAAAATTTTATACAGTCGCGTAAGTGCTAAGGTAGCATAATAAATTGCTAATTAAATGTTTTCCTGGATGAGGGACATGTTTACTACCCTCTAATGTCTTCCCGTAAAGCTAACTACTGAGTGAAAACCCTCTTATTAATGCAAAGACGAGAAGACCCTTTAAGCTTACAACAATCTCTTAAAAACACACTTAATTAATTGGGGCAATTCCCTAAAATAATACATTTTCTGCTATGACCCTAAAAGACTCTCAACCAAGCTACTAAAGGGATAACAGCGCTAAGAAAACCATAGTCCCTATAAAAATTTCTCAAGCGACCTCGATGTTGAATTAAACTTTTCTAAGATGCAAAAGTTTTCAAAAATAAAGTCTGTTCGACTTTTTAGTTTACATGATTTGAGTTCAGATCGACGCGAGTCAGATTGGTTTCTATCTTACAAACAATGTAAAACTAATAGTACGAAAGGAAATTTTTAATTCTTATTGGATTGGGAAAAAAGTTTGTGGTTTTTTTGTAGCATTACTTTTCTGCTTTGACTCACATGTGGGATGACCCGGTTTAAGAGTATATGCCTGGAATTTAGAAAATTGCCGATAGGCTGCCCGTGAGGGCTGGGAAAAAAAAAAGGGGGGGGAGAAATTTAACGTGCCTATTTTACATATTTAGGGGGTCAGGGTATTTCGGGTGTAAAATGATAACTTGATCACAGCTGGGGCTGCAAGATGCCTGCTCCCCTGTAATAGAGGAGTTTGTTTTTTTCCATGACTTTGCCATGGTTGTGCTAGTGTTCATTATTGCCGCCGTCAGATGTGTCATGGGGGGGATGCTGGTCAGCCCTTATGTGCATCGCGGACTAATAGAGGCCCAGCTCCTGGAGTGTGTGTGAACGCTTATCCCGGCTGCGGTATTAGTCCAAATCGCTGTGGCCTCTTTGTTACTTCTGTATATGCTAGATGAAGGGTCCGGCAACAGGGTTAGGCTGAAGGCTGTTGGGCATCAGTGGTACTGGAGGTACGAGTACTCAGACCTCTGAGGGGGAGCTGAGGCAGCCGAGTTTGATGCGTACATGATGCCAGACAGGGGGGCTGGGGGTGTCCGCTTACTGGAGACGGATAACCACACAGTACTCCCCTTTGGGGCTCATGTGCGGGCGCTGGTAGGGGCTGCGGACGTGCTCCACGCATGAGCCGTGCCAGCGCTTGGGGTGAAGGCAGACGCTTGCCCCGGCCGGCTAAACCAAGTAAGGTTCATCAGACATCGCCCAGGTCTTTTTTACGGGCAGTGTAGGGAGATCTGCGGAGCCAACCACAGATTCATGCCTATTTGTCTTGAATTTGTCAGGCCTCAGGATTTTGTGGAATGGGCCTCTACCCTCGAGACTAGTTAACTAGTCTCGAGGG
>Ga0316204_10008819_pt1 | contig 13777 bp, 13 predicted proteins | sample 6monrhotite_MG_2_FD_205661 | JGI IMG/M metagenome (GOLD analysis project Ga0316204, IMG submission 205661) | Microbial mat bacterial communities from mineral coupon in-situ incubated in ocean water Damariscotta River, Maine, United States -... | ecosystem: Environmental > Aquatic > Marine >... | reverse complement strand
GAAAAGTGACATCGTTTAACGAATAGCCTTCATATAGATGAAAGCGTCCTTGCATCAACACTACTTTTTTACCTGCGAAATTTCCAAAGATCAATTTACCTTTATGGAATTCGACCGTGGCGGTAGGGAAATTTGGAATGTGATTATAGCTCACTTCAGCAATAACATCAACATGGTCAATTATTTGCCCTAAGCCTGTGCCAAGGATGATTCCAACTTCAGGCGTGTCAAATCCGCGGGCTTTTAAAAATTCTGCGGATTCTTGAATTTGTTTCTTCATACTTTTATAATTCTCGTTTACTATTCAGCAGTAAGGTTACCGATCTAAATGGGTTAAAAACTGCTGAAATACCTCAATATCTTGAATGTCCTCATAATAATCGACATCATTTTTTTGAGGCAATAACGCTACATTTTCATTTTCTAAAATACTCAAAGTATCTTTTAAAACGGAGGAAGTCCCCCAGTTTTTATTCTGAAATAATGCAGGATTTAACTGCTGCATGCCAAGGAGATAATACCCGCCATCTTCAGCTGGGCCAATGACGTAATCGCGATCATCCAAGGCATCAAAAGCTTGGGAAAGTTCTGCCTGATTCAAGTCGTATAAATCACTCCCAATAATAATAATTTGCTTGTAGCCTGATTCAAATCCTTGCTTAAAGGCGTGGTGCATGCGTTCGCCTAAATCGGTTCCCGATTGCTGTTTTTTATCGAAAACTGCTTCCGGCCAAAGATCGTTGTGATGTATTTTATAAGAGTAGTGTACCTGTTTTGTGACGTTTAAATTTTCAGTGACCTTCACCGTATGTTTCAGTAAAAAAACATAAATCTCCAAGGCTGCCTCATGGCCCACCGTTGCAGCTAGTCGCGTTTTACATTTTCCTAATTCAGGATTCCGTGTAAAAATAATAAGCAGTCGTTTTGAGGAATGAAGTTGGGGCGTTTCGTTGGACTTATTCATACACTTTGTTTCCTTTGGTGAGCCACTTGCCCCAGGCTTTGGAACACGTATGTACTTGCTCACTTTCCGCGCCGGTCATATCTACCACTTCATAGTCGTTGTTCTTCCATTCAAATATGCCACCGTACAAATTTTTAACTTGGGTATATCCCGCCTTCTTGAGTTTTTCTCCAATTTCTTCGGAACGGATGCCTAAAGAACAATACACCACTATAGGTTGCTCTTTATTAGGGAGCGAAGTGGTGACTTCTTCCGAAGAAAAATTAGAATAACCCACAAAAATAGCGGTTGGTAGGTGACTTACTTCAAACTCTTCATACTCTCTGGCATCAAGCACTTTCACATCTCCTGTTGTCATTTGCATTTTAAGTTCAGCGACCGAGATATAAGGGATACTTCGGGTATTGTATTGATTGAGTAAGTCGTCTAAGGTTTTTTGTGCCACTGAACTCGTGGACATGCAACATAAAAACAAAAAGGAAAGCAACAGTTTCATAGAAAAATTAAAATTTACTCAGCCACGGCACCTTGGCAGCTACTGCCGGCTCCGGCTGTACAGCCATAACAATGTTGAGAAATTATAATGTCCCGATCATTCAAAAGGTCTTCATTATAGTCTTTAATATGTTGCACCTTACTGGCTACTTTTAGATCTAACATTTGGTTGAAATCGCAGTCGTATAGCCACCCATCCCAACTTACTGAAATGGTATTGGTACACATCACATTAGCGACCGCTGCTGGATTGTATGCCTCGACTAAGGAATACATATAATCTTCATAATTTTCCGAAGCAATTAGATAATCCAGGAACCTACTAATAGGCAGGTTGGTGATTGCAAAGAGGTTGTGAAATTGAATTCCGAAATCTTCGCTTAGTGCTTTCTTAAAATCCTTTTCCATACTTGCTTGATCGCCAGGTAAAAAGGCGCCACTTGGGTTGTAGACTAAATCCAGTTTTAAATCGCTACCAGGGAGGCCATAGCCAACAGCATTCAATTCTTGTAATGCTTTTATAGAAGCGTCAAAAACCCCGTCTCCACGCTGTTTGTCTGTTTTTCCTCGAGTCCAATGGGGCATCGAACTGACCACGTGTACATTGTGTTTTTTGAAAAATTCGGGCAGATCATGGTATTTTTTGTTCGCTCGAATAATAGTTAAATTACTTCTAACGATAAAATCTTGGATACCTGCTTTACTAGCCTCTTCCACAAACCATCGAAAATGTGGGTTCATTTCTGGCGCACCACCGGTTAAATCTAGCGTAGTGGCTCCCGTATTTTTTATGACCTCTAGACATTGTTTCATTGTTTCGACGGTCATGATTTCTTTTCGGTCAGGACCTGCATCCACATGACAGTGTTCACAAACTTGATTGCACATATATCCAACATTAATTTGAAGGATCTCCAGTTTTTTCGGCTTTAATGGAAATTGGTTGCTTTCCTTTATTTTTTTTGCAAACGTGGGTAGCTCACCGTTTTTAAAAATTCCATTCGACAGAATTTCTAACTGACGATTGGATTCTGCCAATTCGCTTTCGCGTTTATGTAAGGATTGCATTTTTATTTTTGTCATAGGTTTCTACGATTGAAACTTCATCGCGTTTTGTTATAATTTGCGATTAATCCGAAGACTAGCCGTCTAATTTGTTTACTTTATTCATCATCATGACACCGTGTACCAAGGTAGCACCACCTTTGATGGCTGCTCCTACATGTACTGCTTCCATCATTTCTTCTTTCGTCACGCCGCGTTGCAATCCATCCTTAGTGTAGGCGTCGATGCAATAAGGGCATTGCTCTGTATGAGCCACGGCTAGTGCAATGAGCGATTTCTCTCGGGCGGTAAGAGCGCCTTCTTCAAACACCTTTCCGTAATAATCGAAAAACTTGGTGCCTAATTCTTCACTCCATTCTGTGATATTTCCAAATTTACGAAGGTCTTTTGGGTCGTAGTAGGACATATTTTTTTAATTAATTGCGTAAACAAAACCAGTTCAGTTTTTGGCTGTGAGTAAATATAGGGAAGTAGTCTAATTTTTCGAGCAACCCTTACGAAAGAATTTCACAAAAAATCATTCAAAACTATAAGCAAATCCTGTTTGGAAATCGTATTGCGATTTTGGAATGCCTACAGCGGGGAATGTGTCAAAAATAAACGAATAGGTTGTTTTCAGCGCAAAATTAGAAAATAGGCCAACGAGTAATGAACTTTGGTTAGAAATTCGGTAATCTCCAAAAGCTTCGTAATTGGGTTGGTAATAGGTGGTGCTCACCAAGGTGATATGTTCGGTAGGGTAGAGGCTAAAAGACAAGTACGTACTCCCTCTAATATCTCTTTGAATAGGTGTGATGCCGTCTGTAACTTCTTCATATTCGAACATGGTTAGCAAGCCCAAATAAAATTTATATTTTTCAGAATTCGTGAGTTTAAATCGGGGTCCTGTTCCTGCCAACGCACGAAACCCTATTAAGTTTACTTTGTTGTATTGTCCTTGTGAGAAGACTTCCCATGCCATTCTTGGTTTAAAACGATAGTTATAACGCAAATGAGTAATGCCGCTGTTTTCAAATCTATTGCCCTGTATTTTTTCAAGATTGTAATCGTTTTTTAGTAACCACAGATGGTTTTCTTGTTTATACTGAAGGTGGAAATCAGCTCCCAAAACAATAAAGTCGTTTACATTTCTTTTGAGCGCAAAGCGAGCGCTCATGGTGCCAGACCAACCAGTAGTGTCTGTTACTTTTCGGAGTGCTTCGGCATTTAAGATTTGTGCACTAGCTCCAAATCCAACCATGAAGCATAGGACGAATAGAATTTGTTTCATACGATATATTATGAATTAACGGTTCGTTTTTGCAAAGTTAGTAAAGTGTTTGTTTTTTCTGTTAAAGTTCTGTTTAAGTGATAGAATAGAAGGATAAAAAAAATTATATTTGTCGAGTTTGTGTTAGATAGAATATTTTGATTATATTCTAGCCTTAAAACTTCCGAGTGGAGAAGGTGGTTTTAATACAAGATGTATAATTTAATAAAAATAGGTCATATGGATATACTAAGTCAAGCCTTAGAATTTGAACAACGTAAAACCAGTTTTAAAACTACCAGCGAACGAATTGAAGCTTCTCGTGAAGTTAAAAGTTTAATCCTTGGAATTAATGAGTTGTATAAGAAAAACAAAGATGCAAATTTGATGGATCTTATGAAACGACTCACTGTTATTAAACAAAAAATTGAAAAACGTCTCAAAGGTAGGTTAGCTGCTTAAGACGACAACCATATAAAAAACCCCTTAGTGCTAAACTAAGGGGTTTTTTTGTGCCTCTTATTCTGGTTAACTGAAATAGGCATAAATACTGGCCACAACAATGATAACGCCAATTCCAAATGGTTTGGCATATTTCCAAGGGGTGATATCCACCTGTTTAGTATACTCTTGCTCGTAGGCTTCCTCTCTTGGTTGCAGCCTTCCAATGATCAGCATGATTAATACATTTAAAACGAATAAAATCGCCATTACATCTAGAAAGTGCAATCCAAAATAAGCCTGAGATTCAATGATGTTTAATTCGGCAACATCAGTAATTCCATCTGCGGCAGCTTTTGTTAACGCCTTGTCCACAAAATATGGCTGTAGTAGAAACTGACTTATGATATACAATATAGAACCCGTAAGTAGCCCAACTTTAGCAGCAATAGCAGGCACTCTTTTGGTAAGGTATCCAACAATTATAATGGTAAGAATAGGAATGCTATAGATCCCGTTAATTTCTTGCAAGTAGTCAAACAAACTTCCAGCATTCGCGATAAAAGGTGCAATAAACATGGAGGCAAGCGCTAGAAACAAACCAAATCGCTTCCCTTGTTTTACGACTAGGCCTTCTTCTGCATCAGGGTTGATGTGTTGCTTGTAAATATCGATTCCGAAAAGGGTAACGGAGCTATTTAAAACACTATTAAATGAACTCAAAATCGCTCCAAAAATAACAGCTGCAAAGAAACCAAGTAACACTGGTGGTAACACTTCTGCTACCAACATGGGATACGCTTGATCTGCAGTATCCAAATTTCCGCTAAACATATGAAAGGCAATAATACCGGGAAGCACTACAATGAGTGGTCCCAATATTTTTATAAAGGACCCCAATAAAAGACCCTTTTGACCTTCAACAAGATTTTTGGCGGCTAAGGCTCTTTGGATTATCTGCTGATTGGTACCCCAATAAAATAATTGTACCAACATCATTCCCGTAAAAATGGTGTAAAAAGGAACCGGATCTGTTTTACTTCCCATAGACTTGAATTTATCCGGGTGTTCCGTGGTTAACGTTGTAATTCCGTCCATAATGCTACCGTCACCGATTGCTAAAAGACCAAATACGGGGATCAATAACCCTCCAATTAATAAGCCAATTGCGTTTATAGAATCAGACACTGCAACTGCTTTCAAACCTCCAAAAACAGCATATATCGATCCAATGATACCAATGCCCCAAACGCATAGCCATATTGATTGAGTCTGAGTTATACCAAACGCTTCAGGAATGTCAAACATTCCACTAATAGCTAAAGACCCTGAATACAATATTACTGGTAACAAAACGACCACGTAGCCTGTCAAAAACAGACCAGAAGTTATAGTTTTGGTAGTGACATCAAAACGTTTCGCTAGAAATTGTGGAACGGTTGTAAGCCCTCCTTTAAGATATCTCGGCAGTAAAAACAAGGCTGTTACGACCATGGCAATGGCCGCCAAGGTTTCCCATGCCATTACAGATAGCCCACTTTCATAGGCAGAGCCATTTAGACCTACAATTTGCTCGGTCGATAAATTTGTAAGTAATAAGGACCCTGCAATGACACCAGCGGTTAAACTTCGGCCACCTAAAAAGTATCCATCAGAACTTGCTTCGTTTGTTTTTCGCGTTGCGTAGTAGGAAATAATCGCTACTAATAATGTAAATGCAATAAAAGTAATAGTTGTTAACATAATTATTTATTTAATACTTTAGATATAACAAGCGCATAATCTGGGATTCTCCCAACATTCTGCAATTTTACGGCCGCCATTTCTAAGGCTGTTTCCATAGATTTTTGATTCGATTTTCCATTCAACCAAGAGAATAAAAACCCAGACCAGAAGGCATCTCCCGCCCCAGTGGCATCCATAATTTTCTCTACTTTCAACGCAGATAACTGTAGGATGGGTTTTCCATATTCACTTAGTTTTGCTCCGTTTTTACCCAAAGTAAGGCATACTAATTTTGCTCCGAAACCATGTAGGTTCGTAAAAATCTGCTCATGACTTAAACCGGCACCAAAAAGGCGATCCATGTCATCTTGGCTAACTTTCACTAAAGGTTCTAAAGCGCAGTAATCTGCTACAACCTGAGTTACTTCGGAAGTATTAGGCCAAATTTGCTCCGAATAATTGATGTCTATACTCAATTGGCATCCCGCTTCTTTAGCTTCTTTTGCTTTGGATAGAATAGTACCTCTAGCGGGTTGTTTGCTTAAAGCGAAACAAGAAGTGTGAAATATCTTTGTGTCGACTAGCAGTGAGTTTGGTATTTGAACGGGCTCAATAAAAGCATCGGCTCCACGCATCGCAATAAATTCAGGAGTATGAATGGTTCTATTCACAAAAATCACGGAAGTCGCTTCCGTGGCTCTTACCTGTACCGAATTCGTATGAACTTTGGCTTCTTCTAATTTATTTAGGATGTATTCTCCAAAGCCATCTTTTCCAACCGTAGCCACCATTTGTACGTTCAAGCCTAAGCGCGCCGTATTGATCGCAACATTGGTTGGTGAACCCCCTAAATAGCGATGGTAATCGGTGGTTAAATTAATCGGTTGTTCACTTTGAGCGCCAATAAAGTCAATTAAGGTTTCTCCAACACTCAGTATATCTATGGATCGGTTCGTCTTCATTTAGGAATTAAAAATTTTCTCTGGGGATGTTAAGTTGTTTAATTTTTCTAGATAAGATGGTGCTAGTAGCGAAAGCCCGCATTGGTAGGAGGCATTCATCCAGCCAAAACCCTCTTTGGTGATGTATTGAAATTCGGTGCCCACATTACCATATTCAGCAAATACTTTATGAGTAGCACTAACCACATCATATTTTTCCGGGATGGTGCCGTTGTAATCAACGGCATTTTTTGTGATCATAAAAAGCCAACGATAGATGAGCTCTTGCATTTCAGCAATAAAACCATACTGAAGCAGCCCTTTCCAAATCATCATTTGATGTGGCGCCCATCCGTTAGGGTAGTCCCATTGTTTTTGTGGTCGTGCTTCGGAAATCTCGCCCCTACTTTGTCTTGTACAAGATGCAATGCCACCTTTCTCTTTTAATAAGGGAATGGCTATTTCCACCACTCGCTTGGCCTGTTCTTTAGAACATAAATTTGCCCATAGAGGGGTAAATACGGTAGCGGAAATAAAATCAGTCTGGGCGTCTTCTTCAAAGTTATAGTCGAAGTAGAGTCCGCGTTCCTCATTCCATAGCAGTTGGTCCACCCTCTCTTTTCTTTGGTTCGCTTTTTTCTTCCAATAGTCTGAAGTGTAGCTCACCCCGTTGCTGTTAAATTGGCCGTCAAAGCGTTCAGAAATAAGCCGTACAAAGTCAGTTTCATATTTATACAGAAATGCGTTAAGCTCGACCACGTTCAAGTGAGCACAGATTCCTTCCAAACGATAGGAGGTGTCGTGTCCATTTTCACGAACACTGCGATCGTGCACAAAGTATTGATCCAATGCCGTATTCTTAATTTTTCCTTCGGAATATAAAGCTTCATAGGCGGAAACATCCATTGACGCTTCTGCCGCGTATTTAGCAAATACTGGTGTAAAGTGTCCTGCTTCGGCTTCTGGCGGCTTCCCAATGCCTTCCGCTAGATAGCGATTCAACCCGTTTTTGGTCAATCGTTTTTCTGAAACCATCCAAACAGTTTCGTATTCTTTGATTGCCGTCTCCAAATGGCTTTTGAGCCAATCTTTGTCTTGTGTTATTTCAAATACTTCGGAAATGAGGCTGCTGTAAAAAGGGGGTTGCGTGCGCGTGAGGTAGTAGGACCGATTTGCATTTAATATTTTTCCGTAGTGGTTAATTTCATACTGAAAATTATTTGCCATGGCTCTGGCCAAATCTACTCGATCGTCTAGCAATAATCCAACCGATTCAAAGTAGCTGTCCCAGCCATACATTTCATTAAATCGACCGCCCGGAACCACGAAGGGTTCGCCTTTAATTTCACCCGCTACTTCTGAAAGTTTTAGGGATAGAATGCCGCTTTGGTCATTGATAGATCGAACGTATTCTGGAGTGACGTCTTGCGGAAGCTGCACCACTTCTATGGCTGTTGTTGCTTGCAGTTTTTTATAATAATCTAAGGCAAGGGTGTCGTTAAAAGGCACATAAACGCGGAGCACATCGCCTTCAATGGTCTCGTTTTTAGTGTCGGAAAGCAAGGCTTCGATTCCAGAAGCATCCATACTTCGAGTGAGTCCGCCCCAATAGTAATCTCGGATCATTCGAGAGATTCGCTGCACTGGAGCCTCGTCAATTTTTGACATTGGAATTTCCGCAATGGTTTCCCCCGTGTTCTTAGCTAAGATGAGTTCTTGTAATAAATTTGACAAATGATACGTTCCCGAAATGACCTGTTTTTCTCCTGAAGTGGAAATGAGTTCAAAACGCTTCGGGCCGACATCTTCAATGGTGATTTTTTTATCGCCATCGGTGTCTTCTTGGCTAAGTAATTGCTCGAGCGTGGGTTCTATGTTCAGCTTAAAAATCATGAATTTTGACCAGCGATTCTATTTAGAAAAAACAAAGTAACAAAGATAATTCCCATAGGAATAAGTGATAAATAGAATACTTTATTGCCACCCAAAAGGTCGAATAAATTACCGATAATAACGGAGCCCAAAGTGCCACCCAAAGCGGATACAAAAGTTAGTATTCCGGCGAGAGCACTGTGGCTGCTTTTGTCGATAGCTGATAAAACGGTGGAACTAATTAATGGGTATAACGGGGCTAAAAACAAACCAATCATAGGAAATAAGAATGAAACCAGCGGTAAGTCTTGCAATGAATTTACTTGCATGTTTGGCACATTGCTAGCCATCGGCAATACTATTAGGACAAGCACGGCAGCACCAATAATTCCAAATGAAGCAATATAAATCCACTTCACTTTTTTGACTAGTAAACCAGTAATAAATCTCCCCACAGCAAAAGACGCCATTAGAATAACTGCCATTTGCGTGGCCAATTTTGCTTTTATATGCAAGGTTTCTTTATTGAATGTAGGAAGCCAAGTCATAATGCCTTGTTCCGTCATTACATAGAAAAACGCGAAAATAGCGAAGATCCAGATGAGAGGGTTTAGAAATAAGCGAAGCATCGCTTTAATATCTTCTAGTATGGTCGTATTCTTTTTCTCAATTTCCAAACTAAATTTTGAGAATAGGATTATAAGAAATGCAACGGCAATGATCCCGGCCATTAACAAATACCCGTTCAGCCAACCATCTTTATCCGTGTCATCATAAAACAAAGGAAAGACAACATACATAAAAATGATACCCACCATAAAAATGGTCTCAATAAAGCTCATTAATCTGCGATGGTCATCTTTACCATCAGTTACGTATCCAATTAAGGCGTATACTGCAACCTTGACTATGGCGAAACTCATACCTGTAACGGCAAACAGAATCTTCACAGACCAAAATGAATTTCCAAGGTACATCCCTAAGCAGCCTATGAAAACCAATCCTAAGCTAATGAGCATTCCTTTCTTATAACCAATTTTTGGAAGAAAGGAACCAATCAGAAAAGAAACAAATGCAATGGATAAATCTTTAAATAACTCTAAAAAGGCGGCATCACTTTTGGCAACTTCATATATTTCTTGAGAACGTTCTACTAAAATTCCAACACTATTCAGTAATGCGGCAAATACAAAATAGATAAGAAAGAGTGATATTTTTATACCGGCGTGTTTCATTCCTCAATGGTATTAGATTTTGGTTCTTTTAGACGCAATGCGAGTAGGGCTGAAATGATAAAGAACACGCCACCAAATAAGATGGCATTTACAGCACTTGCCCCAAGTAAGTTTTTGAAGATGGGTCCAAAAGTGACTGTTTCAATACCCATAGGGATCACAATCATCATATTTAATATTCCCATATACACACCGCGGCGTTTTTCAGGGACAATCTTTGAAACCATAGTATACGGGATACCCATCATCGCTGCCCAACCAATTCCGAAGAAAACCATTGGCACTAGTACCATAATTGGATCCGTGATGAAGGGGATGGTAAGCAAAGCGGCACCAGTGCCAAATAAGCTTAGTGCATATACTTTTTTACCACCATATTTTAAGGTTAAGGGTACCAGCGCCAATGCAATCACAATGGTCGCAATATTATAAGTTGAGCTCATTTTTGCCGCTTGCCCCAGCGCGCTAGATTTATCAAAATTCATCGTTTCTTGAAATAGAGGCGCTATGTATTGCCAATAAACAAAAAGAGCGTACCACTGAAACAGATAGACCCCTGCCAGCTTCCATAGGAATTTGGGCATGTTTTTTATCGCCTCCACAATTTCGAGAAAGGGGGATCGAACGCGATCAATGAATGAGAGTCCTCTAAATTTTTGAATGTCATCCATCTCTTCTTCAGAAGGAGGGATTTCAGGTGTTTTTAACACCGACCATAATATGGTGATTACGGATAGTGCAGCGCCTATAAAGAAGGAATAATAGAGCCATTTTGGAATGGTATTCGTAGCTTCTTCAACCACTTCGGTACCACCAAACCAATCTTGGAAAAGGAAAATTGAAACGTTTGCAAGTACAATACCTGCGCCAACAAATAAACTTTGCATTTGGTATCCAAAACTCAATTGCTTTTCAGGGAGTTTATCCCCTACAAAGGCGCGGTAAGGTTCCATTGCCATATTATTACCAACATCTAAAATCCATAACAAACCAACGGCAAACCATAGCGACGGACTAAAAGGAAATGCAAATAGACACAAACTTCCAATGAGCGCACCAATTAAGAAGAATGGTTTTCGTCTTCCCCATTTTGGTGACCAGGTCTTATCCGAAATCGCACCAATAATTGGTTGTACAATAAGTCCTGTTACAGGCCCTGCGATATTGTAAAGTGGAAGGTCTTCGGGTAATGCCCCCAAAAAAGTGAAAATTGGGTTGATGGCTGTTTGTTGTAATCCAAAACTAAACTGGATTCCTAAAAACCCTATATTCATATTGAATATTTGCCAAAAAGTAAGACTTGGTTTTTTAATCATGGTTGTACGTTGTTTGTGGTGGCGTGAATTAAAGAACTTCACAATTTTACTACTGTAATATCTGCAAATTTTGACAAAAAGTGTGTAAATACCCTTGGAAAACACAAATATCGAAACGAAAACGTTATCGTTATTTCTAAACCGCCAATTTCCTCGTTAAATTGCTATTAAAAATTGAATTTTTTATTCAATGCTAATTTCATAAAAACAATACCGGAAGCGGTATAGCCCATCTGCGTTTTTCCACCCACTTGTAGGTTTTTTGCATTAAAAAACTCTTGAAAATCCCAGTCAGCATTTTCGTTAACCGTTTTTACAAAGTCGGCTACTAACAATTGAACCGACTCATCCAATCCATTTTTCGACAGACCTAAACAAAATAGCCCCATCCAAACCGGCCAAATTCCCCCATTGTGAAACGCCCCTGGGTCGTTTTTGAAACTGAAAGAATAATTTCCTTTGAGTAAATTCCAGTCTGGGCTATCTGCCGTAATCATCGGCCAGAAGGCTGGAATCATAGCACGATTCAATTCCGAAGTAATTCTGGAAATAAAGCCATTCATTTTCTCCTTTTGAGCATCATCCAGTGTAATCTGATAGAGCGCAAGGGCATTCCCAGCGGCGTCAAATCGATTGTCATAAATGCCTGGCAAAATAAAGGCACAAAAGTGATCTACGGCCCCCAAGTCCAATGCGTTGAATGCATCTTTATGATAAATTTTTTCTTCGGGAGTATCCTTCGATGGCCAGAAGTTAGCTTCGGTAGCAGACTTAATTTTAGAAAAATTTGGAATACTTTCTCCTGTAAGCTGCTCCCAAAGGGATTCTCCCCAAATGCGAAGCATGTTATCGTATAGGGTATAGCCATGTATGGGGTATTCGTCAGCCCAATTACCACTTAAAGGAGTATAAATCCAACCTCGGTCGTTGAATTCGGATGCCTTTAAAAAGGCACGACATTTTTGAACGGCAGGTTTCAGTAGCAGCCAGTTTTCCTCATCTTTGGTCTTTTGATAATAGCTACAGCAGCCAACGATAAACCAGGTGTTGGCGTCCACGCGTCCTACCAAACTTCCGAAGGAAATATCCGTGAGGTCTGTAGGAAGTACATTCGAAGGAATCATCCCCAATTCATGCTGTGTTTTGGCTAAAGTAAGCAGTGATTGCTTGAGTCCTTCAATCAAAACAGGGTCGTCAATCATTAAACCCGCCAGTCCGCACACGATGCTATCTCGGGCCCATACACGTTTATAATTATCGGCTTCAATGGTACTCGCTAAAATTCCATCAGCGGTTGTCAACCGATGTAACAAATCAATGGAAGCCTCGTAAAGTTGTTGAAAACTCTGAGGTTCATTTTCTGAAGGACGAGTTGTATTATTCATCTGTTATAGGTAAATAAATATCCGCTTTCCATTTCAGTGCATCCCCGCCAGATTGTGGATCGTTCAGGTATACTTCTGTTGGCGTATTTTTTACGTTGATTCCATTGCGTTCCGCATATTCCATAAGATAGTACCACGCGTTGTTTGAAATGGCGTAGTTACCATTAAATTCAGCCTTAATGGCCTTAAACGAGGGGGAATCTTTAAAAAATACTTTTTCTGTAGGGGGTAATGAATCCGACTTCGATATGGGAAAGCAAAAATTATAGGACATGGCACCACTAATTTCATCCCATTGGGTTACTTCCAAATAGGGGTCTCCTTTTAATTCAATTTCGTTGTCCTTGATATAACCCATCAAATCACCAATGCTATAGAGCATGTTGGACGCTTTCCGCTCCACATTCGAAGTGAGCGGTAAATAGACACAGTAGCGCTCCTCAAAGACGGTATCCATAATGGAATGGACCTTAAATTTTTTGGTTTCAGCAATAAACTCGTCGCCAAGTGTTTTAACCGTTTGAATGTTTCGTTTTACAAAATTATTTTGCGAAAATGGCACCTGTAGCTTTTGAGCGAACCAATTGTTTTTATCTGTAATTTTTACCTGAACCTTTGTTGTGGTAGCATCTTCTCGATGGAATTCCCAATCATATTGAAAGATGGAATCCTCCACTTGTACTTCTTGGGTGATGGAAGTAAATCGCTGGGTCGTAATTAAAGTGACGTCAGAAATACCAGTTTCTTTGGTTCCCTGCCATTGACTTATTTGATTGAAAACAATGGCCGGGGGTTGTTTGGTAGTAAAAGAAATTCGGTAATGATCTTTTTTTACGCCGAAATACCAAACCCCAGAAATCACCAAGGCCAAAATAAGAACAATCCAAAATTGTTTTTTCATACAAGTTAATTACATGTCTAATCGTTCCACAACCAAGTCACCTATTTTGATACCCTGCTGCAAGCCAATCTCCACGGCTGCTCGGTAATGAATACCACCGTACATTCTGCTGATTGCTGCTTCTTGTGCCGCCTTATTGAAAGAATCAAAAGATCTTACCGGCAGGCCGTACGGCAATTCGGTGTCAT
>Ga0316204_10008818_pt1 | contig 13777 bp, 12 predicted proteins | sample 6monrhotite_MG_2_FD_205661 | JGI IMG/M metagenome (GOLD analysis project Ga0316204, IMG submission 205661) | Microbial mat bacterial communities from mineral coupon in-situ incubated in ocean water Damariscotta River, Maine, United States -... | ecosystem: Environmental > Aquatic > Marine >... | reverse complement strand
TAACCCCTCTATTCAGTTCTTAAAATAATAGGCGATATACAACCTTGCCATACCTACTTTGTCGGCCAAAAATAGAATTTCTTAAATAGAAATTGGCTAAAAATGAGAGCTGAGATTCTAGCTCTTTGAATTATTGAGAGCTTTTTCCAGTGCATTGACTAAATTTACTCTCGCTCGAGTTAGCAATTTATTGCTGTCATCATGTTTTTGCCATTCGGAAAAACCAAATATAGTTTGTGATTTGATGTCTTTTGATAAGGATTTAAGTTCGGTTGATATAGCGTGGGTTATTTTTTTTATTAATAACTCAATTGCACTTAAAGGTGTTTCAGGAAGAACCATTAAAAAGCTACCTTTATTAGTATTTCCAATCATATCAGCCCAGCGGAGTTCATCCATTAGTGCGTTTTTTACCGACTGATTAATGATCTCGTCATCTATATTTTGCGGTTGGTTATCAATAATCACTTGTAATTTTAACACACTTAAAGGGTTGTCATAACGGCGACTACGGCTGACTTCATAGTCTAAAAACTCGACCCAATTTGGTCTTTTAGGTAACTTTGCAGCTTGAAGTCGTTCGAGTTTTGTTGCGTTGTTTCTTACGAGCGAAAAGTAGTGAACAGTCTGGTTGCCCGTTATAGCTTGCCAATATCGATATTGCTTAGCATATTTGCTTGAATCATCAAATTGTTGCACCAGATGAGCTTTATTATCGACAGCTTCGATTGGAAGGCTAGCATAAAGTTGGTTAATCACATCTGATTTTTGAAGTGCGAAATCTTGCAGAAATTTGCTATTACACCATCCAATACGCTGTTCGGCATTGGTGATTATTACTCCAAGTGGAGATAATTCAAGTATTTCAGAACATTCAAGTTGCATATCATTACCCGAGCTGCTGCGTGAATTGATTTATAAATAAACTATTTAATAAAACGCTGTGTATGTTGTTAAAAGTTTAGCCTTTAGATTATTGGTTAGGTTGTTAAAAAGCGTACTACAATAGTATATACCATAATTCTTTTTAGATGCATGAATCTAATAGAATTGGCATATTTTGCTTTCAATCTTGTAAATAAGTAGAGATTTTAGTGACAATTGATGAAATAGACCAAAAAAGTCTAAAAAAAACTAGAGATGCATTCATCAAGTTGAGTCAAACTCGATTTAGTAGAATGGAATCAAGTTTGTCCCCTATGCAGGCTGATTATTTAAAGCTAATTCCGTTATTGTTCCATGTTAATCATCCCATGTTACCAGGGTATATTGATCGCTATACTCCTTGTGGGCTGCCTAATTACACGCCAACATCAATAGAAAAAAGTATTGCTAAAATTGTTAGCCAAAGCTTTGTTTATAAATCGAGAGCTCATCTATCCTATAAAATTGCTTCGTTATTTCTTATGGGAAGCATGGGAACGTTAGGACAATCAAATTCCAGCGATATAGATTTATGGGTTTGTCTTGCGCAACCATTAGAAAAAAAATTATTAGTGAAATTGGAAAATAAAGCAGCAAAAATTAAGCTCTGGTTTGCAAGCGTAGGAATTGAACTGAATTACTATTTTGTTAACCAAGATGATTTTAGCGGCAATCGATCAAAGAGATTAGAAACAGATAATTGTGGAAGTACCCAAAAATTTTTATTGCTTGATGAATTCTATCGAACAGCGGTATGGATTGCGGGCCGTTGGCCTATATGGTGGATTGTGCCAACCGAGCAAAATTATGCTACATATTCAAAACGTTTAATAGATCAAAAACATATTGATTCTGCCGATTGGATTGATTTTGGTGAGGTTAAAGAAATTCCGGCGGCTGAGTATTTTAGCGCAGCACTTTGGCAGTTGTATAAAGCCATAGAATCACCTTACAAATCTTCAGTAAAATTATTAGTACTAGAAGTTTACGCAAAACTATTTCCTTGCTCCGGAATATTGTCCGGTGAATTAAAAGATCGTGTTTACCAGAGTTTTGATACTGAAGAAGAACTTGATCCTTATTTATTAATGCTTAGATTTGCAGAAAAAGCGTTAGCTAATAATCCAAGAAGACTTGAATTTTTAAGGCGCGCGTTTTATTTAAAAGTCAATGTGAAAGTCTCTGTTTCAAAAAAAACAAAACCGAACTGGCGATATATAAAAATCAAACAATTAGTGGATGGTTGGGGTTGGAATGAAGCTCGATTAAATTATTTAAATAGTCGTCTTCAATGGTCAGTTAATAGGGTTGTTGACGAGCGTAAAGACTTGGTAAGAGAATTAACGGATTCCTATCATTTTCTATCAAATTTTGCGCGTGTACAAGGGGTGATTGATAAACTAGCAAAAAATGAATTAATGTTATTAGGTCGTAAACTCTACGCAGCATTTGAAAGACGAAATGGAAAAATAGATAGAATCAATAATGGAATTGCAAAGAGTATTTTAGAGCCAGAAATGACTATATATCAAACAGGCAGTGAAAGCTGGCACCTGTATATAGGTCATCTCGGATTAAAAGAGATAGGTTTAAATCTGACTGTGCACTCTGCACAATCTTTATTTGAATGCTTAAGTTGGGGGTGTGTTAATGGTGTTATTACAAACACAACTCGTTGCCATGTACTTCCTGTTGGAGCGTATTTAAATCATCAATTAGTTGGTGAAATGACGAGAGATATTAATGAATTGTTAGGATGTTTCTCTAAACAAAAAAATAAAGAAATTTATGATAAAGATGTCAAAACGACTTATTTGGGTGTTTTTATTAACACTCGAACGGATCCGCTAGCTGAAGACAAACAAGAAAACTTATTTCGTATTGTAGAAAATTCTGATTGTTTATCCTGGGCAGAAAGTAAAAAAAACTTGGCTGACCATTTTGATGTTTTATTTTTAAATAGTTGGGGAGAGATAACGGTTGAACATTATTCTGGTAATACTGCATGGATTGAGTTTTTTACTAAACATCGAACTTTTCTTATTGGATCAAAAGAAGATGTGCCGATTTTTTGCAGAGGACTTGCTCAAAAAAATCAACTGATTGAGCAAATTAATGGATTAATCAGCCGGTGGAAACAGCTATTACTAAACAGTCATCGTTCAAGTCAATCCAATAGATATATTATGGTTACTGGAAAGCAATGGTTGACTATTGATTTTAATGTCGAACAAGTTACATTTGAATCTTATAATTCAATGGCAAAATTATATGATGGGTTGAGTAAGCGAGATGATAAAGTAATAGAATCAAAAATAAAATCCCATATTGATCCCTTGCTGAAAATTGAACCAATTATTCAAACGGCTATGAAGCGTCGTTCAACAGAGTCGTTAGAGTTTTACGTGTATCGAAAAACAACTTCACTCATTCAGGTAGTTATTAAATCATCCGATGGATTAATTCATTTTCAGACACATAAAAACATCAGTATTGATCAAGTTATTGGGCATTACCAACAGTTTTTCGACAAGATTCAAAATAGAAATTTGTTAAATAATGGCTTGCTTGAGTCGATAGCTTATTTTCAATGTTTTAATACCGTAAACGATACTTTACGAACAAAGTTATTAGATATTAGAGATACAAGTTTGTATCAACAATTTTCACTAGTTCAAGCGATCGCGGTTAGTACTCAATCAACAAAATTAGGTTTTGATCTTTTTACTTCGGATAACAGCTTTTTTTATAGGGAAGCTGGAGAAAAAGTTTATTCTAAGCTGGCTGGCCAGTTACTAAGTATGAGGCGATCAGGAGCAAACTATCCTATATTTTTAACGGATATAGATTTGTCATCTATTCACCAAAAAGTTTCAATTATCGAAGCTTTGGGCTATAAAAAAATAATAGAGAAAAAACTTAATAGCAACTAATCTAGTTTAATAGGGTAAGCTAATTAAAATATTGATTAGATGATTTTCGATTAGTTCTCCTAAATAGTTAGGGGGTTTTAAAATGTTCTTACTCTAGCTGTTTTAATTGATTTTAATTAACAAGTGCGTATATTTATTTAGTTTTTCTCTCAATGCATCGGAAAAGATTACTTCTGGTAGGTTTCCCCCTAAATCTATTCAGCAAGAAGTTAGACCCTTGTTGAAAGAGGTGCGTATTGCTCAAAATAAAAAAAGATAAAAAGGGAAGCCCTTTGGGTTATGGTGCCTGATGGGAATCCAAAACACATGGATAATAATTTAAGGCAAGCAGCACGTCCAATAATTGCTTTTTCTAGGCTTTACGGTTTGAGTCAACATCAAACTACGGAAAATCTGGCTTTTATTTCTCAAGGCGCCGATTATTTATTAAGATTGCAACATGAAAGTGGGTTATTTCCAGCTCCTGATTTAAGGGGTGATAATTCTTATTATGCTTCTTACAATAAGAGGGCACTTAAAAAGAACCCTGAGGCGATTGAAGATGGTTGGTTTGTTGATGATTATCGAGGAGAGCTTCAGTCGGATAATGCTGTAAGTGGTGTTGCCATGATCAGTGCATACAATCTAACTAAAGATCAAAGATATTTAGATAGTGCAAGAAAGTCAACAGATTGGGCTTTATCTAAAGGAGTGGATACTAATTGGGCGTATAATGCTTTTAGCGTTTGGTTATTAGCTGAGTTTTACCAATTAACTAACGAAACAAAATATTTGGATGGTGCGATTGAAAAAATTAAACTTGGCGTTTTTCCTGGTCAACTTAAAAATGGGCGATGGTTTGACCCCATTACAACAAAGTTAATTTATCATTCAATTATTGTTAGAGGTTTGTTATCTGTTTATATTCAGTTAGGTGATAGTCACGCTTTTAAACAAAAACTAAAAGAAAGAATAATTAGTGCCGTCAATAATGCTGCAATGCAAATTACACGTAATGGGGCATCGTCTGTGACTACTTCTACTGCAATGCTTATTGAAGCATCTCAAGCTATTGGTAAAAGACAGCTTTGGGAGGATGCGCTGTCTATAAATTTAAATGCTAGTCTGCATTATATCAGGAATAAAAAAGCACCTCGGATAGGTAGTTTTCTATCTAATTATATAGTTTACAAAAACTTTGAAAAAGAAACTGAAACATCAAAAGCTAGAAACTAGCTTAAGGAATATTCACCCCTTTTGATGCAACCCAAATTCGATACCATTGTTCTCTGGTTAATGTGGAATTTTTTGATTCTTTTTTGTTGAAGTTGATCAAGTGTACCCTCATCTATGATATCAAAATTCATTGGATTAATTTCAACCCGATTGGTGATTAGAGGATGACCAAACCTTGAGCCAAGCAAGGGCATAAAAATATCATTTTTACATAAATCACCTTACAATAGATAGCGTAAGCATTTAGAGATTAAACAAAGACATACTAAAAGCAATAATAAATTGATTTCCTTAGGGAAATTGTTGAAAATCAACTGTGTAATTAATTTAACTTAAAAAGGTCTCTTTTTGACAAGATTGTTGTTATTGGTCGTTTTTTGCCTGCTTTTGACAGCCTGTGGCTCGAAAGGAGATCTCTACATGCCGGAAAAGGCACCAAAAAGCTTACCTCAGACTTCTAATTCATCTGATGAGGTCACTAAAACAACAAAAATACCTTCTGCTAACCCTAAAAAAGATTTGGAGAATCCTGCATTATGATGATTAGCTTCGCAAAAATGCACGGTTTGGGTAACGATTTTATGGTGGTTGATGCTGTTTCGCAGAGTGTGTTTTTTAATGAAAGTCAAATCAAAAAGCTCTCAGATCGTCATACAGGCATCGGGTTTGATCAGTTATTAGTGATAGAGCCGCCTCCTCAACCGGATGTTGATTTTCATTATCGAATTTATAATGCCGATGGTACAGAAGTTGGTCAATGCGGTAATGGTGCTCGGTGTTTAGCTAAATTTGTTAGGCAAATGGGGTTGTCTTGGAAGCAAAAGATTCGAGTTAGTACGATAAATGGGATCATGGATTTACAGCTAATGAGAAATGGACTTGTTAGCGTTGATATGGGTGTACCTCAGCTTGAGCCAAAGAAAATTCCGTTGGCTGTTGAACAACAATCAGTTGATTATCAAATAAATTTAAATGATCAAACCTTAAGTTTTGGTTCAGTTTCTATGGGAAATCCTCATTGCGTAATATCTGTTGAAGATGTTGAAACTGCTTCCGTGGACTCCATTGGACTAGAAATTAATAACCATGAGCTTTTTCCTGAGGGTGTTAATGTCGGATTTATGCAGATCATTTCCGATTCAGAAGTTCGCTTAAGAGTTTTTGAACGAGGCGCTGGCGAAACGCTAGCTTGTGGTTCGGGTGCATGTGCCAGCATGGTAGTTGGTCGCTTACAAAACAAGTTACAACAACGAATAAAAGTATTTCTCCAACGAGGTCATTTGCATGTAGATTGGCAGGGCGAAGGTCAGCCTCTTAGAATGATCGGTCCAGCTGAATTTGTTTACCATGGATATATTGAAGTATGAAGTTATCTCAACCACAAATGTTAGAAACAAGTAAAACGAATGAAGCTGGTGAACGTCTCTATGAGATGATGGATGAAGCAAAGGTAAAACAATACTTGCTTGAGCATCCTCGATTTATCATTGATAACCCAGAATTGTTAACTCACATAGAGCTAAAATATGGAGAGCAAGAAACTTTTTCTTTAGTTGAGCGACAAGTTAAAACTTTGCGAGATAAAAATAGTGAATTGCAAGGTCAGCAGATCGAAATGCTGCAAACGGCTCATGCCAACGAAGAGCTCTTAATGCTTTGTAATCAATTTATGTTGGGGTTGGTAGGGACTTCGGATTTAGATTCTCTTTCGTCTAATATTATTAATCGGCTTAAACAAATGTTTGCGCTAGATGATGCTGCGCTTATTTTGGTTGGCGACTACCAAGTTTCTTCTCCAACCTTTCTCTATGATAATGCTGATCAAATAAAAATGCTGCTTAATTGTCAATTTCCGGATAATCAGCCATTATGTGGTCGATTAGGTCAGTCGGCAAAAGAAACCCTATTTGGTGAAGCCTCTTATAGTTATCAATCTTGTGCACTCGTGCCTTTAGGTAAAGGGTGTAAACATGGATTAATTGCGTTGGCCAGTAAAGATGTATCTCGATTTGATCCGAATATGGGAACCTTGTTTGTTGAATTAATTGCGAACTATATTTGTGCGCTTATAACGCCTTATGAGCGATCTTAGTTTAACAAAATCTACCGAGAATAAACTTTTTAGTTCAAAGGTTGATGAATTCCTACGGCGATTATTAGAGCAAAAACATTATTCGCCACTAACTTGTAATAATTATCAACGACAATTAAATAAATTATTAAATTTTCTTGATATTGAAAAGATTGTTCATTGGTCACAAATCAAACCAATCCATATTAGACAACTTTCAGCTAAACAACACCGCTTAGGGCAATCGGCAAAATCAATAGCATTGCTTTTATCAAGTTGTCGGAGTTTTTTTCAGTTTTTAATTGAAAATGATGAATTGGCTATTAATCCGGCAAAAAATGTTCGCCCGCCTAAAGGAGAAAAACGTTTACCTAAAACGATGGAGGTCGATCAAATCAGTTTGTTGCTTAACAATATTGATGTGACTGAGGAAATTGGAGTAAGGGATAAAGCGATTGCAGAATTATTTTACTCAAGCGGTCTTAGGTTGGCGGAGTTGACAGATTGTAATGTCGATGATGTTAATTTAGATAAACAAATAGCGACTATCACAGGTAAAGGAAATAAAACTAGAGTTGTTCCTGTTGGTCGAAAAGCAAAACAAATAATCGAACAATGGCTAGCCATAAGGCAAAACTGGTTAGGTTGTAATGATGAACAAGCGCTGTTTATCAGCAGAAAAAAAACACGTTTATCGAATCGAAGTGTTCAAATGCGACTTGCTTATTGGGGCAAACGAGTGGGATTAAATGCCAGTTTGCATCCTCATAAATTCAGACACTCTTGTGCAACTCATGTTTTAGAATCCTCTGGTGATATAAGAGCCGTTCAAGAATTGTTAGGACATGCTAATATTTCAACCACTCAAATCTATACTCATTTAGATTTTCAGAAACTAGCCGAAGTTTATGACAAAGCGCATCCTAGGGCGAAAAAATAAGTGCTCTACTCTCAAGTGAAATTAATTAGTTTTGATTTAGATAATACGCTTTATGATAATGCGCCGGTTATCCAATTGGCAGAACAAAAAAGTAAAGAGTATTTAGAAGCAGAGTTTAAAAAACAAAACTACGCCTTGGATTATCAGTCATTTATTGATTATCGTAACCAATTTGTTTTATCAGAAAAAAATCTTCTTGATAATCAACCATCAGAATATGAAAACTTAAGTTATCTAAGGCAGCAAGTATTATTGCGATTATGTGACTCGTTAGAAAATGGCTCAAATATAGCAACCCAAGCATTTAATCGATTTATTAGTTACCGCAATAAAATAGTGATAGAACCCATTATTATTGATATGTTAAAGCAACTTGAGCAACGTTATACTATGGTTAGTGTGACTAATGGCAATTGTGATGCTAGTTTGTTATCAATTAATTATTTATTTCAACGGCATTATTCCCCTATAGGCGGTTATAGAGCAAAACCTCACCCTCAAATGTTATCTCAAATATTTACAGATTTTGATTTAGATCCTCATCAGGTACTACATATTGGTGATAAGGATGATTCTGATGGGCAAGCTGCGAGAGAAGCTGGTTGTCATTATTACCATTTTGAGCCTTTTGTGGAAGGAAAATTAAACCCTTTTCAGTGTGAAGAGTTAATTCAAAAAGTTGGATAAAATAAAGGAATAATTAATATGAAAAAAGGCAGTTTAGTCATCGTTGGTACGGGTATACTCACCCCTGCCCATCTTTCACAAGAATCAATTAACCGGATTGAAACCGCCGATATTGTCCATGTGTTAGTGCCAGATGCGCTGGGTTTATCAACCATTAAAAAATTAAATAATAAAATTAAAAATTTAGGTGATTTGTATTTTGATGCCAAAACGGGCAAAAATGGTGAAAATCGGTTAGAAGCTTATGATTTGATGGTAGAGTCAATTTTAAGTGATGTTCGAGCGGGTTTAAGGGTTTGCGCCATTTTTTACGGTCATCCAGGCGTATTTGTTTATCCTTCCCATGTTTCTATCGAAAAAGCCAAAGAAGAAGGTTTTGAAGCTAAAATGTTACCAGCTATTTCTGCTGAGGACTGCTTGTTTGCTGATTTAGGGGTTGATCCGGGTGATTTGGGCTGCCAAGCTTATGAAGCCAGCCAGTTTATGTTTTATAAACACGCTATCAATGTTCATGCAGCCTTGATTTTATGGCAGATAGGGGTTGTAGGGGACGAAACTTTGACTAAGTTGAAGCCGGCTGAAAATGGATTGGCTATGTTAAAAGAGAGTTTGTTAAATTATTACCCTAAAGATCACAAGGTTACGCTTTATGAAGCGACTACATTACCTATTATGCCGCCAAGGATTGAAGAAATTAATATTTCAGATTTAATTGATGCAAAAGTCAAAACAATTACTACACTATATATACCACCTTTAATATCGCCAGTGCTTGATTTGGCGTTTTGTGATAAATGGGGGATAGATATTTCTAAATTGGGTTGATTGTGTAAATAATTTAGAAAGTTTGACAGGTACGGTTATTTCGATTTGCGATTTTTATAAAATGATCGTATAACATAAATGCCAATATTGGCAAATTTTATTCAAGGAGAATATTATGAGTGATAAACTGAAAATTTTTTTGACAAGCCTAGCGACTGATTCTGAATTAGTCCAATCTTTTGAACAGGATAAAGAAGGTACTATGAAAGCACATGGTGTTGAACAAGAACATATTGATTTGGTTATACAAAAAAAATATTCTGAAATAGAAAACCTCCTTGGTGCGGATTATGAAATCGCTAAAAACGGGGTAATAAGTGCTTTTAAGAAGTAACTCTTATATATTTTTTTTATATTTAAGTTTTTTATCAATATCGAAAGCTGATTTTCAGGAAGATAAATCAGCTTTCTTGAGTGCTTCTTTACTAAATAAGGAAGCTTACTCTGAATTGAAGGTGGGCAACTATGGAGAAGTATATCGATTATCGAAGCTTGCCATAGAGCGATCTGAGAAGGAAAGTAATAGAGTAGAATATGCTCGAGCTCTTAGCAATTTAGCCTCGAGTTTTCATTATTTAGGGGATAATGAAAAAGCATTCGAGTTTTATTCTCAATCGCTAGCAATAAGTAAATCGGAAAATAATTTGCTTGGTATTAATCGAGCGTTGAATAATATTGCAGAATTATATTCAGTGATTGGTGAGCTTGAAGAAGTACTCAAATATCGAGAATTACAATTAGAAAACAGTTTGCTTTCAGAAAATAAAAAAGACCAAGTAAAAGCGTATCTCGGACTTACCGTTATAAATGCGAGACTTGGCCACCTAGAAAAAGCGGAAAACTTCAAAAGAAAAGCTTACCAATTGTTAGAACAAAATCCCGATCCTTTTTTAGAGATATACGCTCTCGTGGCTGAAACGTCTATTTTTGATTATCAAAAAAATGCTTCATCTGCAATTATTAGTATAAAAAAGGCTTTGTTGATAGCTAAAGAAAATGATTTTCGTGGACTTATTGTCATGTGCCAGAGTCACCTTGCCGAGTATTATTTTTCTCTTAAGAACTATTCAAAAGCAATTAAAGCAGTCAATACTAGTTTAGTTGAAGCTGAAGCTTTAGGGCTTAAATCGAAAATAGGCCAAGGGCATTTGTTGTTATCCAAAATATATAGTCAAAAAAGAGATTTTCGGCAGGCTTTAATTCATAGTGATAAGTTTTATCAGCTTTCAAAAACTTTATCTGGTGAAAAAATAAGACAATTGGCTGAAATAACCAAAATTGATCGTCAGATAATAGAAACTGAAGAAAAATTGCTCCAATCTCAAAAAGATCAACAAATCCTAACTCTCCAGTTAGCTAAGCAAGAGCAAGCTCAATGGACTTGGATAGCGAGTATAGCGGTTTTTTCCATTACTATTGGTTTTTTCTTTTATCGTCGAACTAGTCGACGAGAGCTGCTTGGTCAAAAACAAGTTAACGAACAATTAGTAGAATTAGATCAAGTCAAAGATAGGGTGCTTACCAATACTTCCCATGAGCTTAGAACCCCCCTTAATGGGATCATTGGATTATCCGAAGTTATGTTGCAAGGAGAAAGTGACAATATGACGGATAGTATGCGCAATTCTATTAAGTTAATTAAATCCTCAGGTGAACAATTAGCTTTGGTGGTCAACGATATTCTCGATTTTGCTCAGATTAAAAGTGAACGATTTACACCGAAACTCAGTCAATTTGATTTAACTATATTAGCCAACGAGGTGGTTTCAGTCTGTCAGCCATTGGCCGATAAAAAAGGAATTGATTTAGTAGTAGATAATCATTTGGTCAATATTCACATACAGAGTGATCGCTCACGTTTACAGCAGATTTTATTTAATGTTGTTGGTAACGCAATAAAGTTTACCACACAAGGACAAGTCCAAATTCAATTAGACAGTGTGCGAGGTGAAGTTAACATTACTGTCAGTGATACCGGTATTGGTATTCCAAAAGAGCACCTTGAGCGGGTCTTTAAAGGGTTTGAGCAAGTGGATTCTGGTGACAATCGTGCAGAGCAAGGTTCAGGGCTAGGATTGGCGATCAGTCTTGGATTAGTGGAAGCCTTGGGTGGGTCATTAACACTTCATTCGGTGCTAGGGGATGGCACTCAGGTGAATATAAATTTACCTTTGACGGTGGGTAGTGATTAGTCGATATTTAACTTTTGGAGTTGGATCGAGTAAAAGATAGGGTGTTGACGAATGCCTCCCATGAACTGAGAACACCACTTAACGGAATTATCAGTTTATCAGCATTTATGCGTGTTGGTGATAATAATAACTTAACTGATTCGACTCGAGAGGAAATTCTGATTAACTAATCTCACGTTAATTACAGTTTTGGCTTCAATTGTTTTAATAAATCGTCATTTCCTTTTAACGCATCTGTCCATTGATTAAAGTCACCAAGTTTTCCATCTAATCCCGAAAGATCGCCGACTTTATCTGAGATCTGTTGAGTAAACTTATCTTTTAGTTTTTCGGCTTGTTGTTTTATCTTTGCTCCAATAGCTGCAGAAAATAATTTTTCAATACTTGATTCAACTTTTATTTTAGGATCGATAAGTGAGCCACTAGCAATAATAATAATGGATAGGTGCTTTTGCTGATTTAAGCTGCCAGCTAGCGCTTTTTGCCAGCCAGTTAAGTTTTCTGGAGGAGTGATATTTGGTTGCGCAAGGTTAATGGATAATTTTAAATCAACTTTTTCTAAAGTAAGGCTGCCTTGTAATTGTGACTTTAGTTTTCCAGAATTAATTACCCAGTTTCCTTGTTCGGTTTGCATTAAGTTTAGATCGGAAATCTGCCATTGAGAGATCTCAGAATCAATTTCTGTCAGCATTTTTTCTTCACTTGGCCAATCGCTCTTAATACTAGCTCTGGCTTTTCCTTTACCTGAAATATCAATATCTAATCTAGAAGGCTCGCCAATTAACCAAGGGAAATAGCCAATGTTACTGCCGAACCCAGAAAGTTTCCAGTTATCATCTTTTCCACTTAAGTTGATTTTTTTAATTAGTAGATCGGGAAATATTTGTTGATCTTTGAAGTTAACTCGCTGTCCTTGACTAGTTGAATAAGATGATACTTCTTCGTTGGTTTTGGTTTTACCTGACATACCTTGAGTCATTGCAATGGCTTTTTCAACCCAAGGTGTGAATTGAGGACCTAAGAATTTATTGGATAACCCAGCTACACCATCACCTAATCCCATATTTCCCATAATTGCATCTAAATCATCTTGAGGGCCTTGCTTAACTAGTGAAATCTGCTGTTGAAGATTTTTTTTGTCCAGTTTTAATTTTTGGTTTAAGTTAGAAATTGTTTTGCGCTCTTTATCGACATCTTTTTTGAACTTCTTCCATGCCTTTCGGTCTGTGAGTAAATTCATTTTATTTTCTTTTGCCCTTTTAGAAAGACGATCGAATTCTACTTTGAGTTGGTTAATTCTTTTTTGATTTTCATCTGTATTCAGTTGAGATTTCCAAAATGTTTGTAGTTCTTGTTGAGTTTGGTTTAATTTATTAAGCCGTTTAACGGTAATTAAATCGGTCTCGGAAACTAACTTTTTGATATCTTCTTCGTTCATTTCTGGTATATCAACAGAAGCTATTTCTGAGGCTAGTTTTTCGGTTGTTCTACCCCCCTCAAGTGCACCGCTTGTATTTCGTTTGCTGGCTAATTGAACGCCGGTCATCGTTAACTCATCGATTAATATTTTTTTCCAAAGTAATGATTCTGTATCTAATGCAAAATCAATTTGTTTAGCTTGAAGCAGGTTTCTCATTGGTTGATCTGGGTCGGTCGCTTGCAGGTCATTAATTTCAATCCGTAGTGGAAATAAGGCTAGATTAACATCTCCAACTTCTACTTTTGCACCAAGGGCTTCCGAGCTGAGATCTTCAAGGGTAGTTTCTATAATAATAGGTGCTGCAAAAACCCAGATTGCTGCCATTACAAGGGTCAATATAAAAAAAGTAATAATGCCCCATAGTCTAATAATTTTCATAAGATATCTTCTTAAATGTAATTTGATTTCTAATTAATTTGGCTAGTCTTTTTTGCTAATTACTGAGAGTAGACATGCCAAAATTTGGATGCTTTTACAAATTTCATAATCTTAAATTGTTCAATTCTATTC
>Ga0316204_10008816_pt1 | contig 13780 bp, 6 predicted proteins | sample 6monrhotite_MG_2_FD_205661 | JGI IMG/M metagenome (GOLD analysis project Ga0316204, IMG submission 205661) | Microbial mat bacterial communities from mineral coupon in-situ incubated in ocean water Damariscotta River, Maine, United States -... | ecosystem: Environmental > Aquatic > Marine >... | reverse complement strand
CAGAGTTGGCACAGCAAACTGGTCAGTGAAAATTGGGATGCCCCTATTGTAATGACCACGATGGTACAGTTTCTTGAAGTACTGTTTTCAGGTGGTACCAGAGGCGTGAGGAAGCTGCATCAGCTCGCCAATACTGTGTTGATCTTTGATGAGATTCAAACACTCCCAATAAACTGTACTCACTTGTTTTGCAATGCGCTCAATTTTCTCACTGACTATTGCAAAACGACCGCAGTGCTTTGTACTGCGACACAACCGTTGCTTGATCAGCTTAAATCGGCAGAGAAAGGCCAGTTAAATATTCCCCCAGAGAATGAACTAGTCGGTGATGTCCCAAAGTTATTTAGAGACTTGGAGAGGGTGAAACTGAGTAATAAAGTTCGCCGTGAAGGTTGGACAACGGAACAGATAGCGGGCCTCGCTCTGAGTGAATTTGAAGAGCTGGGAAGTTGCCTGATTATTGTAAATACAAAAGCCTCGGCACAGCAGCTTTATCTCGAAATACAGAATAACTCCGAAATAGACAAAGAGGCGTTATTTCAACTAAGCACCAGTTTATGCCCAGCACATCGTAAAGTGATTTTTGCCAGGGTTAAAGAACGATTGCAAAATAAACAATCTGTGCTGTGTATTAGCACTCAACTGATTGAAGCGGGTGTTGATGTGGACTTTGCTTCAGTGATTCGTTTTCTCGCAGGGTTAGATTCCATCGCACAAGCGGCGGGTCGTTGTAATCGAAATGGCTTGCGTGATGAAGCAACGGTACACGTGCTAAATCCAATAGAAGAAAAAATTGATCTTTTAAAAGACATCAAAATAGGTCGTGATAAGGCGCAACGTGTCATGGATGAAGGTTTTGATAATTTGTTAGCACCCGAGGCCATTAAACAATATTTTAATTACTATTTTTATGATAGAGCCAACGAGATGAATTACCCAATAGCTGCAAAACAGTTAGGCCGGGATGATGACTTGTTAAATCTATTGAGCAGCAATGAAAGAAATAGTGGAAGGCACAAAAATACATTACTGCTTCAGCAATCGTTTATGACCGCAGGAAAAATATTTAAAGCCATTGATTCGCCAACCCAAGCGGTTATCGTTCCTTATGGTGATGAAGGAAAAGAACTCATTGCTGAGCTAGGCCGTGTTGCAAAAGAGTTTGATGTGAAAAAATATCGATCACTGCTAAAACAAGCACAAAAATACAGTGTTAACGTATTTCCTAATGTTTGGAAGCAGTTGCAAAATGAAAATGCAATTCATGAAATACAGCCAGACGAAGGAATCTATTATCTCGAAGAGCAATATTATAGTAAAGAGTTTGGTCTATCAGTTGAACCCTGTAATAACATGAGTTTTCTAGGAGTGAATTGAATGCATGACAAACCAAAAAACAGTGTCAGTTTCAAAGTATATGGACGTTATGCCCTGTTCACTGATCCGGTAACAAAAATTGGTGGTGAAAAATGCTCTTATCACTTGCCCACCTATGAAGCAATCAAGGGCGTGCTGAAATCTATTTACTGGAAACCAAGTATCATCTGGTACGTGGATAGAGTGAGAGTGATGAAACCCTTGTGCACTCAAACAAAGGGAACAAAGCCATTAGTGTGGGGCGGGGGGAACAGTCTAGCGATTTATACTTTTTTGCATGATGTTGAATATCAGGTTGAAGCACATTTTGAATGGAATGAGCACCGGCCTGAATTAGCCAAAGATCATATTAGTGGTAAGCACTTTTCCATTGCTAAGCGCTCAATTGAGCGTGGTGGTAGGCAAGATATATTTTTAGGAACTCGTGATTGCCAAGCCTATGTTGAAGCTTGTGAGTTTGGAGAAGGCGCAAGTAATTATGATGAAATAGATGAACTCGGTTTTGGTTTGATGTTTCATGGTTTTGACTATCCAGATGAGACGGGAATAAACGAATTACGCAGTCGTTTTTGGAGTGCTACTTTAAAAAAAGGAATTCTGGAATTCCCGCGTCCTGAAGACTGTACCGTGAGCCGTTTTATTCGCCCTATGTTGCCTAAACAGTTTGAAGATGGTGCAAACTTTCTATCTGTGACGATTGAGGAAGCTAACTTATGAGTTGGATGGCAAAGTTGTACGAAACCTATGAAGAAGGTATGCGGCTTGATCTTCCTGATTCAGATCAACTAATGCCGATTAGCCACACTCCTCAAAATGCTCATATAAAAATCGCTATTAATGAGGAGGGCTGTTTTATAAGAGCTGATATTTTACAGAAAACTCAAATTATTTTACCAGCGACAGAAAAGTCTGCCGGAAGAGCTGGCAGTGGTGCGGCTCCACATCCGCTCGCTGATAAAATACAATATGTGGCTAAGGACTACCCAAGTTTTGGTGGGAAAAAGAAGTCTTTTTTTGATGAGTATTTAAATCAAATGAAAGAGTGGTGCAATTCCTCATATTGCCATTCAAAGGTGCTATCAGTATTAAAATACGTTGAAAAAGGAACGGTTGTAAGTGACCTAATTGGTAGTAATATTTTGTATGTTGATGAAGGCCAGAACTTGTTGTTGTCGTGGCCTAAAGATAGTGAAATAGAGGCACCTTTAATATTTAAGGTTTTACCCAAAGAAAAAGGGGAACTCGACCAAGGAAGTGCACTAATTTGTTGGAGTGTAGAAATAAAAGGTGACCCCGTTAGCGAAACTTGGAAAGACAGGAGTTTACAACAGGCCTGGATTTCATATGATCTATCGAGAAATGAAAAATCGGGACTTTGTTATATTACCGGTAACAACGCACCTCTCGCTATAAATCACCCTGCAAAGCTTCGCCATACAGGCGATAAAGCAAAGCTTATTTCATCAAATGATATGTCTGGTTACACATATAGAGGTCGATTTACTGATAATAAAATAAGCATGGGAAAACAGGGCGCACAGTCAGTTGGTGTTTCTTTTGATGTGACTCAAAAAGCCCACAACGCCTTGCGCTGGTTGATCTCTCGACAAGGATTTAGAAATAGCGATCAAGCCATCATCGCATGGGCAGTTTCAGGTAAAGGTATCCCCCAGCCAATGGAGAATATATGGGAGTGCATGCCTGATGAAATACAAGAAGTATCAATCTCACAGCCATCGTTAGAAAATAAAATTGATCACACAAATAACCTAGGTCAGCAATTTTCTATTGCACTGGGGAAATACATGGCGGGTTATCGAGTCAAGCTACAGGCAACAGATAACATCATTATCATGGGACTGGATTCCGCAACACCAGGCCGCATGGCAGTCACTTATTATCAAGAATTTTTTCCTGATGACTACATTGAACGCATCTCAAAATGGCATTCAGAGTTCGCTTGGTATCAGCGCCATAAAATTGAAGAAGATATTGGTAAGAAAAAAACTGTTTCAAAGACGGTATGGCCAGTTTGCACGCCTTCCCCTCGTGCAATTTGGGAAGCGATTTATGGAAGCACGATAAGTGACTCACTAAAGAAAAACACAGTTGAGCGTATTTTACCTTGCATTGTTGAAGCACGACCTTTCCCTCGGGATCTAGTTATTAAGGCGGTACAGCGCGCCAGCAATCGAAGCGGCTATAAATCGGATGAGCAATGGTTATGGGAAAAGCATTTAGGTATTGCGTGTGCGCTCTATCGAGGGTTTTGTAAACGTCATCCAAAACTGACTAAGGAGTATATTGTGGGACTAGAGCAAGATAATAATTCGAGAGATTATTTATATGGCCGTTTGTTGGCGATTGCAGAAAAAATAGAAGAAATGTCGCTATATGTGTCTGGTGAAAAGCGTACGACTACGGCTGGGCGCTTGATGCAGCGTTTTGCTGACCGCCCAGCATCGACTTGGCGCAATATTGAATTAGCACTGCAACCTTATGTTCAACGTCTTAAAAATAATCGCGCCGGTTTTTTACACAACATCCAATTTTTATTGGATGAAGTTATAGATAAGTTTAGGGAGGGAGAATTTATTATTGATAAGCCTTTGAGTGGCGAATTTCTGCTGGCATATCATTCCCAACGCATCGACTTGCGTAATAAAAAACAAACAGAAGAGAATAGTGAATTGCAAACTGAAGGAGATGAATAATGAGCTTACGAAATAAAATTGATTTTGCCCTGATTTTTAGTGTAAAAAATGCCAATCCTAATGGTGATCCATTGAATGGCAATCGCCCTCGTACTGATTATGATGGTTTTGGGGAGGTCTCTGATGTTTGCATAAAACGAAAAATACGTGATCGATTGCAAGATGCTGGTGAACAGATATTTGTTCAATCAGATGAGAAGAAAATTGATGGAATGCCGAGCCTAAGAGTTCGTGCAGAATCGGAGGAGCATGGTTTAGGTAAAGAGGCTTTTAATGTTAAAAAAACCACACCAGTAGAAACCGCACGTTTAGCAAATAAAAAATGGATAGATGTTCGTAGCTTTGGTCAATTATTTGCTTTTAAGAGCGAAAATAAAGATGGTGTATCAATTCCTATCCGTGGACCTGTTTCGATACAATCAGCATTTAGTATAGAACCCGTTAGTATCACCAGCACACAAATTACAAAAAGCGTTAGTGGAGAGGGAGATGGTAGCAAAAAAGGCTCCGACACCATGGGGATGAAACATCGTGTCGATGGTGCTGTTTATGTGGCGTTTGGTGGTATGACACCACAACTTGCTGAGCGGACTGGCTTTAATGAGAATGATGCAGAAAAAATAAAACAGATCTTACCAAAATTATTCGAGGGTGATGCTTCTTCTGCTCGTCCTGAAGGCAGTATGGTGGTTGAGAAGCTTCTTTGGTGGAAGCATAACTGTAAATCGGGTCAATACTCATCGGCTAAAGTTCATCGTACACTATCAGTTAACACTGATGGAAGTTATGTGCTCAGAAATTTGGAAGGGCTTGAGCCGGAAGAAATTGATGGTTTTTGAGCAAATGTTTGACTAGGCCATCTATCAATGAACAACGATACGCAGATCATCATGATCTCTGCCCTGCAGCACTATACCTTCTGCCCTCGCCAGTTCGCACTCATTCACGTCGAGCAAGCCTGGGCAGATAATCGCTTTACCTCCGAGGGCAACATACTGCATGAACGTGTTGATTCCGGCGTTGCTGAACAGCGCAAAGGCACACGTTATGAGCGCGGTGTGATGCTAAAGTCTCAGCAGTATCATCTCACCGGTAAAATGGACTTGCTGGAAATTGAACAAGGTGATCCACTAAAATATTTTCCAGTAGAATATAAGCGCGGAAAACCGAAGATAGAAGACTGGGATCGTGTGCAGGTTTGTGCGCAGGCGTTATGCATCGAAGAGATGCGCGATACTAGCGTGACCGAAGGTGCGATCTGGTATTGGGAAGTGCGCCGACGAGAAACCATTCAGGTTGGTGAGGCATTGCGGGCGACCACGGTTGCCGCCATTGAAGGGGCACATGCCATATTAGCCTCAGGCAAGACACCACCGCCTACAGACAAAATAAAACGCTGCCGAGCATGTTCGCTGGTGGATTTATGTGAGCCAGGTACTTTTCGACGTGACCATTCGGGTACTTATGTTGAGGCGATATTTTCAGAATCAACGGAAGTGATAGTCAAATGAAAAAACTCCTCAACACCCTCTACATCACAAGACAGGAGAGCTACCTGCATAAAGAGCGGGAAACCATCGTAATCAAACAGGATAAGGATAAGCTAGGTCAGTTTCCAGCGCTGACGATAGGGAATATTCTCTGCTTTGGCCAGGTGTCGGTGTCGCCTTTTTTGATGGGATTCTGTGGGGAGCAGGGCATAGGGCTTTCGTTTTATACAGAATATGGAAAGTTCCTGGCGCGAGTTCAAGGTAAGCAGAGCGGTAATGTACTGTTGCGGCGTGTGCAGTATCGATGGGCGGATGATGAAGAAAAGTCAGTATCAATTGCGCGTCTGATGGTGGCGGCTAAAATTTCCAACGGCAGATCAGTACTGATGCGAGAGATCCGAAATCATGGATTGAATCCTTCAATCGAAGCGGCGGTTAAACACCTGGCAACAAGTCTGCGCCGTGTGCGCAATGCCTCCACCGTTCCTGAAACGATGGGAATAGAAGGTGATGCGGCGAACCGGTATTTTGCTGTGTTCAATGAGCTGTTGCGGGGTAGCGGGTTTGATTTTGGTGGGCGTGTGCGCCGACCACCCACTGATGAGATTAATGCATTGCTCTCCTATGCGTATACATTGATTACGCATGAGTGCGCATCGGCATTGCAAGGGGTTGGGCTTGATCCTTATGTTGGCTTTTTGCATCAAGACCGCCCAGGGCGTCTGAGTTTAGCGCTGGATCTATTAGAGGAATTTCGCGCGCCATGGGCTGACCGCTTTGTTTTGACAATGATCAATCGTCAGCAAGTCAAACCGAAAGACTTTGTAACAGAGGCGAGTGGGGCGGTACGGTTGACTGATGATGGGCGTAAAACATTTTTAACCGCATGGCAGGAACGGAAGCAAGTCGAGATACTGCATCCATATTTAGAGGAACAGGTCGCCATTGGATTATTGCCTCATTGTCAGGCGATGTTATTGGCAAGGCATATTCGTGGGGATACTGAATATTACCCGCCTTATCTGGTGAAATAGCAATGTTAGTGCTGGTTACCTATGATGTGTCCGTGACGACAAAAGATGGCAGGCGACGATTACGCAATATCGCCAAGACCTGCCAGGACTACGGCTTGCGTGTGCAAAATTCAGTGTTTGAATGCGAAGTTGATCCTGGGCAATTTACTGTTCTTAAAAATGAATTGATCGAGATTTATAATCCAGAAGAAGATAGTTTGCGCTTCTATTTTCTGGGTAAAAAAGGCCGCCAGAAAGTAGAGCATATCGGTGCAAAATCAACTGTAGATCCTGTGCGAGATACCTTAATCCTTTAATCGCTAACCTTGAGTTCTCATTAAACTTCAGGGAGGTTAGCGGGGTAGTTAAAGCATTGATGTGAATCCATTATGATGCAAACATACTGCTAGCAAGTAACATCACTTGTTCCGATTAACCTGGGTTAGCGGATAGTTGGGATTTGTTCTTTAAAAATTAGTAAGTTAGAATTAAGTGGTCGCGCCTTCACGGGCGCGTGGATTGAAACGATATCGTCAGGGTCAATACGCGCTCGATTATTGTCGCGCCTTCACGGGCGCGTGGATTGAAACGGGCCCAACACAGATTACCCCGGCAGGCTCAAGTCGCGCCTTCACGGGCGCGTGGATTGAAACAATAGTACGGGGGTCGATCTATAGTACGGGGCACAAGTCGCGCCTTCACGGGCGCGTGGATTGAAACAAGTTAGGCAATAACCTATCTGAAGCTCATCGCGTCGCGCCTTCACGGGCGCGTGGATTGAAACCCCATAATTAACCAACTGGAGATAGATGATGGCAGTCGCGCCTTCACGGGCGCGTGGATTGAAACAGATGCTAATTACCCAGGCGCGTTTACCGTGACGTCGCGCCTTCACGGGCGCGTGGATTGAAACGGCCAATGAGGCGTCACTTGCGGCTTACGTGTCGTCGCGCCTTCACGGGCGCGTGGATTGAAACCTTTTAGCCCTGCATTCTGGCACCAGGCTTTTAGTCGCGCCTTCACGGGCGCGTGGATTGAAACTTATCCTTATTATTCCATAATAATTTATCCGTTATGTCGCGCCTTCACGGGCGCGTGGATTGAAACCAAGGCTGTCACTTCCGTTGCAAGGGAGATCGTGTCGCGCCTTCACGGGCGCGTGGATTGAAACCTCTGGGTATGGCTGGCTACTGTCGATAATCACGTCGCGCCTTCACGGGCGCGTGGATTGAAACAGAAAAATATGTGGCAGCACCAGAGTCAGGGTTGTCGCGCCTTCACGGGCGCGTGGATTGAAACACAAGAATTACAGGCAGCACACATAGAGCTGGAAGTCGCGCCTTCACGGGCGCGTGGATTGAAACCGGTGACAAGGGGCGGGACTGGCGCTGCGGCTCCGTCGCGCCTTCACGGGCGCGTGGATTGAAACCGGTGACAAGGGGCGGGACTGGCGCTGCGGCTCCGTCGCGCCTTCACGGGCGCGTGGATTGAAACACGCCAACATCAACGCGCGAGTGAGAGAGTGCAGGTCGCGCCTTCACGGGCGCGTGGATTGAAACTGGTAATACTTGCGCTTCGTATTCATCAGTATTGTCGCGCCTTCACGGGCGCGTGGATTGAAACAGCGAGTCGAATAGATGGGCCTGAAATATTGGTGTCGCGCCTTCACGGGCGCGTGGATTGAAACAGGTAAGTTTCTTGTTGCCGTCAAGCTTTACATTGTCGCGCCTTCACGGGCGCGTGGATTGAAACACCAGCACTGCATCTACTCCAGCGACACCGCCTGGTCGCGCCTTCACGGGCGCGTGGATTGAAACCAGTGCTTTCTGGTGATCAATAACGTTGCACGTCGTCGCGCCTTCACGGGCGCGTGGATTGAAACAATCGTTTCGCTGACCACGAAAAATGCAAATATCGTCGCGCCTTCACGGGCGCGTGGATTGAAACCGTATTCGGTGGGTAACGATACGGTAACAATTAGTCGCGCCTTCACGGGCGCGTGGATTGAAACCGCTTCATGCTAGATACCGGCATCCTCAGCCCTCGTCGCGCCTTCACGGGCGCGTGGATTGAAACCACCCGTCTTGTTCTGGGTCGCTCGCCAATATATGTCGCGCCTTCACGGGCGCGTGGATTGAAACTTCGACGGCCACGCGCGATGCTATGGTTTCGTTGTCGCGCCTTCACGGGCGCGTGGATTGAAACCCGGCACCGGCGGTGCCACGCATTGCGATCGCCGTCGCGCCTTCACGGGCGCGTGGATTGAAACTCAACAGCTGCCCTTGTGAGCTTTGTAGCGGGCGGTCGCGCCTTCACGGGCGCGTGGATTGAAACTACCGTTGTCGATGGTGCTGGCGATCAAGTAGATGTCGCGCCTTCACGGGCGCGTGGATTGAAACAGCTTGATCTTGGATCGCTGAAAGATATTGATTGTCGCGCCTTCACGGGCGCGTGGATTGAAACTCGACAAATGAAACTAGCAGACGCCTTAACGTCGTCGCGCCTTCACGGGCGCGTGGATTGAAACAAAACAAATATCAGCAACTCGTATCGAGCGATTGTCGCGCCTTCACGGGCGCGTGGATTGAAACTTTACGCTTCAGCCAGCGAACCCGTCGCTTTGGTTGTCGCGCCTTCACGGGCGCGTGGATTGAAACCGGATACCGGTACCACAAAGCATCATGGTGATAGGGTCGCGCCTTCACGGGCGCGTGGATTGAAACTGGTGCCTGATGCTGGTGACTCATTCACCGACCGTCGCGCCTTCACGGGCGCGTGGATTGAAACCCTGATGGCCGTGTGATTGTCGGCCGAGGCGCGGGTCGCGCCTTCACGGGCGCGTGGATTGAAACATATTTTTCAGCCAGCGCCTTTGCGGCATCGTTGTCGCGCCTTCACGGGCGCGTGGATTGAAACCAGCTAGAGCAGCCAGTAGAAACAAAAATACTACGTCGCGCCTTCACGGGCGCGTGGATTGAAACATAAGATATTAACCCGCAATTAATGGAGCGCCAGGTCGCGCCTTCACGGGCGCGTGGATTGAAACGGCGACACGCTGCACAACATTTACCTGGATTATGGTCGCGCCTTCACGGGCGCGTGGATTGAAACTTTTGCATTGGCTGTTGGTACACCCGCTTTTACTGTCGCGCCTTCACGGGCGCGTGGATTGAAACAGTTTCGTTTATTGCAGGTATTCCGGCTGCTGCTGTCGCGCCTTCACGGGCGCGTGGATTGAAACTATAAAAAGGGCATATTATTACTTTTCCGTCGATGTCGCGCCTTCACGGGCGCGTGGATTGAAACCCCATAAACTGACTCTTCTACGGTGATTTTATTGTCGCGCCTTCACGGGCGCGTGGATTGAAACATCACCGCCTTACCGCTTACACCACACACGCGCCGTCGCGCCTTCACGGGCGCGTGGATTGAAACACCCGCGCAGATGGAATAAACTTGGATGCCTACGTCGCGCCTTCACGGGCGCGTGGATTGAAACGCGATGCCCACCCATGCAATCTTTAACCATATCGTCGCGCCTTCACGGGCGCGTGGATTGAAACAAACACATCACTCACATGATGCTTAGTGCCCGGGTCGCGCCTTCACGGGCGCGTGGATTGAAACAACTTCACTCAACTTAATGAGGAAGCGCCACTGCGTCGCGCCTTCACGGGCGCGTGGATTGAAACATTCGACCAGGACCTCTCGAACACGCTACAAAAAGTCGCGCCTTCACGGGCGCGTGGATTGAAACGTTGATTGGTGGCTTGCGGTCAATTAAAGCGGTGTCGCGCCTTCACGGGCGCGTGGATTGAAACCCATCACTGGGGGAGCCATAATGTCATTATGCGGTCGCGCCTTCACGGGCGCGTGGATTGAAACAACGATATCGTGGTCTTAAGCTCATCAGCTATAAGTCGCGCCTTCACGGGCGCGTGGATTGAAACAATGTCCATCTTTTAATACCTCGATAACTTCATGTCGCGCCTTCACGGGCGCGTGGATTGAAACCTGATGATATGAGGTCGTCGTCGGGTAGTGGCGGTCGCGCCTTCACGGGCGCGTGGATTGAAACGCGGTGAATATGGCATATAGGCTATACTGCCCCGTCGCGCCTTCACGGGCGCGTGGATTGAAACAAATCAAAGCACGCCTACAAATATCGAGACATGCGTCGCGCCTTCACGGGCGCGTGGATTGAAACTATGTTGACGGGATGAGGGCAGTGGGTAAAGGGGGTCGCGCCTTCACGGGCGCGTGGATTGAAACTGTAGATAGTCCACACTATTGTAGTGATTATGAGGTCGCGCCTTCACGGGCGCGTGGATTGAAACTGGTGTTACATTGACAATTACAGATAATGTACAGGTCGCGCCTTCACGGGCGCGTGGATTGAAACAGGTGAGGAAGTGCGCGAAATGGGCGGGTATGAGTCGCGCCTTCACGGGCGCGTGGATTGAAACCGCCAACCTTTGCGGCGAGAGACATAGCCCCGAGTCGCGCCTTCACGGGCGCGTGGATTGAAACGATGAAATCAAGGCTGGAACAAAGCGTTTCGAATGTCGCGCCTTCACGGGCGCGTGGATTGAAACTACTCAACGAAGCGCGTTGGTGGTGGCGTTCAGGTCGCGCCTTCACGGGCGCGTGGATTGAAACGTGCGAAATCTCTGTAATGTCGTCAATAGGGATGGTCGCGCCTTCACGGGCGCGTGGATTGAAACATATCGTGCCAGCCTTATATTAGACGGTATGCCAGTCGCGCCTTCACGGGCGCGTGGATTGAAACGGCAACAGGTGGGTGCCGTGTAATTGGCTGGTTCGTCGCGCCTTCACGGGCGCGTGGATTGAAACGAATGACGAGTATCACGGCGGCCACGGGATCAGGTCGCGCCTTCACGGGCGCGTGGATTGAAACAGATGTCGCCGCGGGCGTCATCCACCACGGCAGAGTCGCGCCTTCACGGGCGCGTGGATTGAAACTGGCCATGATGTGATTGTCTGCGCTGTTGCGCAGTCGCGCCTTCACGGGCGCGTGGATTGAAACTTAATGACTTGCTGCCACTGTCGCGCTCGGTAAGGTCGCGCCTTCACGGGCGCGTGGATTGAAACCTGAGTGGGAAAGCGCCGTAGGCATACCGGACGGTCGCGCCTTCACGGGCGCGTGGATTGAAACCTATTACAAAGAAATGAAAAAATCGAGGGCAGAGTCGCGCCTTCACGGGCGCGTGGATTGAAACACAGGGGGCAGCTTGACCCCAGCGCCTTGAATTTGTCGCGCCTTCACGGGCGCGTGGATTGAAACAAGTTCGGCGAGGGCGTCAAAGGTACGCCATTCGGTCGCGCCTTCACGGGCGCGTGGATTGAAACAAGATGAACATAACGAAAGAAACAAGTGATTGATGTCGCGCCTTCACGGGCGCGTGGATTGAAACAACAAAAACATGGAATGACAACAACCCGCCACAAGTCGCGCCTTCACGGGCGCGTGGATTGAAACAGCAGAACCGAAAAGCGATTATTCCCCGATACCGTCGCGCCTTCACGGGCGCGTGGATTGAAACATCTTCAAGTGCAAACCATACGAAGACCTCAGCGGTCGCGCCTTCACGGGCGCGTGGATTGAAACTCCGAAACTATCAGGAGCGCCACGATGGGATAGTGTCGCGCCTTCACGGGCGCGTGGATTGAAACAGTATCGCGAGTGCGTGGAGTCTGGAAAGTGAGGGTCGCGCCTTCACGGGCGCGTGGATTGAAACTCTGGTATTTCGAATGACGAGTATCACGGCGGCCGTCGCGCCTTCACGGGCGCGTGGATTGAAACAGGAATCGCTTGATATTAAAATCAGCCAGCAAGGGTCGCGCCTTCACGGGCGCGTGGATTGAAACATCATAAGCAGCACGATCACCGATAGCCGCCTCGTCGCGCCTTCACGGGCGCGTGGATTGAAACATGTATCACGCCATTCTTAATCATTGATGGTTTGTCGCGCCTTCACGGGCGCGTGGATTGAAACCAGCTAACTCCCCTACTTGATCCCAAGAAGCAGCGTCGCGCCTTCACGGGCGCGTGGATTGAAACTGCCAATGCTCAACGTTAAGGTGGGCAAGATCAAGTCGCGCCTTCACGGGCGCGTGGATTGAAACCAGAAATCGAAGTTAGCGAGATGGTCGATGATATGTCGCGCCTTCACGGGCGCGTGGATTGAAACAAGTCATCGTCGCCACACTGACGGCTGGCACCTGTCGCGCCTTCACGGGCGCGTGGATTGAAACTAGATACGATTTCGATGGTAGTCCGATACATAACGTCGCGCCTTCACGGGCGCGTGGATTGAAACACCGTTACCTGAAGCGCCGTAGTTAGTGACAGGTGGTCGCGCCTTCACGGGCGCGTGGATTGAAACTAAATCTCTCGCGGCCTTGGCAATAGTCCCAATTGTCGCGCCTTCACGGGCGCGTGGATTGAAACAAGATTAGAGGATATGAGCGCCGTAGGTAAGTTGGTCGCGCCTTCACGGGCGCGTGGATTGAAACATGCCAGTACAGTCCGGGCTATCTATGTGAAACAGTCGCGCCTTCACGGGCGCGTGGATTGAAACCTTTTCAGCCGGTACGCTTACATACAAGCTGATTGTCGCGCCTTCACGGGCGCGTGGATTGAAACCTAATTAGGCCGCCATAAACATTGGCGATGTCTGTCGCGCCTTCACGGGCGCGTGGATTGAAACCAGAAAATCGATGATTCAGATTGTCCGGCCTGCTGTCGCGCCTTCACGGGCGCGTGGATTGAAACACCCCTTATCAACCAACTTAATCAAGTTATAAACGTCGCGCCTTCACGGGCGCGTGGATTGAAACGTTTTATCAGTAGGCTGCTTTGATAAGTCATAGTCGCGCCTTCACGGGCGCGTGGATTGAAACGGTGGTCTTGGTTGTTCAGCTTCGCAAGCTACGCGTCGCGCCTTCACGGGCGCGTGGATTGAAACTATACCCACATGGTATAGAACTGATGATAGTTTTGTCGCGCCTTCACGGGCGCGTGGATTGAAACGTCATGCGTCGTGTCGCCGTGCGCAGCCTTACCCAGTCGCGCCTTCACGGGCGCGTGGATTGAAACTTACCTCCGCTTTGATCTGCTCCAGACTGCATAGGTCGCGCCTTCACGGGCGCGTGGATTGAAACA
>Ga0316204_10008815_pt1 | contig 13782 bp, 11 predicted proteins | sample 6monrhotite_MG_2_FD_205661 | JGI IMG/M metagenome (GOLD analysis project Ga0316204, IMG submission 205661) | Microbial mat bacterial communities from mineral coupon in-situ incubated in ocean water Damariscotta River, Maine, United States -... | ecosystem: Environmental > Aquatic > Marine >... | reverse complement strand
AAAAGGGTGAGACGGGCCTTGATGATAGAAAGAAGTTTGCCGCCGAGGCATTTGCTATTTCTTCGCATTATGACACCCATATTTTTAATTACTTTAATACAGATGGACAGCTTGATCTGCATCGTTCAAGCTTCAATGAGGCCAAAGTCTTAAGATATGGAGAGAATCCTCATCAGAAAGGGACATACTATGGAAAACTGGAAGATCTTCTGGTACAACATCATGGAAAAGAGTTGTCTTATAACAATCTGGTTGACATTGATGCTGCTGTAAATTTAATTGAGGAGTTTGGTGGTGAGATCGCTTTTGCCATTTTAAAACACACCAATGCCTGTGGAATGGCCATTGGTCAATCTGTTAAAGAGGCCTACCTAAAGGCCTTTGCAGCAGACACTATTTCAGCTTTTGGGGGCGTTTTAATTACCAATACCGAAGTGGATATGGATGCTGCAGAAGAGATCAATAAACTTTTTTGCGAGGTTTTGATTGCTCCGTCCTACAACCAAGAGGCCTTGACATTATTAAAAGGTAAAAAGAATAGAATTCTTTTGGAGAAGAAGGCTAACCTGAACACGACTTCCCAGATAAAAAGTATACTGAATGGGCTGATAGTTCAGGATCGAGATTTGAAAACAGATCAAGAGAAAGATCTTAAGGTTGTGACAGAGCGTGATTTGACGCAAGATGAAAAGTCAGCGCTTCTCTTTGCTTCAAAAATTTGCAAGCATACTAAGTCAAATACTATTGTATTGGCTGCTGCAGGTCAGTTATTTGCCAGTGGCGTAGGTCAAACTTCCAGAGTGGATGCACTGCAACAGGCAATAGATAAAGCGAAGCACTTTGGGTTTGATCTAAACAATGCAGTAATGGCATCTGATGCTTTTTTCCCATTTCCAGATTGTGTAGAGATTGCATCTAATGTTGGAATTTCTGCAGTAATTCAACCGGGGGGCTCTATTAAGGATCAGCTATCTATTGACTATTGCAATACTCAGGGAATGGCGATGGCATTTACTGGAACAAGGCATTTTAAGCATTAATTAACACCACCTAAAGAATTTCACTGTGGTATTAGAGTAGTTTTAGTCAATATCTTACACAGACTTGGCAAAAACCTTAAAAAAGGGAGAGAATAAATATTATTTTAAAACAAATTTGTATCTTCAAATCATTAAATTTTTTTTCCTCATAATTAACTGAAAATTAGGGTAGAACATGGGCTTATTTGACTTTTTTTCAAGTGATATAGCGATAGATTTAGGGACAGCCAACACCCTCATTATAGATAAGGACAGGATCGTAGTTGATGAACCTTCGATAATTGCAATCGATAAAAATACCAACAAAGTAATGGCAATAGGGCGAGAGGCCATGCAAATGCATGAAAAGACTCACGACCATATAAAGACCATTCGGCCGTTGAAAGATGGGGTAATCGCGGATTTTCAAGCTGCAGAGCAGATGATCAGAGGCATGATTAAAATGAAGGATAATAATAAACGCAAGTTTTTTCCTTCTTCTCATCGTATGGTGATCTGTATTCCTTCTGGAATTACTGAAGTTGAAAAACGTGCAGTAAGAGACTCTGCAGAGCATGCAGGTGCAAAAGAGGTTTATATGATTTATGAACCCATTGCTGCAGCCATAGGAGTCGGTATTGATATTGAACAACCGATAGGATCGATGATTGTGGATATTGGTGGAGGTACCACAGAAATTGCGGTAATCGCATTGTCTGGAATTGTATGTGACCAATCTATAAGGATTGCCGGCGACTCATTTAACAAAGATATTCTTGACTATATGAGGAGACAACATAATCTTCTTATTGGAGAAAGAACTGCTGAAAAAGTAAAAATTGAAGTCGGAGCTGCATTAACTGAACTGGATGAGGGTCCCGATGACTATGAAATTCGTGGGCGGGATCTTATGACCGGAATCCCTAAAGTAATTAAAATAAGTTACTCGGAAGTAGCCTTTGCTATTGATAAGTCTGTTGTTAAGATTGAAGAGGCGGTGTTGAAAGCACTGGAGATATCTCCTCCTGAATTATCTGCGGATATTTACGACAATGGGATTTATCTTACAGGTGGTGGTGCATTGCTAAGAGGTTTGGACAAAAGAATTGCTCTTAAAACAAAACTGCCCATTCACGTAGCTGACGATCCGTTAAGAGCTGTGGTTAGAGGCACGGGAGTGGCCTTGAAAAATTTGAATACCTATAAATCCGTATTAATGTCTTAGATGCGAAATCTATTTCTGTTTTTATACCGATACAGAGCATTTATAATATTCGTTTTATTGGAGGTTTTATGCGGCTGGCTTATCGTCAGAAATAATTTCTATCAAGGAGCGGCATATTTCAATTCAGCTAATACAGCATCTGCATGGACTCTTCAATTTTCGAATAATGTATCCGATTATTTTGGCCTAAGGACAGTCAACCAAGAATTGGCCAGAGAAAATGCGATTCTTAAAAAGCATGTTTCGAAATTGCGTCAGAGTCTGACTAAGGATAGCCTGCCAGGAAATAATTTCCTATTTAAAAACTTTGAGTTTATACCTGCAAAGATTATTAATAATTCCACACAGAATTTTAATAACTATATAACTATTAACAAAGGTAGAAAAGACGGTATTGAACCTGGAATGGGTGTAGTGACTTCTGATGGTGTAGTTGGTAAAATTAAAGCCACATCCTCGCATTACGCAACAGGAATATCATTTCTTCATTCCAATTATTATGTGTCGGCCAAAGTTAAACGAACACAAACTCTTTGCTCCATGTATTGGAATGGTATAAATCCGCGAGAGGCTAATCTGCTCTACGTGCCAAGGCATATACGCCTTCAAAAAGGTGATACAGTAGTTACTTCAGGGTTTAATGCCGTATTTCCGGAAGATATTGTAGTAGGAAGGATTATAGATTTTAGAATTCAGGAGAATGAGGAATTCTTTGAAGTCGAGATGGAATTAGATACAGACTATAGCGCATTATCTTATGTTTATGTCATAAAGAATTTAATGAGGACGGAGATTGATTCTCTGGAATTAGAAACGGGGGTAATTGATGAGTAGTAGAAATATATTTATACAGATTATCTTACTAATCGTCTTTTTGCTTGTGCAGATAATACTTTTTAAAAACCTGGTGGTTTTTAATGTAGCTTTCTGTTTTATTTATGTAAGCTTTCTTCTCATGCTCCCCTTCGATATTGATCGATTATTTTTGATGCTAATCGGATTTTCTACAGGATTTATGGTGGACATTTTTTACGACACTCTTGGAATTCATGCCGCCTCCTGTGTGTTAATTATGTATTTAAGACCGATGTATTTCAAGTTGGTGGCACCACAGGGCGGATATGATGTTAGAATTATTCCAAGTATTCGGGATATGGGATTTATTTGGTATGCCGTTTTTACACTCATTTTTGTTTTTATTCACCACCTGACTATATTCTTTCTTGAAGCAGGAGGAGGTAAAATGTTTTTTTATACGCTCCTAAAGGTGTTTTTTAGCACTCTGTTTTCTAGTTTTGTAATAATTTTAGTCCAATATATTTTCTATCCGCCACGTCGGTAAGCTATGATAAAAAACAGGAGATATATAATACAATTCTTTTTCCTGATGGTCGCTCTGATCTACATAGTAAAACTCATGCATATTCAAGTGATTGATGATAGCTATAAACTTGCGGCTGAGGATAATGTAGTCACTCGAGAGGTTGAATATCCTTACCGTGGACTGATTTATGACCGTAATGATAAATTGATAGTGATTAACAACCCTATCTATGATCTGATGCTGGTTCCCAAGGAAATGAAGGTAAGCGACACTTCAACCTTTTGCAACTTGTTTGAAATTACTGAAGAGGAGTTTATTGAGAAGTCTAAATCTGCAAGGAAATATTCAATGGTTAAACCATCGGTGTTTATTTCTAAACTGTCCAATGAAGAATTCGCCAGTCTTCAGGATAAGCTTGTGGACTATCCTGGATTTTTCGTAGTTGCACGAACGGTAAGAAGATATCCTTATAATTCTTTTTCCAATGTACTGGGCTACATTGGGGAGATTGATAAAAGACGGCTGAATAGGGATACGACAAATTTGTATCGTCAAGGAGATTATATTGGTATTAGCGGCCTTGAATCCAAATATGAGGAAGACCTTAGAGGAACACGGGGGGTAAAGTATAAAATGGTAAATGTTCGGGGTATTGAGAAAGGATCTTTCAAAGATCATCAATACGATACCCTTTCTATTCCAGGCGAAAATCTGGTAAGTACTGTGGATATTGAGTTACAGCGCTATGGTGAATTCTTATTGGGTAATCAAGTTGGTAGCCTGGTTGCCATTGAACCAAAAACGGGTGAAATACTTTCCATGGTTTCGACTCCATCTTATGACCCCAATGAACTGAGTGGAAGGAATTTCTCGAAAAATTATTCCAGGATACAATCGGATTCACTTAATCCATTATTTAATCGTCCCATCCAGGCAGATCAGTATCCACCGGGTTCAATCTTTAAAATGATACAAGCATTGATAGCCCTTGAGGAGGGTGTAATTACCCCTAATACTCGGGTAGTATGTGATCGAAGAATAATAGCTTGCCATGGGCCGCATTCTTATGAGGATCTACAGGGTGCAATTCAGCATTCATGCAATCCTTATTTTCATCAAACCTTTAAGCGAATCTTAAATCAGGGTAAGTCTGATTCTTATAATGAGGACTCTGCAATAGGAATGGAAAATTGGAGACAGCATTTACTAAGTTTTGGATTAGGCAGGAGACTCGGAGTGGATATCCCTAATGAAAAACCTGGTGTAATTCCTACTGTAGAATTATATGATAGAATTTATGGAAAGGGTCATTGGAATTTTTATACCGTATACTCTCTGGCTATTGGACAGGGAGAGCTTGGAGTGTCCCCACTTCAAATGGCCAATTTTGCTTCAATAATTGCAAACAGAGGCTATTATATTCAGCCACATCTGGTGAAGAAAGTTGGTGAACAGGCGCCGCATCAGTATGAAAAAAAATATACCAGAGTTTCTTCTGAACACTATGAAATTGTAGTCAATGCCATGGAAACGGTGGTAAAATCAGGAACTGGAATTCGAGCAAATATTCCCGATCTTGATGTATGTGGCAAAACGGGCACCGCAGAGAACCCACATGGCGAGGACCATTCGGCATTTATTGCCTTTGCTCCAAAAGAGGACCCTCAGATTGCAATTGCAGTTTATGTAGAAAATGCAGGACAGGGCGGGAGAGCTGCAGCGGCAATTGCCGGACTAATGATTGAAAAATATATGAAGAAGGAAGTCCAAAGAACCTGGATGGAAGATTTTGTACTAAAAGGAGATTTTATCTATTGAGCTCAAGAGAAAGTGCATATGGAAATATTGATTGGCTGACAGTATTAATATACGGTCTGCTGGTGATCCTTGGATGGCTAAATATATTTGCGGTAACCTACGATGAAAATGTCACTCAGAATATATTCGATTTTTCTCTGAACTCAGGTAAACAACTTATTTGGATACTATCAGCTATATTTTTGATCATTTTGATCATGGCTGTTGATTTTCGATTCTATGAAGCCTTTGGGTACATCATTTATGGTCTTATTATTTTTAGCCTACTTTTGGTATTATTCCTGGGTAGGGAAGTTGCCGGATCAAATTCATGGTTTGAAATTGGCCCGGTGCGGTTCCAGCCTTCCGAATTTGCAAAGTTTGCTACTGCACTAGCTATGGCAAAATACCTGGGGTCTTCCACTATTCGAATGGAAAAAATAAAATCTCAGCTAATTCTTCTAGCGATGATGGGTGCCCCTGCACTTCTTATCATATTTCAGGGAGATACCGGAACAGCTATGGTTTTTTCTACATTTCTTATTGTGCTGTATAGGGAAGGGTTTTCTCAGACCTTTATGGTTTTGGGGATTTTTGCGGTAGTGATTTTTGTCCTCACACTCTTTATTGATCAGGTTTATTTAATTGTAGGGGTCATTGCAATTGCAGCAATCATTATTCTATTTATAAAACGTTCAGGACGAACTATTTTAACCATAGCGGTAGGAGTGGTTATTATTATTGGAGTTATTGTTTCAGTAGATTATACCATCAACAATGTATTAAAACCGCATCAGCAAAACCGTGTAAAAGCATTAATCAATCCGGCTGCCGACCCATTAGGTTACGGATGGAATGTTACCCAATCAAAGATTGCAATAGGCTCTGGTGGGTTTAATGGAAAGGGCTTTCTAAATGGTACTCAAACTAAATTTGATTTTGTTCCTGAGCAAAGCACAGATTTTATTTTCTGTACGATTGGCGAGGAACATGGTTGGCTTGGCTCATTAATCCTTATTGGATTGTTCATGACGCTGCTTTTGCGTACTGTTTTTTTAGCAGAGAGACAAAAAAATAGGTTTGCCCGTGTTTATGGCTATTCAGTAGTAAGTCTGCTGTTTTTTCATTTTGCTGTGAATATTGGTATGACTATTGGCTTATTTCCGGTGATTGGGATTCCTTTGCCCTTTTTTAGTTATGGAGGGTCTTCTCTTTGGGCTTTTACTATTCTGCTTTTTATTTTTCTAAAACTAGATGCACATCGAATGCAGGTACTGACCCGTTAGAGAGGGTCTTCCGATGTATTGAATCGCCGCCGGATTAGTAGCATAAATTCTATTGCCTCTTCGGATTCCATATCCCAATTATTTCGATTTGCTATTTCTTCCGAAAATGAAACGGCATTTTCCAGAGTTTCCATGGAGTCAATTTCCTCAATAACTTGTTCCAGACTATTTTTATCGCCGGCAAACAATTCTTTTGTAAACTGATATCGTTGGTTAATTGAAATGGACTTAACGAGGTGATCGATTTTTTTATTCTGATGGATTTCTGCCAGTGTTGAATCTAACTTGGCTTTAATCTGATCATTTAAAGTTTTTTGCTCTTTGTTGAAGGTATCATTGAGCGTCTTTTTATCTAAATCAATTTCAGTGGATTGTATTTCTTTTTTTACTTCATCCTTATTTTCGGATTCTTCCTCCGTATAGATCATCTCCAAAGAGAGTGGGATTATTTTGGAAAAGCTGTTTAAATATTCATCGAAATCTTCTGGAATTCCTGGACTCTCTGCACATACCTCGTCAAATAATCGTACCAACTCCTTGCCTTCATAAGATTTAGATTCCTCCATCCGGTCAATCAAAGCGTTTAGTAAACCAGGGTTAATTCGGATATACTTCATGAGTTTTTTTAATTTCAAATCATGAGTATGCTCTGTTTTGGATATTTGATCGATATAGAAATGATAAGGAGAAAAAATCAGGTTTAATGTCTTTTCAACTGCTGCTTCCAACAAGGGTATGAAGTCCTGTTTAGTTATTTCAATATGGTTTGAAATGGTATTTTGAAAATTATTGAGGGCCTTCCTGACATCAGGATGATCATAGTTGAAATAAGGACTTTCTAATTGTGTACTCTCCTTTTCCCAGGTCTGGAATAAATGCATAAGCACAAATAGGTTGACCTGTTGGATCTCACTTAATTTTAATATTTCTTCTCCTGAAATTTTTGTTTTTCCATTAAAGAAGGATGCTGCTACCGAAGATGCAAAATCTTTGGAATAAGCATGAATAGATTCCTGTTTTAGCCTGCTCTCCATTATTCTAAAAGTTATACTTTCTAACCAAATTTAAAAAATTAACGTCAAGAAGTTTAGATTTGTATCATGTCAAAACTGATAATTAAGAATTTATTTAATCAGGAAGTCAGTTATAGGGCAGTGAACTACAGTCTTCTGAGGGTATTGCAGGAAGAATATATAGACCTCATGCATGCTTGTGGGGGAAAAGGAAGGTGTACCACTTGTAAGGTTCGAGTATGCTCCGGTAACGAAAATCTTGATTCACCCAGTGCTTTTGAGGTGAGGTGTAAAGAAAATTATGTGCTAAAACCTGATGAACGGCTCGCTTGTCAGGCAAAAATTACTAATATTTCTTCTGATGTTTTTCTAATTATTGAAATTCCAAAGGAATATCAATTGCCACATCAGAAATATTCTGAATGATTATAGGATAGCATATTTATTATTCTGGGATCATTTGTTAATTTTATCTCCTTAAATTTTTTCATTAATGTTTCTTGAACCTCGTTTAGAAAAAACAGAATCACAAAATCGGGCAGGCTGGATCGAAGTTATCTGTGGGTCTATGTTTTCTGGAAAGACGGAGGAATTGATAAGAAGGCTAAATCGATCAATTTTAGCTAGACAGCATGTTGAGATCTTTAAACCAACTATTGATACCAGATATCACGAAAAAAACGTTGTATCTCATAATGAGAGTGAAATCCGTTGTACCCCGGTACAATTTGCGGAAGATATAATTTTATTATCCGGAGATTGTGATGTAGTAGGTATTGATGAAGGGCAGTTTTTTGATGAGGATCTGGTTCATGTATGTATGAGATTGGCAAATAATGGAAAAAGGGTAATCATTGCGGGTCTGGACATGGACTACAGGGCACAACCTTTTGGCCCAATTCCTCAACTAATGTCAATAGCCGAATATGTTACTAAAGTACATGCCATTTGCATACAATGCGGAAACCTGGCATCTTATACGTATAGGACCGCTGTAAATAGCGAAAGAGTGCTGGTGGGCGAAAAGGATATGTATGAAGCCAGATGCAGGCGCTGCTTTAATGATGGAAATAATGCGCAATAATCTAATTGTTTTTCTAGCTTTTTTCTGGTTTCAATCAGCAAATGGACAGGTGGATATTCCTGTTGGTGATTGGAGAACACACTTCTCCTATTTTAGTGGAACTGATCTAGTAGTTTATGAGCAAGAGGTATTTGTTGCTGCAGGCAATGGATTTTATTCGTTGGATAAAAGTGAATTGAGTACCCAGCTTCTTTCAAAAATTGATGGCTTCAGTGATGTAAAAATTACAGCCTTAGGGAAAGATCCAATAAGTCAAAAAATGATCATAGGATATGAAAATGGGAATATCGATGTATTGGACGGGAATGAGATTATAAATATTGATGTTATAAAAAACGCTGCTTTGAATAATAGTAAGGAGTATAATCAAATCTATGTTAAGAATGGATTTGCTTATCTATCAGCTGGATTTGGGGTAGTGATTCTGGATATTTCAAAGGATGCTGTCAAAGAAACATTATCTAATATTGGAAATGGAGGGTCGGAGATTAAGGTAAATTCAACTATTATTCATGAAGATTCTATTTTTATTGCCACGGAGAATGGTATTCAGGGAGCAAATTTGAATTCTAACCTTCTGGATTTTAATAATTGGAAAACATTTGGAATTACTGAAGGTCTACCTGAAGTTGCCATAAAAGCAGTATCCGTCTTAGATGGACAATTAATTGCGGGTGTTAACGAGGAAGGGATTTACCAGTATACTTCATCTTTTTGGACCTTGTCCGATTTTACCACTACTGCAGATTTCGAGTCAATTTCGGAAAACAGTCAGGGGTTATTGATATGCCTTGGTGATCAGCTATTCAACATGAATTTAGGATTTACATTTGAGGAAATTCAGAGCGATAAGATAAAAGCACCCCAAAGAGCATTTTATTCGGAAGATGACGAAATCTGGTTAACCGATGCTATTTCCGGGTTGATCAGAATACAGGCTGGGCAATCCGAAAATTTTATTCCTTCCGGACCATTTTCCCCAATTGCTTCAAATCTCACTTATGAAAACAGTCGGATTTTTTCTTTTCAAAAATCCATTGATCAGTTTGGGAATCCGTTAAGAAATGATTCAGGGTTTGATCTATTTTCGGATGGAACCTGGAGCAACTATAATAATCAAGATTTTGATAATGTACGGCCCATAGCTGCAGTGCAGGATCTGAATGAAGTAGTGTATGATCCTTCGGGAAGTTATTACTTTTCTTCCTTTGGCTATGGACTCATGATTTGGGATGGAGAGAATAATTTTGAGATTTTTGATGAAAACTCACCAGGAACCACACTAGTTAATGCAGATCCACCAGAAAGGAATACTTTTATATCTGGAGTTGATCGCTCTTCCTCCGGAATTTGGGTTACAAACTATGATGTATCTCAACCTCTTCATTTTAGGGATCAAGATGGAGTTTGGACCGGTTATACGGCTTCTTTGAGTCAAACAGATTTTCCCCTTCAGCTCTTATCGGTGTTTAATGCGATTTGGATGAGAATTGATCCATCAAAGGGCGGAGGTCTGGTGGCCTTTAACTATGAAACGAACCAGGAGATATTTTTGACAGATAGCCCCGGATTTGGAGACCTGCCTTCAAAAACTGTTAATGATATTGCTTTGGATGAAGATGGTCAGGTTTGGGTAGGTACTGATTTGGGAATAGTATTTTTTCCAAACCCCTTTCTGGTATTTGATGGAGAGCTTGATGCGAGTGTTCCCATTTTTGAAAACAGACCGCTACTTAGAGATGAACGAATTACTGCCATTGAAATTGATGGAGGTAATAGGATATGGGTTGGGACTGATCGCGGAGTCTGGCTATTTGGAGAGGGTACAGATGAACTTGTATATAATTTCACGGAAGATAATAGTCCTCTGATTTCTAATCAGATCCTGGATATTGCCATTCATGATAAAACCGGCGAAGTCTTTTTTGCCACATCTGCTGGAATTCAATCCTTTCGTGGGACTGCTACAAAAGGAGCTGGCGTCCACCAAAATGTCAAGATTTTTCCCAATCCTGTACGCCACAATTTTGATGGACTGGTAGGATTAACTGGATTGGTGAATAATGCTATTGTAAAGATAACTGATGTTTCAGGGAAACTTGTGCAGGAAGTCAGAGCTAATGGAGGCACCGCTACCTGGAATGTTTCAGACTTTTCTGGTGCCAGAGTAAGCACCGGAGTATATCTCATTTTTAGTGCTTCCTCTGATGGAGAGCAGACTTTTGTTGGAAAAATAGCAGTACTTGAGTGATGTTGGTTAAAACTCGAGGCATAGTATTGAATTATATTAAATACGGAGACACGTCGATCATTGTAAAGGTATATACTGAAAAATTAGGACTTAAGTCCTATATCATCAACGGAATGCGTTCCGCGAGAGCAAAAGGAAAAATTGCCTTATTTCAGTCTCTCACTTTATTGGATCTGGTCGTTTATACTCAAAACAAAGATTTGAATAGAATAAAGGAGTTCCAGGTTTCGGAAACTATTCATAGCATCCCATATGAGGTCAGAAAGTCAGCAATTGCATTATTCATGGCAGAGTTATTGGTAAAATCAATACGAGAGGAAGAAGAAAACAATTCTCTGTTTGATTTTATTTTTCAGTCCATACTAATTCTTGATCATATGGATAAAGGTTATATGAATTTTCATTTGCAATTTATGCTTAAACTCAGTCGATTTTTGGGGTTTGCGTTGGAAACAGCTGATAATTTGAGAATAGATTTACAATTTCCACCTGATCTGAATCAGCCTATTAATAATTTGTTGAATTCCAGATATGAAAATGAAATTTATTTACCCAAAGAATTAAGACTGGAAATTCTGGAGATTCTTCAAACATTTTATAAATATCACTTTCATATTCATGGAGAATTTAAATCGGTAAAAGTCTTAAGAGAAGTAATGAATTGAAGTCGGATTTTCTAAAAAAATGGTTAGTTTGCAGATAAATCATTCATCGTATGGAACCACTATTTACTGAAATCCCATCCCTCGATCTGGCGGATTTTACACACGGAAATCCAGATCAGAAAGCAAAATTTGTAGAAGATTTAGGAAGTGCTTATAATCAGATCGGGTTTGTAGCTATTCGTAATCATGGACTTTCCAGTCAGCTAACTGAAAATCTTTACAAAACCATTAAAGACTTTTTCTCTCTTCCCGATGAGATAAAAGAAAAATATGACATAGAAGGGTTATTCGGACAACGCGGGTATACTTCTAAAGGAAAAGAACATGCCAAAGGAAGAAGTACCGGAGATTTAAAGGAATTTTATCATGTGGGTCAGGAAGTGAAAGATGGGGATGCCATAAAATCTGAATATCCTGATAATGTTTGGCCGAAAGAAATTTCAGAGTTTGAAACTATTGCCCTTGAAGCTTATCAAACATTGGAGGAGGCAGGAAAAGCCATGTTAAGAGCACTTGCACTTTATCTTGGCCTGGAAGAGTCTTATTTTGAGAATAAGGTAAAAAACGGAAATAGTATTCTTAGGCCAATCCACTATTTTCCAATTGAAAACCCAGATGAAGTTCCTGAGGATGCTGTAAGGGCTGCCGAACATGGGGATATTAATCTAATTACCTTATTGATGGGTGCCAGCGCGGATGGGCTTCAGGTTTTAAGAAGAGATGGTGAATGGATTCCAATCACCGCATTACCTGAGCAAATCGTTGTGAATGTAGGTGATATGCTTGCGCGGCTAACCAATAATAAGCTAAAATCTACAATCCATAGAGTAGTTAACCCACCCAGGGAGAAGATGAATACTTCTCGCTACTCAATACCTTTTTTTATGCATCCAAGATCGGATATGGATCTCTCATGCCTGGAATCATGTATTAGTGAGAACCATCCGAAAGAGTATAAGGATATGACAGCAGGAGAATTTCTTCATGAAAGACTTGCAGAAATTGGTCTAAAAAAATAATTTATTCTATTCGTTGAGAAAGGTTAGGAATTATATTTTTCTAAGGGACGTTCTGGTTTTGGCTTTGACCGCATTTGGGGGTCCACAAGCACACATTGCCATGTTTTTGGATATCATGGTTAATAAGAGAAAGTATCTCACCGAAGAAGAATTGATTGAATTAAATGCCTTATGCCAAATTCTTCCGGGTCCTACCTCTACACAAACTATTACTGCAATTGGATTTCAGCGTGGTGGCGCAAATCTGGCATATCTTACCTTGTTGGTTTGGGTATTCCCTGCTGTAACCATAATGACCATTGCTGGAATTACTATTCTTACCCTTCAAACTAATAATATTTCGACGGAATTTACCAAATTCATACAACCTATGGCTGTAGGTTTTGTTGCCTATGCAGCATTTAAAATAAGTGTAAAGGTTATTAAGTCCAGTTTGGGAGTTGTTATTATGATTATTTCTGCATTGGTATCTTTCTTTTTCCGTTCTCCCTATATATTCCCTTTCTTGTTAATATTGGGTGGTCTGGCTACTGCACATCGTTATAAACAACAGCCTAAGGAGGAAAAAGAGGGCATTCATATACAATGGGCTAACCTTATTTTGTGGGCAGGTGTATTTGTTTTTGTTGCTGGTTTAGGAGGACTAACTAAATCAAACCCAGACCTACTGCCAATCCGTCTTTTTGAGAATTTTTATAGGAATGGAAGCTTAATATTTGGCGGAGGACAAGTACTGATTCCGCTTTTATATACCGAGTTTGTGGAGTTAAAAGATTACTTAAGTTCATCTGAATTCCTTTCAGGCTTTGCTATTGTTCAGGCAATTCCCGGACCAGTTTTTTCATTTAGCGCATTTATGGGAGCTTTGGCTAATCGTGATGCAGGAATGTTGGGAATAGTTTTGGCAGGCTATATATCAGCTATAGGAATTTTCCTTCCAGGTACATTCCTTATATTTTTTATCATTAGATTTTGGGATGAATTAAAGAAATACAGAATTGTCAGGGCGTCACTGGAAGGTATAAATTCTGCCAGTTCGGGTATGGTAGTGGCTGCCGCTATTTTTATGTATCAACCTCTGGACGGTGGCTGGCTAGAT
>Ga0316204_10008814_pt1 | contig 13782 bp, 11 predicted proteins | sample 6monrhotite_MG_2_FD_205661 | JGI IMG/M metagenome (GOLD analysis project Ga0316204, IMG submission 205661) | Microbial mat bacterial communities from mineral coupon in-situ incubated in ocean water Damariscotta River, Maine, United States -... | ecosystem: Environmental > Aquatic > Marine >... | reverse complement strand
TGTCGTCGGTGCCGCCGGTGTCGTCGGTGGCGCTGGTGTCGTCGGTGACGCCGGTAGCGCCGGTGTCGTCGGTGGCGCCGCTGTCGGTGGTGCCAGTGTCATCGGTGGCGCCGCTGTCCGTCGCGGTGCCGCTGTCCGTCAGGTCGGTGGTCGTGTCGGTGGTCTCCGTCGGCTCGGTCACGTCCGAGTCGTCCTTGTCACCACATCCCGCGCCAACCAGCGCGACCATCATCAGAGTACGCCACAACATCCCTTCCTCCTGTGTCCGGGTCTGAACACACCTTGACGGAAGGGCGGGGATGGGAAGCGCGAGTAAAGCGCGACTAATCGTCCATGTGGCGTTCGAGGGCCATGAGGGCCTGCCAGACCGGGTGATCGCGACCCCCGGCGGCGCTGACGAAGCGCATGGCGTGGCGCAGGCCCTCGCCGTCCAGGAGCTGGCCGATCGGCGCCACGGGCAGCGGCAGCTCCAGGACGATCCCGGGGACCGCGCTGAAGGGGGGCGCGTCGATGGCGGCGACCAGGGTGAAGTCGGCGCCGTCGATGGTCAGCGTGCGCGAGTTGGGGCGGGTGGAGGGCTGGAGCGCGAGGGCCAGCTCCAGGAGCTGGTTCATGCAGTACCGGGCCTGGTGCGGCGCGACGCCGAGCAGGATCTCCGAGGCCGTGGGAGCGCCGCCGTCGGGGGGCAGGCCCAGCTGCCCGGCGAGGACGTCCAGCATGTAGAGCGTGAGCTTGTCGTGGAGGAAGCGCGGTCGCAGGGTGTCCAGGGCGCGCTGGAGCTCGTCGTCCGGCACGGCGCCCGACGCCAGCGCCCGGTTGATGGTCAGCACCCCCGAGGCCAGGGGGGAGATGTCCGACGTCAGCGCTGGCACCAGCGCCGAAGCCTCCTCGAAGGCGCCGAGCGCGCGCTCCGGGCGGGCGCCCATCGCGGCGACGCCCAGGCCCGCCAGCGCCATGAGCTGCGCCGTCGGGGGGCCGCCGCGGGCCCGCTTCAGGATGACCTCCCGGCGGTCCAGCAGCTCCCGGGGCGGCACGTCAGCGCGGGCGGTGACGGTGGACCAGAGCGCCAGGGACACCTCGCGGCTCAGCTCGCCGGAGCCGCGCGCGGCCTGCTCCGCCGCCTCGAACCAGCGGCTGGCCTCCGCGCCGGTGTAGTCCGTGAGCATCCGCTGCCAGGCGAGCATGGCCGCGACGCGCGCGAAGTCGCCGGGGACGTCGCGGACCTGCGCGGCGGCGGCCGTGAGCCAGCCGACGGCCTCGGGCACGGTCGAGAAGCGGAAGAGCGGGGAGAGCGACAGCAGGAGCCCCGGAAAGGCGTCGTCTCCGTCCAGGCGGTCCAGGACCTCCCGCCAGACCGCGAAGTCCGCGACGATCTGCCGGAAGGACTCGCGGACCGGCAGCGCCGAGAGCCGCCCGGTCATCTCCCTGGCGGCTTCGTGCAGAGAGGGCGGCGTCGCGGATCTCGTCGCCAGCATGCGCGCCCGGTCGTCGAGCTGCAGCCGCGAGCGATCCGAGTGCCAGCGCGCCAGCCCGAGCTGTACGAGCTCCTCGGTGGCCGCCTCGGCGATCGCCGGCGCCTCGCCGCTCAGGATCGCCGCCCACTCGACCGAGACCATGGTCCCTCGGACCTGTCCGAGCCCCTGCAGGAGGCGCCAGGCGCGGATCGACAGGGGCTGGACCATCGCGCCGTCCCCGCTCTGCAGGTGGGCGATGACCGGCTCCAGCGAGCCCGAGCGCTCCAGGGCATCCGCGGCGGCGGCGGCCCGGGCGGGCAGGCCGGCGATCGCGTCCAGGAGGCGTCGTCGATCGGGCGCGGCGGAGAGCGTGAGGGAGCGCCGCGCCAGCAGGTAGTCGCTCGTCTCCTGCTCGGTCCACGGCGCCATCGACAGGGTCGCGCCGCCGAGGGCCTCGGCTACGACGGGGTCCGATGTGGTCACCAGGGTCGCCCCGGTGGCCCTGTCGGGTTGGAGGAGATCGACCACGGCTGGATCCATGACGTCGTCCAGGATCACCAGCCGCTTCGCGGACCACAGGCGGCTCACGAACGCGCGGGTCCAGGACTCCGGGGGCACCAGCAGCGGCACCGGGAGCTGATCCGAGAAGCCCAGCGCGTCGGCGAGCTCCCGCTGGAGGCGCTGCATGAGCTCGGGCACCCCCAGGCTGGCGGCGGAGACCCACGCGACACCTCGGGGGTAGGCGGCGCCCTCAGCGGCGAGCCGTCGGGCCAGCGCGCTCTTGCCGATGCCGTCGGGGCCCAGCACCACGCAGCGCCCCCCTTCGAGGGCTCGGCGCATCACCGCCAGATCGCCGTCGCGCCCGATCCACGGCGTCGGCGGCGGGGGCGGGGCCAGCCCGCGCAGGGTGAGCTGCTGCAGGATCACCTCGGGGCTTCGGAGGAAGGCCTCGACGTAGGGCACGCCGAGCGTGGCGCAGATCCCCAGCGCGGACTCCGCGGCGATGGCCCCGCCGCGCTCGGCGGTCTGCACCGTCCGGAGGCCCAGCACGGCGGCGTCCGCGAGGTGAGACTGCGTCCAGCCCAGCATCTCCCGGCGCGAGCGGAGCAGATCACCGTCGAGCAGTACCCCTCTCGGTCTTCCGCGCTTTGAAGCCATGAAGGGCGATAACCCAGGTCCGGCACAGGATCTGCATCATTCGTGGCGTAAGGAAACACCATGGGCCGCCGTTGTCGCCTTACTCTCAGCCCACCTGAGTCCGGAGATCCCCGTGCGCCTGCTCCTCGTCCTCTCCCTCACCGTGCTCCCCGCCTGCGGCGTGGAGGCCCCCGCCGCCCTGGAGGAGGTGCCCGACGGCTACTCGCTGGAGAGCCGGGTCGACGCCCTGGACGCCCAGCTGCTGGCGCTGGAGACCCGGAGCGATCGGACCGCGGCGAGCCAGAGCGCGCAGCTCGCGCAGCTCACCGCGCGGGTGGTGCAGCTGGAGCAGGGCCTCAGCATGACCTGCGCCCTGAACGCTCAGAGCGCGGTCGAGCGCGCTCGCCGTGAGGCCGTCGGTGCGTGGAGCCCGCCGGTGCCCGACCGGGCCGCCCGCTTCATGACCGACACCGTCGTCCGCCTCGCGGTGCGGGACACGCTGGAGTACGGCGGCGACTTCGACGCCGCCAGCTACAACGCCCGGGACCAGGCCTTCCAGGCGGTCGCCGCGCTGGGCGGCCACGAGCAGTACCACGACGCCTACGACGTCTGGCGCGTTCGGGTGCTGGACGTCGCCCGGCGGCACCTCGCGGATCCGGGGCGGCTGGAGGCGACCTGGCGGAAGAACAAGCCCGCCGTGCTGGAGGAGATCCAGCGGGCCGAGCGCGGGAATCAGGTCCGGCGCGCGCTGCTGGATCAGGTGATCCCCCTCTTCAGTGAGCCCGTCAGCGCGGAGGTCCGCGCCGTCAACGCCGAGGTCAGCGCCGCCTGGGAGATCGCCGACGCCACGGAGTACGGCACCGTCTGCTGGCGGGCGAACCATGACAACTTCGCCGAGATCGAGGGGCGGCTCGAGGAGCTCCCGGGCGTGTCGGATGTCCGGACCCTGCAGTGGCGACTGCGGCGGGAGGCCGAGGGCGGAGATGCGCTGGTGGCGGCGTGGCGGGGGATCTTCGAGGATCTCGCGGAGGCGCTGGATTGAGGGGCATACTGAAGGAGCACGTGCTATCTACGGGGGTGACCCTGTTGTGAGTCACTAATGCTCTTCACGCTCCTGATGTTCGCCTGCGGGAAGGATCCCGCTGACCCGGCCGCCGACGACACGGACACCACGGCCGACGAGACCGGCGCGGACGACACCGGTGACGCCGTGGACCTGACGGAGCCGCGCCAGTGCGGCGCCACCTTCCGGTACGAGCCGACCTACGCCGCCAACGGCGTCTACGTCGCGGGTGACTTCAACGAGTGGAGCGACTCCGAGACGCCCATGGACGAGGTCGAGCCCGGGATGTTCGAGATCGCCCTCGAGCTGGAACCGGGCATCTACACCTACAAGTTCGTGGAGAAGACGGGCCAGGAGTACTGGGTCTGCGATCCGGAAGCCCAGTACGTGCAGTGCGACGAGTACTACGACGCGGGCGGCTGGAACGACTGCGAGGCCGGCGGCAACAGCTGCAACTCCATGATCGTCGTCGAGGACTGCGCGCCGCCGCTGCTGCACCTGACCGGGCTGGACATCGACCGGTCCGCTGACACCGCGATCCTGAACCTCGCCTTCCAGCCCGGCGCCGACGGCGCCGCGATGGGCTCCGTGAGCTTGACCGTCAACGGCGTCGCCCAGACCCTCGACTGGGATCCATCCGAGCCCACCCACGAGGTCACCCTCACCGGCCTGACCGACGGCCGCTTCTCCGTGCGCGTCGACGCGGCGGACGAAGCGGGCAACGCCGCCGAGCAGCTCTACGTGCCGTTCTGGACCGACGGCCGCGCCTGGGAGACGGGGCTGCTGTACTACGTCTTCGTGGACCGCTTCGCCAACGGCGACGGCGGCCTCGACGGCTCCGAGGGCACCACCCACGCCTCCACCGACTACCTGGGCGGGGACTGGCAGGGGGTCATCGACAACCTGGACTACCTGGAGGAGATGGGCGTGACCGCCCTGTGGCTCACCGCGCCGCAGGACAACGCCAGCGGCCCCTGGGGGTGGGACTGCGAGGCCAACTTCTCCGGCTACCACGGCTACTGGCCGTCGAGCGCCTTCGAGCCCGAGGGGCACTTCGGGACCCTCGATAAGTTCCGCGAGCTGGTGGACGCGGCCCACGGTCGGGGCATGCGCGTGATGGTCGACTGGGTCGCCAACCACGTGCACACCCAGCACCCCTACTACACGGATCACCCGGACTGGTTCGCCGAGAGCCCGGCGATCTGCGACGACTACAACAACTGGAACGACATCCCCGAGACCTGCTGGTTCGACGCGTTCCTGCCGGACATCTACTACTACAACCCCGAGCCTCTGGATCAGATGGTCGACGACGCCATCACCTGGGTGAAGGACTACGACCTCGACGGCTACCGGGTGGACGCGGTCAAGCACATGCCGCGCTCGGTCTTCTACAACCTGGAGAGCCGGGTCGCGTCCGAGATCGAGCACAGCGCGGTGGGCGGTGACGAGGACTTCTACACCGTCGGTGAGACCTTCGACGGCGACCGGGGGCTGCTCGCCAGCTACATCGGCGATGAGGCGCTGGACGCCCAGTTCGACTTCCCCCTCTACTTCACGCTGCGCGGAACCTTCCTGAGCAGCTCGGCCACTCTGGTGGACGCCGAGGACGCCTACAGCGACAGCCAGGGCGCCTACAACGGCGCGCTGATGTCCACCTTCGTGGGCAACCACGACGTCGAGCGCTCCATCAGCGTGTCGGCCGAGGGCGAGCAGGGGATGTGCGATGAGTACGGTGAGCTGCGCGAGCCGGCGACCTCACCGGACTGGGAGGAGCCCTACCTGCGGCTCAACCTGAGCTGGACCTGGCTGCTGACCCACAAGGGGCTGCCGCTCATCTACTACGGGGATGAGATCGGCCTGCCGGGCTACGCGGATCCGGACAACCGCCAGTTCATGAAGTTCGACGGTCTCACCAGCAACGAGCAGGCTGTGCTGGACCACGTGAAGGCGCTGGGGCAGGCTCGGCTGGCGCACCCGCAGCTGGCGCTGGGGGAGGCGACGACCTGGTGGGAGGAGGAGTGGGTGCACGCGCGCGCGCTCACCCATGAGGGTCAGCATGCGCTGGTGATCATCAACCTCTCCTGGGATGAGCGCACGCTCAGCAACGGCCTGGAGTTCGCTGGGCTGCCCGCTGATGGGATCTGGGTTGATGTGCTCACCGGCGACACCGTCGCCGCCTCCGGGGACGCGATCAGCGTGACCGTGCCGGCGATGAGGTCGGTGGTGCTCGTGCCTCAGTAGGGGCTCAGCAGTAGCCGAGATCGGTGACCGTATTGAGTGCCCGCTGTCAGTTGAACACGTCGCCGGTGAGCTCGCCGAAGCGCTCGCCGTTCATATAGAGCTCGCCCTCGAACCAGCCGTCGCGCAGCTCGCCCTCGACCTCCAGCTCGATCTCCGTCTCCAGCTCCTCGTCGAAGAAGCTCAGCTCCAGCTCCACGTCACCGAAGTCCCGGTCGTAGCGGCCATCGACCGATACGCCGCGGGCCTCGACGTCGTAGCTGTAGTACTCGCCGCCGTACTGGAAGTAGATGAGGCAGGAGACATCCGCGTCGCCGTACAGCTCGCTGCCGGACTGATCCAGGGTCATCTCCATGCCGCAGTCGTCGGCATCTTCAACCTCCAGATCCCAGCGACCGCTGGCGGGGGAGAAGAGCGCGCAGCCGCTGAGGAGGGCGAGAGCGAGGGGGAGCAGTGACTTCATGGTGGACCTCGTGAGTTCTGCGGGAGGGACCCACCCTCCTCGTTTGTTGAGTCCGACAGGCCGCGCGTTCGTCACAGCCGCCGTCGAAAAATTCAGCGGCGGGCGCGCGCGGCCATCAGGGGGCGATGAAGGTGGCTTCGCCGGAGCGGGCGTCCCCGCAGGCGGCGGAGTCGGACTCGGCGAGCGTGGCCACGATGGCCTGGTAGGTCTCGCCGGCGATCAGCGCCCGCGGCGGCGTCTCGTTCTCGGTGTCGGCGTTGGCGTGGTTCGACTCGCCGTAGGTCACGGGCCCCTGGATGCAGGCGGCCTCCTCAAGGCTCGTCGCGCCGTCCATGCACTGGATCCGCCAGACCTCCTGCTCATCGGCGTCTTCGATGTAGACCGCATAGGCGTCATCGCCGTCCCAGGAGATGACGGGCGGCGCCGCCGCGGCGTCGACCTCGACGATGAGGTCCGTGGCGCTGCTGCCGTCGCAGTCGCTGTACTCGCAGCCCGAGAGCCCGCTGATGAGGGCGAGGAGGGTGAGGAGGGCGGCGTGGGTGGGCAGCTGAGTCAGGCGTGACATGGTCTTGGCTCCAGGAATCGTGAGGGGGGAATCTCCACCTCACGCTCCTGAGTCCGACCGGCCGTGGGTTCGTCACAGCGCCGCGCAGATTCTTCAGGGGCTGGGCTCAGCCTCTTGAATGGCGCCCGAGAACGTGTAGTTCTCCAGATCCAGCAATGCCGGGAAGCCGGCCGGGCTCAAGGCCTCGGCGATCTGAGGCAGCGCCTCACCGGCGGCGAACTTCTGGCGCAGCGCCTCCTGCCACTCGGGCTTGGGCGTCGCGGTGATCCAGACCGGCTCGTCAGCCACGAACATCAGGATCTGCGCGGCGTTGAGGTCCATGTCGAAGGTCGGCGGCCTGAGCCGTGGCAGCTCCTTTCGGTCCACGGCGAAGCGCAGGGAGAAGCCGCCGAGCGCGCTGTCGGTGACGTCCCCGCGCAGCTCCACGGCGCTCGCGACGATCAGGGTGTCGGCGTCCACGCGCAGCGTCGTCTCAGGCAGCGACAGTCCGATCATGTCAGCCCCCGGGGCCGGCTGGGCGACGGCGGCCGGCGCGAGCGCCAGCGCCAGTGTGAGGAGCGTGGGGAACATCAACTCTCCGTGAGGGCGCCTGCACGGAACGGCTGAGCGCCATCGAACAGTCCCCGCAGGCGCTGAGAGGCGGCGTCATCGTCTGTGGTCAGGTACTCCAGATCCTCGGGGGTGCCGCCGAAGTCGTCCACGAGATCCAGCATGTAGGCGCGGACCCTTGGATCGTCGGTGGTCTCCAGGATCTGAGCCGCCTGCGCGGCGAGGCTGTCGTAGCGCATGGCCATGAACCAGCTGTTGCTGATGCGCGCGAGCTCGATAGCGGCCTGACGGGCGCCGCTCAGATCGTCCTCCATCCCGGTCCAGAGCGCCTCCACCGCCGCGAGCCCGGCGTCGAAGCCGCCCTCGCTGTAGGCCGCCGCCACACCCTCATCGTAGTAGAGGGTGCCGGGGGTCGACATGTTCTGGAGCAGGCCGTCCACGGCCTCCCGGTTGCGGGCCACGAACTGCGTCCAGGGCCGGTCGTCGGTCTGGTAGACGAACTGGCGGTTGATGTAGGAGACCGTGTCCGAGCCCACGCTCTCGTACACCACCTCGTTGACGCCAACGCGCACGCGGGTCTCGACCTGGGCCACCCGGGCGTTCAGGTCCAGCTCGGCGGTCTGCTCGCCCCCGATGAGGACCCGGGTGTACATCCGGTTCTCGCTGCCGTCGTTCTCACCGAAGTAGTGGTTCACCACGCTCACGGTGATGAAGGAGGAGGCGCCCACGCGGTTGGTTCGGCGGGCCTCCTCGTAGATGTGGTTGGTGGCGGCGGAGAAGAGGCTGTAGTTGGCGTTGGGCAGGGCGCGGCCGGGCAGCACCCGCTCAATCCCGGCGAAGGCGTTGGTCACGAGATCCTGAATGCCGGACCGGGGGTTGCTGCGCTCGCTGATGATGCGCTGGACCACCCGCACGGGGATGCGGACGTCGTAGGTCTCCTCGATGAACACGCCGTTTGCGTAGTAGAAGGGGCTGCCGGTGGTGTAGTTCCAGTCCCGGGTGAAGCCCACCGAGAGCTGGTCGCCACGGACGGGGACCGACGCCTCCATCCGGCCGATGTAGCGCTGGATGAGGGTGGTGAGGTCCAGCTCCTCACCGTTGAGGATGCCCTGATAGTGAACGCGGCTCTCGCGGTACTCCACCTCGCCGAGGCCCTCGAAGCCGCCGGCTCGCACCTGCGCGGTGCCGGCGACGGCGACGTCGAAGGTCTCCTTGGACAGCGGCTCGTCGCCGGGGGCGATGTGGGTGCTGCCCTCGGGCGTCACGGGCCAGAACTGGCCCTCAGCCTGGCGATTGAGGTCGTCGAGCTGGTCGGTGAGCCAGGCGGCGGCGGCGTTGGAGTCGGGGAAGGCCAGCCGGATGAAGTCCCCGTCCACCTCGACCCGGCCGCCGAAGCGCACGAGGTCGGCGATGTTGACGCCGGCCTCCAGCGCGCCCTCCAGCGTGAAGGAGAGCACCGTCCGGTTCTGATCGGTGATCTGGTACCGCAGATCCAGCGCGACCTGCGCCGCGAGGTCGGCGTTGACCGCGCCGGTCCCCACCGAGCCCCGGGCCCGAAGCTCCAGCCGGGCGTAGGCGGCCTCCTGAGGCTCATCGGCCAGGGTGCGCAGCACCACCGCCAGCGCGTCCGGGCTGGGCCCGTTCTCGAACAGGCTGGTGACGTCCACCGCCACCGAGTTGCCCGGATCCCCGGCCTCCAGCGTGGCGCCCAGATCCTCCACCAGCGGGCAGTCCGAGATGCCGCAGGGGGTCGCGTCGGCCTGGAGGGGGGCGCTCAAGGCGGTCAGGATCGCCAGCAGCATGACGGCTCCGGGAGGGCGGTGAGGCAGGCGTGGAGGACGCCTGCAGTCCTACTACAGTCGCCCGTGGCGCTGTCAACTATACCGCCGATTCACCCCGTGGGCGCGTACGGAATCCTCCGCTGTCGGCGGTCTCGACGGCCACGGCGCGGGCATCGCCCCAGTCCCAGCTGAAGATGGGCGGCGTCACAGAAGAACCGCGCGGAGCGCGCCTACCAGGCGGCGACGAGATCCAGGAGGATCGAGTCCGCGTCGACGGCGACGAGGCCGTAGCCCTGCGCGAAGGTCCAGGTGCCGCCGAGCCCGCTCTCGCCCTTGCAGGTGAACACCACGGCGTCGGGGAACACCGCGTACCACGTCTCGGCGCTGGTGCTCTTCTCGTTGCTGCAGAGCCAGTCGCCCTCAGCCACCGCCGAGCCCCAGGAGGTGCCGTCGACCAGGAAGGGCAGGGGGCCCTCGCCGTACTCGCCGTTGATGTCCCAGCGCTCCAGGTAGAGCCCGCCGTCGGTGGACCACTCGAGGATGCCCTCCTTGCGGCCGTCGACCCAGCGGGAGCCCCGCCGGATGTCCATCACGCCGTCGTCGAGCTGGGCCTTCAGCAGCTCGTCCGGATCGGGCTCGCCCGTGTCGCCGTCGTCGCGCCAGGTCCAGGCGTTGTCGCCGTTCAGGCCGTGGTAGGCGGTGATGGGCACCACCTCCTGCTCCGCGGGCGGCCCCGGGAGGTCGTCGCCGCAGCCCGTCGCCAGCAGCAGCAACATCATTCCTTCCACCACACGGGCAGGTGGTTGTTGCCGGTTGGATCCTGTCCCGTCAGCCAGAAGGCCGGGCTGGAGGGATCCTCGCCGGCGACGGCCTTGCTGGTGTCGATGGCGGTGACCCAGATCTGCGGCTGGGTGCTGGCGGTTTCGTCGGGCGGGTAGTCCCGGACGGCGGACCAGGCGAGCCAGAGGAAGTCATCGTCCGGCAGGGGCCCCCAGCGGGGGTAGCCCGCGTGCAGGCTGTCGCCCATGGCGTTGTCCAGGGGGATCTGGATGTCGCCGCCGCGGCTCATCAGCCACAGCTCGCTGTCCGGGTTGAAGTGGGTGCTGCCTTCGGGCACCCGCAGGTAGGCGATCCAGTCGCCGTCGGGCGAGTAGGAGGGCGCGAAGAGGCTCTCGTTGCCTTCCTGGAAGCCGATCACCTGAGGCGAGCCGGGGCGGCTGCCGTCCCAGTCGAACTCCACGATCTCGCTCTGGCTCATGTCCGCGTCGCTCAGCACCTGACCCTTCGCCTGCACGCCCAGCAGCGCGTCGCCGGAGGGGGACCAGTCCGGCATGCTGAAGGGGTAGTCCGTCTGGTAGTCGAACAGCGGGGCGCCGGTGACGCCGTCCCGGAAGCTCAGCTGACCCTCGCCGACCGTGGCGAGGATGGAGCCGTCGGGGTGGAAGTCGATGAAGGAGGCCCGGCGGTCGTCCGCGGGCTCGACGACCAGCTCGGGCTCGTCGATGTCGTAGAGGTCCAGGTAGCTCAAGGGGCCGTTCCAGCCGTCGTTGACGACCCCCATCAGGCCCTCGGCCTCGTTGATGGCGTGGCAGCCCACGCAGCGACCCTCGGGATCCTGCCAGTAGACGTCCGCCTCCTCCGCGCCGAGGGGGATGCGCATGATGGACTCGCCGACCGAGGTCCAGTAGAGCACGCTGCCGCGGGCATCCAGCCGGTTGACGATGACGCTGGAGGCGGGCCCGCGCGCCACATCGGAGAGGCTCCCGCCGGACCACTTGCCGCTCTCCACGGTGACCGCGACCTCGCCGCCCCGGTTGCTGGAGGCGATGATGGCCCAGAGGTCCGCGTCGGCCTCCCAGCTCGGGGAGTCGGTGTAGACGGAGACGTCCGAGAGGTCGCTCTGCAGGCGCAGGCGGTAGACGTCGTGGCTGCCGGGGGGCTCCCAGGCGAAGGCGAGGGAGGCGAGGTTTCGCGGCACCCGCGCGCCGTCGAGGGGGTAGACCACCTCCGCGCCGCCAGCGGACGGGTCCGCCTGCTCGAAGGCGTCCACTACTGACTCGTCGACCCCGACGACGCGGTAGTCCTCGTAGATCACCGTGACGGTTGAGGAGCCCTCGATGCCGAGGTGGCTCGCGGTGATGGTGGTGACGCCGCCGTTGGTGTCGGAGCTGGTGAAGTTGCCCGTGGTGTCGATCTCGCCGGTGGCGGCGGAGGAGGAGGCCCACGAGACGAGCTCGATGGCGACCTCGGTCTCCCCCGACGGCAGCGGCTCCGCGAGCGTCGCCCAGGCGGTGAAGGTCCGCTCCGCGGGCGCGTCCAGGCGGGTCGCGAGGGTCAGCTCGTCCGGCTGGACGCGGATCGCGGTGATGTCCGCCGCGGTCAGGTTGTTGGGATCGGTCTTGCCGCAGGCAAGGAACAGCAGAGCAGTAAACACGGTCGCAAGATACCACGGCCGGCGCCGGGGTCAGCGGTCGCGGCTGCTGCCGTGGTAAACTGCCCTCGTGAAGCCCACATGGATCCAGCTCGCGGCCCTCGTCCCCCTGCTCAGCGCGGGCTGCCAGGACTACGAGGTCAACCGCAGCCGTGTGTTCGACACCTTCCGGCAGGCCAACCGCGACGCCGAGCTGGACGTGCTCTGGGTGCTGGACAACTCCAGCTCGACGCTGGAGGAGCAGGAGCAGCTCGCCGACACGACGGGCGCCTTCATCGAGTTCATGAGCTTCGCGGGCCTGCCCTATCAGCTCGGCGTCGTCACCACCGACATGGCGACCTCCGAGGCCGGCAGCCTGCGCAGCGGGCTGATCCTCGACGAGAGCACCCCCGACATCGAGGATGAGTTCTCGGCGCTGGTGCTGGTGGACGACGACGGCAGCACCACCGAGCGGGGCATGGACGCCATGGTGGCCGCCATGGAGCCCGGCGGTCCCAACCCGGACTTCGCCCGGGAAGGCGCGGACCTCGAGGTGATCATCTTCACCGACGAGGACGACTCCTCGCGGCTGGAGCCCGACGAGGCCCTGGAGGAGCTGGAGGACTTCCGCGGCGAGAATTCGGTCGGCATCACCGCCATCATCGGTGACCTGCCCGAGGGCTGCGCGACCCTGCTGGCCGCCGCGGATCCAGGCTACCGCTACGCGGAGCTGGCCGAGCTGAGCCGCGGCCGGATCGAGTCCATCTGCACCTCGGACTACGAGTCGATGATGCAGCGCGTCGCCCTGGAGGCGCTGGGGCTGATCAACACCTTCCAGCTGAGCCGGGTGCCGGATCTGACGGACATCGAGGTGCGCGTAGACGGCGCGCTCCTCTACCAGCGCGAGAAGAACGGCTGGCGCTACGACCCGGGCTCCAACGCCGTCATCTTCGACGGCTACGCCATGCCGCCGCCGGGCTCGGTGGTCGACGTGGAGTACTACGAGTGGTACGGGCTCGGGACGCCGGACGAGACCGAGACCGAATAGTCCGCGCGCTCCCAGGAGCCCTCATGCACGTCGCCGTCACCGGCGCCTCGGCCGGCATCGGCGAGGCCGTCGCCCGCGCGTTTGCCGCTCGCGGCGCGAAGCTGACCCTCATCGCCCGCCGAGAGGAGCGCCTGGAGGCCATCAGCCGAACGATGTCGAACGCGGTGCATGTGGTCGCGGCGGATCTGTCGAAGCCGGAGCGCTGCTGCGATTGGATCGAGGAGGCTGAGCGCCTCCAGGGCCCCGTCGATGTGTTGGTGAACAACGCGGGGGTGCAGAACATCGAGCCGACGGTGGCGATGGATGTGGAGGCTGGGGAGTGGCTGCTGAGGCTGAATGTGTTCACGCCGCTGCGGCTGACCCGGGCGCTGCTGCCTGGGATGGTGGCGCGGCGGGGTGGGACGATCGTGAACATCGCGTCGATGGCGGCGCTCGCGCCCACGGCGGGGATGACGTACTACAATGTCTCGAAGGGTGGGCTCGCGGGGGCGAGTGAGGCGCTGCGGGGTGAGCTGCGGGGATCGGGGGTCAATGTGCTCACGGTGTACCCGGGGATCATCATGACGGAGATGGGGACGGAGGGGCTGAAGAAGTACGAGGCGAGCGCGGTGTTGAAGCTGCAGCCGAAGGGGGATGCGGCGACGCTGGCGGCGCATATTCTGAGGGCGGTTGAGCGCGGCGGGGCCAGGGTGATCTACCCGCGGGTGAACGCGGGGGCGCGGTACTTCCCGGGGGTTACGCGCTGGTTGATGGATCGCATGACGCCGGCAGTGAAGGGCTGACGTCTTCGGGGTGGGCTCCACGAGCCAGCGAGCTCCTCCGAAGAGGCCTCGTTGAGGATCGTTACGTCCCCTCTCTGAGCCCGCATCTTCCGCCAGCACGCGCCGCATGGCGCGCGCCAACATCGAAAACGTATCGTTGAGGAACGCGACGTCCCAGCGCCGCACGCGAGAGGGTGTTGCGACGTCAGATGCCTCGCCGCAAGGCGCTTCAGCTCGCCCTTCAGCGCTCCTTCGTCGCTGTCTCTGAAGTTCTCTCCATCTCTCCTGGCCCCTTGCGGGGCGAGGGGGC
>Ga0316204_10008813_pt1 | contig 13783 bp, 14 predicted proteins | sample 6monrhotite_MG_2_FD_205661 | JGI IMG/M metagenome (GOLD analysis project Ga0316204, IMG submission 205661) | Microbial mat bacterial communities from mineral coupon in-situ incubated in ocean water Damariscotta River, Maine, United States -... | ecosystem: Environmental > Aquatic > Marine >... | reverse complement strand
CCCTTTGTTTTTGCTGTGTACAGTTTTCAACCTTGATTTTTTAGAAAATAGGCTCGAAACACTATCCATAATACGCTCAAAACCTTTACCTATATCTGTACCTTTTTTTAATTGTGTAGCGTATAAAAAGCCCAAAAGAATGCCTCCTAAATGAGCAATGTCTCCACCAATATTTGAATTTGATGGTATCTCTGCTGACATTGAATTTAATAAACCTACAACATCTAGGAATACAAACACCAATCCTATGTACAACAGTTTAATATTAAAATTTACTATTCTAACTTCATAATTAGGCATGTAAGCGCATAAAAAGATTAATACTGCCCTAACACCTGCAGAAGCACCAATTAATGGCCCTGTAGATTTTAAAATACTATTAGGAAAAACAACAAACGCTAACATATATGCTAATGCTCCTGTAATTATTCCTAAAAAATAAATATTGAGTGATAATTTTACACTGAATAAATTTGAGAGCGAACGACCAATAAAATACAGTACTAGCATATTAAAAAATAAATGCCAAAAACCTACATGTACAAAACCATAAGTGATGATGGACCAAGGTTGAAATATAAATTCCGAAAATTCTTTTGGCAACTCTAACCAAGCTAAACTCTGCCCTCTAGATACGCTGGAAAAACTAGCAATTAACCAGCCAATTATATAAACAACGAAGTTAGCTGCAATTATTTTCTCAAAGGCAGTTAATCGTTTAAGTTTATCTTGGATATCGTAAGTTAACGACGTCATTTTAATTCCACCTATTTTGGTTAAACTGATTTTTTTTCCAGTACCACATAATGATAAATCCAGTAATAGCACCACCAACGTGAGCCATATAAGCAGTATTACTTGGGCTAAAGAATGACTGTCCTGTTAATGCAGAAATAATATCAAGAATAATAATTCCAGGAATAAAATACTTTGCTTTTATTGGAATAGGCAAAAAGATAAGCATCAATTTAGCTTCAGGATTCATCATTCCAAAAGCAGCTAATACTCCCATAATACAACCTGAAGCTCCAACCATAGATGCATTATATATTGGGAAAATTTCTTGAAGTTTTATTAGTTGAATATCAGTAATGTTACCAATTGTCTGATTTGTGGTAAGCATTTGTAAAATTTGGTCACTAGTTATACCAGAACTAATCAGTTCAGCATGTAAAGGCATATAATTAAAATAATAATATCCTAGCTGAAATAACATGGCTCCAAAGCCTGCGGAGATATAAATGAATAAGAACTTTTTACTTCCTAATTGTTGTTCCACAGCTGTACCAAACATCCAAAGCGCAAACATATTGAACAATAAATGCGTAAAGCCACCATGCATAAACATATGAGTAATAACTTGCCATGGCTGAAACAATTCATTCTTAGGAAAATATAATGCAAACCATTTATAAAATAAATCACCATTTCCACCACCAACAAGCATAGTACCTATAAACATAATCACGTTTATAATTAGTAAATGCTTAACCGTATCTGTTATCCCTCTCATCATTTTATTTAATTAAATTTTTTATCAATATCATCAACTTGCATTGTGATAAATGTAACTCTATTTGTAGGCGAAATTGAAGGTTCTTTGCAAGCAAATAAACTATTTACTAAATGCTCCTGTTCTTGCAATGTTAAATATTGCCCCCTTTTTATTGCTAAACTTTTTGCCAAACTCTTTGCTATTAAATCAGTTTGACTAAAATAATTATCAGGCACTTCATTTTCAACATCGTTAATAAGCCTTTCCAATACTTCTGAAACCTTAGAAACTTCAACACTTACAGGCACGCCTAATATTTCAATCGTATCGCCTTCTAACTTAGAAAATACAAATCCTGTTTGTTCTAATTGTTCTCTAAAATTCGTCAAAATGGCTATTTCCATATTAGAAAACTCCATATTTAAGGGAAATAGTAATTGTTGACTCACAGCTTCTTTAACAGTAATATGTTGCAAAAATTGTTCATACAACACACGTTGATGTGCCCTATGCTGGTCAATAAACAACATTCCTGATTTAATGGTATTAACAATATACTTTCCATGAACCTGAAAGGTCTTTTGTGTCTTCTCCTTATTGGCGTTATCAAACATCGAAGGCATTTCCTCGTCGTTTTCAACTTGTAGCTGACTAAATGCTTCCGTTTTGTTATTGCCTTTAGACTCTAAACCAACATACAAACTTTCCCAGCTACTAGCAGTTTCTTTTTTAAATGAAGTTCCAGGATTTCTGCCAGATGTTTTCTCGTCTTTAAATGGGTTAAAACTTCTATCTACTTCAACAACAGGATTCGAAGCTTGCTTGTTTTTATAATCATAAGGCGTATCCATACTGCTGTTGTGCTCAAAATCTAAAACTGGCGCAATATTAAATTGTCCCAAACTATGTTTTACTGATGAACGCAATAAAGCGTAAAGCGTATGTTCGTCATCAAACTTAATCTCTGTTTTTGTAGGGTGAATGTTAATGTCTATCGTTTTTGGGTCAACTTCTAAATATAAAAAGTAACTAGCGTGCGTACCTTCTCGCAACAAGCCTTCAAACGCTGCATTAACAGCATGATTTAAGTAACCACTTTTTATATATCGATTATTCACAAAAAAGAATTGCTCGCCTCTAGTTTTTCTAGCGAATTGAGGCTTACCGACAAATCCTGATATTTTTAATACCTCGGTTGATTCTTCAACAGGCACTAATTTTTCGTTGGTTTTACCACCAAATACATTTACTAAACGCTGTCTTTTATTGGTAATTGGTAAGTTGAACATTTCACTTCCATTATGATACATAACAAAAGTGATGTTTGGATGTGCCAAGGTTACACGATTAAATTCATCGATGATATGTCTAGATTCTACCGTATTGGATTTTAAAAAATTACGTCTCGCAGGAATATTAAAAAACAAGTTTTTTACAGCGATAGACGTTCCTGTTGGAGTTGCAATAACCTCTTGCGAAACCACCTCGCTTCCTTCTATTTTTATATATGTACCAACATCGTCAGAATTAAGTTTTGTTTTAAGCTCCACATGTGAAATGGCTGCTATACTAGCCAAAGCTTCTCCACGAAAACCTTTGGTGGTTAAATTAAATAAATCGTCGGCTGATGTGATTTTTGATGTTGCATGACGCTCAAAACTTAAACGAGCATCAGTCACACTCATACCTTTACCGTTATCAATAACTTGAATTAATGTTTTACCAGCATCTTTAACAATAAGTTTTATTGAAGTTGCGCCAGCATCAATAGCGTTTTCTAACAACTCTTTCACAACCGAAGCTGGACGCTGTACGACTTCGCCTGCAGCAATTTGGTTCGCTACATGATCTGGTAATAACTGAATAATATCTGCCATTAATTTTTATGAAAAGAAAATGGATAAGTCAAAGTCAATGATAAATAGAAATATTAATACAAGAATGGCAATGATGATAAAAATTCTACGGTTAGCTTCTTTGTCTTTTTCTCCTTTAAGATCTGCCAAAGCATTATTAATTTTTCCTTTTAACCCATGCTTACCAACAGTAGTTCTATACTCATCGAATTTGTGTTTGATTTCATAAGGATTACCTTCTCCTTTATCGTCAAAATATCGAGGTGTATAATTGTATTTTTTGTTTTGGCGTGTTTTAAAAATTCCCATAGCTTGTTGTTTTACATGAACTTATTTTCTAATACATACATACAAATCAATAACAATACCAAAATGATGATTAATGTACGAATTGAAAATCCACGTCTTCCAGAACCGAGATTAACATCTCTTTGTCTTTCCCATTTAGACGCTAAATTATGCTCTTTAGATTGACCTTCAGCTTGATTTTCTTTTGAAAATCTAGGCTTATAATTAAACGTTTTATTCTTGCGTTGCTTAAACAATCTATTCTATACTAATATTTCAAATGTACTTAAAATACACTGAAAATGCACTTAGGAAATGCCAAAAATTGTTAACAAAATGGCTTTTTTAAAGTCAAATTGAAAGTTAGTTTAAAGTATACACCTGAAGAAGTCTACTTCTTACTAAGAGCAGCCATTTTTATTGCAGCAATAGCAGCTTCAGTGCCTTTGTTACCATGAATACCACCAGAGCGCTCAATGGCTTGCTGCATAGTGTTATCGGTCAATACACAAAAAATTACTGGAATTTCATGCAATATATTAAGGTCTTTTATGCCTTGAGAAACACCTTCGCAAACAAAATCGAAATGTTTGGTTTCGCCTTGTATAACACTACCAATGGCAATAACTGCATCTACTTTTTGTTGTTGCATTTTTTTACTTCCGTAAATAAGCTCAAAGCTTCCTGGAACATTCCAGCGAATAATATTGCTTTCACTAACACCACAATCTATTAAAGCTTCGTGAGCACCTTTGTAGAGGCCTTCAGTGATTTTATCATTCCATTCAGAAACAACAATCCCAAACCGAAAATCTTTCGCGTTTGGGATTGTGGTCTTATCGTAATGTGATAAATTTTTATTTACCGTAGCCATGTTTTAGTTACTAGCAGCTTCAGCTTTACCAATAAATGCATCGATATTCGCTGCTTCGGTGCTTGAAGCAAATTCGTCTTTAATTCTCTTAAAATATTGTAACGCCTTAGTATTATCACCTAAATGCAGAGCAATATTACCTGCTTTAAATAAATACATTGGTGTTGTAAAACCATTTGTAGACATACTTGCTGCCTTAGCATAGTAATCTAAAGCTTCTTCTTTTTGTCCTAACTGAATAAATGCATCTCCAATACCTCCTTGAGCAATTGGTGCTAAAACCTCATCATCTGATTTGAAATTACTTAAATGCTCAACAGCATTTTGATAGTCTTTAAGTTTTAAATAAGACATTCCAGCATAATAGCTTGCTAAGTTTCCAGCTTTGGTACTTTTATACTCAGAAATAATATCTAGCATTCCAAATTTACCTTCACCTCCATTTAGAGCTAAATTAAATAATGAATCTTGCTCAGTTCCTGCAGCTATAGCTTCATCAAAATATTTTTGTGCTTGGAACATATCGTTCATTGCAACGCTTTCTTTAGGCTCTTGAATAAATTTATTATATCCTAAATATCCTAAAACAATTATTGCTGCTAAACCAACAATAATAAAAATATATTTCTGATTTTTTGCAACCCATGCTTCAGTTCTAGAAGCTCCTTCATCCAAAGTATTAAATACCTCAGCTGTTGCCGATTGTTCTTCTATTGCGTTAGCTTTATCAGCCTTTGTTTTTGGTTTATAACCTCTTTTCTTATAAGTCGCCATATATTCTATATTAATGCGCCGCAAAAATAAAATTTTTATTGGTATAAAAAAGGTAATTTATTTGTTATTTTTCAATAATTTGCAGCTTCTTTTTAAAGAATTACATCTTCTTTTTAGATTTATAACTTACTTTTTTAATGGTTTTAAAAACATTATCTGTACTAAATTATAAAAACTTCGATTCAAAAACCTTTGAATTTGATGCAAAAATCAACTGCTTTGTTGGAGCAAATGGCATTGGTAAAACCAATATTCTAGATGCTATTTACCATCTGTCTTTTGGTAAAAGTTACTTTAACCCAATAGCTTCCCAAAATATTAAGCATGATGAAGATTTTTTTGTGGTTGATGGTGTGTACTCAAAGAACAATAGACAAGAAAAAATAATTGTCTCCTTAAAAAAAGGTCAAAAAAAGATTATAAAACGAAATGGTAAGATTTACGATAAATTTAGTGACCATATTGGGTTTTTGCCCTTGGTTATTATTTCGCCAGCAGACAGAGATTTAATAATAGAAGGAAGCGACACTAGACGCAAGTTCATAGATGGTGTTATTTCGCAAAGTGATAAAACGTATTTACAACAACTTATTTCATACAATAAAGTATTAACACAACGTAATGCATTATTAAAATACTTTGCCCTTAACAACACATTTAATAATGATACTTTAGACATTTACAATGCACAGCTAAACGAATTAGGGCAAGCTATTCATGAAAAACGTAATGATTTTTTAGAAGTGTTTACTCCTATTTTTAAAGAACGCTACAAAGCCATTAGTAATGGTAACGAAATTGTAAATCTGTCGTATAAAAGTGATTTATTTGATAACACATTATCCACCCTTTTAAAGACTAATTTAAATAAAGACAAAGCCTTACAGTATACAAGTGTTGGCATACATAAAGATGATTTAAAATTTGAAATTGAAGACTATCCAATAAAAAAATTTGGCAGCCAAGGGCAACAAAAATCTTTTTTAATTGCTCTAAAATTAGCTCAGTTTGACTTTATTAAAACACAAAGTGATGTAACACCAATTTTGTTATTAGATGATATTTTTGATAAGCTAGATGAAAACCGTGTCACACAAATTATAGCTTTGGTTGATGATGAGAATTTTGGACAAATCTTTATAACAGACACACATCCTGAACGTACTGAAAACGCTGTAAAAAAAGTACATCAAACCTATCAAATTTTTAACTTGAAGTAAAATAAAAATGAATTTTAGAAAATCTTTATTTATTGTATTAGTTGCCTTAACTTTTGGCAGCTGTACTTCTAGTCCTAAAGATAAAATTGACTTTATCGAAGGCTATTGGGAAATAAAAGAAGTGAAAAAAGACAATAAACTTATCAAGGAGTATAACGTAAATCTTTCGGTTGATTATTTTAAAGTAAATGATGACTTAACAGGTTTTAGGAAAAAAGTCACACCAACACTAAATGGTACTTTTACCGTTACACAAGATCAAGCTCCTTTTACATTGAAAGCTGAAAATGATTCTTTGAACATCTATTACAATCATAACGATGTAATTACAAAAGAAACTGTTATTAAAGCTACAAAAGACGAACTTGTTATCGTTAATACTCAAGGCTTTCGTTATATTTACCAACCTTACAAAAGCATTAATATTGAAGAGTAAAAAGCGACATAATGAAAATTTATCTTTAGGAGATGTCCTAAAAGAGTTTGTTTCTACAAATAAGCTTCAAGAAGGTTTAGACAAGGTTGAAATTAAAGATGCTTGGAAAAATCTTATGGGAAATGGTGTTAATAGTTATACCACTTCAGTACAATTAAAAAGGGATACTTTATATGTGCAGCTTAGCTCATCGGTACTACGAGAAGAACTAAGTTATGGAAAAGAAAAAATTATTGATATGCTTAATGAAGCATTAGGGAAACCACTTATTAAAACTTTAGTTCTAAAGTAATTTATTGCTCATATACTTATTGCGATTACTTAAAATAAACACTATTCTTATACTATACACAACGGAGACCATAATAGTATTCGCTAAATTCAGCTAGCTGTTTTTTTTAAGAATTACATGCAATATGAATGTATAAAAAAAGCTGCAACGTGAGTTACAGCTTTTTTTATTGCATATTATTTATAACTAAAACATTTCTCTTCCAGAAAAATGAAAAGCACCTTCTATAGCTGCGTTTTCATCACTATCACTACCATGAACAGCATTTTCACCAATAGATGCTGCATACAATTTACGTATAGTACCTTCAGCAGCTTCAGCTGGATTAGTTGCTCCAATTAAAGTTCTAAAGTCTTCAACTGCATTGTCTTTTTCTAATATTGCAGCGACTATTGGTCCACGAGTCATATATTCAACTAACTCTCCAAAAAATGGACGTTCGTTATGTACCGCATAAAATGCCTCGGCATCTGCTTTAGTCATTTGTGTTAACTTCATTGCTACAATTCTAAACCCTGAAGCTGTTATTTTTTCTAATATTGCGCCAATATTACCTTTTTCAACCGAATCAGGTTTAAGCATTGTAAATGTTCTATTTGTTGCCATTTTTAAATTTTAAATTCGTGCAAAAATACAGTTTTTATGTAAACTTGCAAGTGTTAGTATGCTTGTATTAATTCTTGTTGCAAAACATTGTTTTCACCTCGCATTTGCATAATAACCTTTTTTGTTTCTAAATTAATTTTTAGTAAGCCAAAACTTAAGTCAGATACAACCTCACCTTTACGATATTGGTTTGGTTCACCATCAAAGCTACTATATGAGTGCGTCATACCACTTGAAGTAAAATCTATTAATGGGTAATCAACACCATCTATTGTTGTTTTAGAAAATTCAGAAATATGTCTGTCTCCAGATAATATAATAACACCTTTAGCCTTAGAGGTACTAATCATATTTTTAAGTTTGTCGACCTCGTGAGGCATGGTTCCCCAAGTTTCAAAACCATGTTCGGCAGACAAAAACTGAATACTGCTCACAATTAGATTAAAGTCAGCTGTTGAAGAATTTAATTCACCCTCTAGCCATTGCCATTGTACATTTCCTAACATTGTTCCTTTTCCATAAACATTTGGCTGATATCTCATTTCAGGGTTTTGAGATGGTGTTAAAGCACTTCTAAAATAACGCGTATCTAAAATTATAATGTTCACGCTTCCTTTATCTGTTTCAATAATTTCTGAGTGATATACACCTTCACGCTCTCTCCTACTATCTGTTTTTGAAACTCCTATAAAGTCTAAAAACAGTTGCTGACTTTCAGCTTTTGAAACATATTCCGACCCTCCATCATTTAATCCATAGTCATGATCGTCCCAGGTTCCTAAAACCTTCATGTTTTTAACTATCTCGCCATAACCTTCTTGTTCAAGTTGTTGTTTGTAATGTTGTGACATTAATTCCATATCGTCAGTATCAGAATAAATAATGTCACCACCCCAAATCCAAGCTATTGGTTTATTTTCTAACACAGGTTTCCATAGTTTGTTTTCAAACGATTGCCTATTACAAGATCCAAAAGCAATAACTAGGTCATTTTCTGTAGTTTCACTTAAATTAATTAATTGCTCCTTCTTGCTCTTACAAGAAACAACAATTAAAACAAGCAATGCATATTTAAAAATAGTCTTCATAGGTAATTCTAAAAAAGGTTAATTTTTTACAAAAGTAGCATAATACTTTTAAAGGATTTGCTATTAAATTGTATCTTCGCAGCTTATGACAAAAAGAGAGATTTCAGAAATAAAAGACTTATTAAAATCGCCTAAAAAAATAGTGATTGTACCTCATAAAAATCCTGACGGTGATGCTATGGGTTCTACGCTTGGGCTATACCACTACCTAAAGCTTTTTAATCATGACGCAACGATAATTGCACCAAACGATTATCCTGATTTCTTAAAATGGCTTCCTGGAGACGAGTTTGTTTTAAAGTATGACACAGATAAGACCAAGGCAGATGAGTTAATTCTAAACGCTGAACTTGTTTTTACCTTAGATTTTAACGCTTTACATAGAACTGGCGACATGGAAACAGTACTATTTGAAGCAGAAGGAGTGAAAATCTTGATTGATCACCATCAACAACCAGATAATTATGCAAAGTATATTTACTCGGATGTTACAATGTGCTCAACAGCACAAATGATTTATCATTTTATAGAGATGCTTGGTGATGTTAAAACAATAAACTCATATATTAGTACCTGTCTATATACTGGAATAATGACAGATACTGGTTCTTTTAGATTTAGGTCTACAACTAGCACCACACATCGCGTAATTGCAAACCTTATAGATAATGGTGCAGATAATGCACAAATACACAATAATGTGTATGACACGAACAGTTATAACAAATTACAATTATTAGGATGTGCTTTAAGTAATCTTAAATTGATTTCCGATTCAAATACAGCATATATAACCTTATCTCAAAAAGAACTCAATACATTTGATTATAAGAAAGGAGACACAGAAGGCATTGTTAACTACGCATTATCTTTAACTGGTGTTAAATTTGCTGTTATTTTTATTGAAAACAAAAGCGAAGGTATTATAAAAATATCCTTACGTTCTAAAGGGAATTTCGATGTAAACACATTTGCAAGGGAACATTTTAACGGTGGAGGACACATAAATGCATCTGGTGGAAGAAGCGAATTGAGTCTCAAAAAAACCGTTGAAAAATTTATTAGTATCTTACCAACCTATAAAAATGACCTCAAATCATGAAAAGACTACTAATTTTAACACTAGCATCCACTCTACTCTTTGGATGTAAATCGCCTGAAGCAAGGCGTCCAAAAACGGTAAAAACTGGCTCATTTATTGACGCTTCTGTTGAAAGAAATAAGAAACTAAATGAAACCGAAAGAAATGCAATATTAGAACTCATCCAAAAAGATGAAACTGCAGAATATATTGCCTCTGAAAATGGCTTTTGGTATAGCTATAACACAAAAATTGATGAAGACAATATAAAACCAGGATTTGGTGATATTGTTAATTTTAAATACAACATATCCGATTTAAACGGAAACCCCATCTATACCCAAGAAGAATTAAAAACTAGAGATTATGCTATGGATAAGGAAGAACTGTTTTCTGGCTTAAGAGAAGGATTAAAACTCATGAAAGCTGGTGAAACAGTTACCTTTCTATTCCCATCGCAAAAAGCCTATGGCTACTACGGAGACACAAACAAAATAGGAACAAATGTTCCACTAATATGTAACGTAACTATAAACTCAATAACTCAAACAGAAACTAATTAACAATGAAGAATTTTAAACATTCTATGAAAATTATTCTACTAGCTTTATTTACAACATTACTATCTTGTGATGAAAAATATCCAGATTTAGGAGACGGTCTATTTGCCGAAGTTGTAACCAACAAAGGAACAATGGTTGCAAAGTTATTTTATAACAAAACACCTGTAACTGTTGCCAATTTTGTAGCACTAGCAGAAGGAAGCCATCCAATGGTTGACAGTATATATAAAGGAAAAAAGTACTACAATGGATTAACTTTCCATCGAGTTATGAATGATTTTATGATTCAAGGTGGAGACCCTCTAGGAACAGGAACTGGAAATCCAGGATATCGTTTTGGCGATGAGTTTGACGACACCTTAAAACATGATAAACCAGGAATCTTATCAATGGCAAACGGTGGCCCTGGAACCAACGGAAGTCAGTTTTTTATCACTGAAAAACCAACGCCATGGTTAGATAACATCCATACCGTATTTGGTGAATTAGTATTAGGATTTGACGTATTAGACACAATTTCCAATGTTAAAGTAGCCGAAAGAAATAAACCAATTGAAGATGTGCTTATTCAAGAGATGAATATTATTAGACAAGGTTTTGAAGCTCGTAAGTTTGACGCAGTAAAAACTTGGGAAACCGAATTACCAAAACTTGACGAACGTGCTAAAGCGAAAAAGATTGCAGAATTAAAAAAAGCCGAAGAAGAAAGAAAAAAAGCTGAAGAAATAGCTACTGCTGCTGCTAACGAATTGTTACCAAAAATTAGTGAATATAAAAGTAAAGCCAAAGCTTTGCCTTCTGGTTTAATGACTCATTTAATTAAAAAAGGTACTGGCGAAAAACCTAAGCAAGGAGCAAATGTAAAAGTTTGGTACGAAGGTTATTTTACTAATGGGAAATTACTTGACTCTAATAGAAAAGAAATTGCTGAAAAATTTGGAATGTACAATAGTCAAAGAGACCAACAACAAGGCTACACACCTATGCAAACTCAAGTAAGTCCAAATGCACAAATGATTGCTGGATTTAATGAAGGCTTAGCTAATATGAATGTTGGAGATAAAATGTATTTATACATTCCTTCTCATTTGGCTTGGGGAGAAAATGGAAGACCACCAGTAAAACCAAATGAAGATGTAGTATTTATTCTTGAGATGGTAGAAATTGTAAAGTAATTTTTTTTAATAAATAAATTATAAAAAGGCAGCTAATATAGCTGCCTTTTTTATTTCTTCGGAATATTTTTAAGTATTTCTAAAACAAACTTCCAGTATTTATTAACTGAAGATATTTGCGCTCTTTCATCTGGTGAGTGAGCTCCTTTTATATTAGGCCCAAAACTTATCATTTCCATATCTGGATAATTGGTTCCTAAAATACCACATTCTAAGCCTGCATGACAGGCAGCTACATGTGGCTCTTCATTGTTCAACTTAACATATAATTCTCGCATCACTTTTAAAATAGAAGATTCCATATTTGGTGTCCATCCTGGATAACTGCCTGAGAATTCAACCTCACATCCTATTAATTCGAAAGTAGCACGAAGTTTATTGGCTAAATCCATTTTAGAAGATTCCACAGAAGAACGCGTTAAGCAACCAATTTTAATACTACCTTCTTTTACCTCTACTCTAGCTACATTGTTTGATGTTTCAACCAATTCTGGTATATCTGCACTCATTCTATAAACGCCATTATGTGCTGCATAAAGCGCTTTGATTAATCCTTCCTGTACACCTAACGCCATAACTTTTTTTGGAAGTTCAGTTTCTGAAATAACAACTTTCAAGTTTGGCTCCATCGTTTTTAATTCATTAGAAATAACTTGAGATAATTGCTTCATTTCAAACTTAAAAGCTTCATCATGAACAGTGTCAATTACTACTTTTGCAAAGCTTTCTCTAGGAATAGCATTTCTTAAACTTCCGCCATCAACTTCATTAATACATAATCCAAAATTTTCGAAACCTTCAAAAAGAAGCCTGTTTAATATTTTGTTAGAGTTACCTAATCCTTCGTGAATTTGCATACCAGAATGGCCTCCTTGTAATCCTTTTACAGTAATTTTATATCCCTTTTTCCCATCTGGAGTGTCTTCTTCTTTATAGGTTCTTGTAGCAGTAACATCAATTCCTCCTGCACAACCAACACCTATTTCATCATCTTCTTCAGTATCTAAATTTAAAAGAATATCGCCTTTTAAAACATTACCTTTTAAGCCCATGGCTCCTGTCATTCCTGTTTCTTCATCAATGGTAAATAAAGCTTCAATAGCTGGATGTTCAATAGTATTACTTTCTAAAATCGCCATGATAGTGGCGACACCTAAGCCATTATCTGCTCCTAAAGTTGTTCCTCTTGCTTTAACCCAATCACCATCAATATACATTTCTATGCCTTGCGAATCAAAATCAAACGTTGTATCTGCATTTTTTTGATGCACCATATCTAAATGTGACTGCATGACAATCATTTTTCTGTCTTCCATTCCTGCTGTGGCTGACTTTCTAATAATCACGTTACCAACCTCATCGTTGATAGTTTCAAGACCCAAACGTTTTCCAAATTCCATCATAAAAGCAATAACTCTCTCTTCTTTCTTTGATGGTCTTGGAACTGCATTTAAGTTGGCAAAATTATTCCACAGTACTTTAGGTTCAAGGTTTCTTATTTCTGAATTCATTTATCTATAATTAAGTTTTACAAAGGTATATAAGTAAATAAAAGAATTATTAAACTAATGTGTATTTTTGGATAATGCTGAACAAGAAAAAACTAATAATCGCTTTAAGTATTATTCCACAATACTTTATTGTAAAGCTACTGGCTAATTACCCTGAATTTATTGAAACATATTACAGTAACGGTTTATACCAATTTACTTCTAAAATATTAAGGTTCGCTTTTGGTTGGATTCCTTTTTCGGTTGGAGATATACTATATACAATCGCAGGAATATACATTTTAAGATGGTTTGCAATAAACAGAAAACGCTTAAGATCAGATACAAAAAACTGGCTAAATGAAGTGTTTTCGGCTGTCTCAATTGGTTATTTAGCTTTTCATTTGTTTTGGGGAATGAACTATTATCGCCTTCCAGTATATAAAACTCTTAACATAGATTATAAATACACTACTGAAGAGTTAATAAGAGTTACTGAAGCCTTTATCGAAAAATCCAATACTATTCATAAATCGATCACTAAT
>Ga0316204_10008812_pt1 | contig 13785 bp, 5 predicted proteins | sample 6monrhotite_MG_2_FD_205661 | JGI IMG/M metagenome (GOLD analysis project Ga0316204, IMG submission 205661) | Microbial mat bacterial communities from mineral coupon in-situ incubated in ocean water Damariscotta River, Maine, United States -... | ecosystem: Environmental > Aquatic > Marine >... | reverse complement strand
ATTGGTGCCAATGGATTGGCGCCTTTTGGCTATGCTACTGCCCAAGGTGCCGAATTCGTTATTGGCACTAATGAGCCATTCATAAAGAACCTTGATTGTATTACACTCAGCTTTAACTGGAAGAATCGCCTGAGCGCACAAAGCTTTGTAAGCTACTATACCGACTACATAGAGTACCTCTGGGAAAATGGGATTCTGGACCTGAAATCTACTTTTAAGGAATACAAGAAGCTGACCTTCTCAAAGATAATTGAGGACTTAAAAAAGTCTGAGAACCTGATAAAGCCATTGGCTCCTGACAATCCGGTAAAAATCTTCCTGGAGAGTCAATACAAGGTAGGTACCAGTGTGCTTTCGAATGGCATTTGGCATGAGGCTGACGCTACTCAATCTATGCTTTTTCAGGCCCAAAAGAATGCATCGACCTACAAACTGAATTTTCCAAAAAACGTTTTTCCGGCTGAGATTCAAGATTATGAGCATTTACCGCCTTTTTCTGATGAGGTGAAAAATGGTTTTATCAAGCTTCAATTGGTCCAACCCCAGGATGCCTTTGCGGTAAAGCTATATCCGGATGTGCTCAATTGGGTCACCATGCAGAATACAGTGAATGCAGCAAAGCAAGTTGAAAAGTCAAAAAAACTATGGTATAAAATCAAAACCTGGTTTTGCAAAATACTTAAAAAGAGTAACTGTAATTCATTCACCTTCAGGTCATTGCCCGTCACGCCCTATGTGCCGTTGATCGACTCTATTAGTGTAAACTATTGTTTTCAACCAACGATCTGTGGAGCACATCAAGCGAAAGTTTATCGAATCTTCGAGAATCAGGCGCCCATTCTTAGCGATAGTAAGGCCAATGATCTGACCAATGATACAACTGTATCAACAGCAGGCTCAGTACTGCAAAATGGAGTTTACCTTGGTTTTAATGAGCTGAAAGCCAATTCATATTTGAACCTGTACCTGGCCATAAAACCTAATGAGAAGGCCTTAAGGGCAAAAGCAGAGCGCATTGAGGTTTTTACCCAAGCAGGCTGGAAAGCTTTGACCATACTCAATGATGGTACTGGGGGCTTTAAACATACCGGCATCTTAGAATTAATGATTGATGGAGGGGTGCCTGCCCTGAATGTGCCAGACCTCAATCCTGAATTGCATTGGATTAGGTTTGTATTTACATGTGGAATCAATCCACAAATTGATCTGCTGATGATCGGCACGAATTGCGCAAAAGCAACGCGTGTCTTGAAAGCTGGTGAGTTGGAAAATCCAGACTTGATCAAGGCTGGAACCATTACCGACTTTATAAAGCCTGTGCCTCAAATCAGTCAGGTCAGTCAGCCATTCCAATCGGCCGGATACCAGGCCAAGGAAGACGAGACTCAATTCAGGCAGAGGGTTTCTCAAAGGCTTCGGTACAAGGGGAGGGCTGGTTCTCTATTAGCCTGTCAAACCCTGATTTTAGAACAGTTCAAAGAAGTGTTCCAGGTCAATGTTTTAGTAACACCGGGTAGTCGTAAGGTGAATTTTTACCTGGTACCCTGGGTATATGACCGTAAGTCGCCTGACCTCTACAGCCCTGTAGCTTCGCAAACCTTGCTTTCATTGGCCAATTCTTTTATTACCAAATGCATGGCCAGTGATTTGGAAATAAACACCCTTTCTGCTGAGCCAGAGCCAATTAATGTGGCTATTGAAATCACTTTTAGAAAGGAGAACGATCAATCAGAGGGCACAGCAGCGGTAAGTAATCAAATCAATCAGTATCTGTCTCCATGGATATTTGGGGCTGAAAAAGGAAGACCTGAGCAATGGGTTGAAGTTGAGCAGCTCAGACGTTTCATTCTGCAACTCCCCTTAGTGGAATCAGTGTCTGGGGTGGAATTAACAGGAGGGAGAAAAGTGCATGGCACTGGCAGGCATTACCCATCAAGTCCTAAAAATGTACTGGTTCCCGGAACCCTCAAGATTAATTCGAATAAAGCCGATATAAAATGAACCTAGCGGAACCATATAGCCATACCATCAGCAGGTTGACGGACAATCACACAGCTCTTGACCAGAAAAAAATGGTGAGTCAAGGCATCAAAGAGATTGAGAAAATGGCTGGTGGGTGGTGGTCCAATTTCAACCCTTCAGACCCGGGTATCACCATGCTCGATCTGCTGTGTTATGGCTTATTGAACCTGGGCTACCAGTCTGAATTCCCCATAGAAGACATACTCACTGGTGACGACCAACAAATTGACACGCAAGGCCAGTTTTATACTCCCAGAGAAATCATGTTTACCAACCCGGTAACGATCAATGACTTTAGAAAACTGATTCTGGACAAAGCACGAGCGGTTAAAAATGTATGGATCACCAAGACCACAAGCAATTCAAAGAATGGAGCGGCTTATGCTTACAGCATTAGCTATGAGTTGTCTGACGATTTTAAGCTAGCCTGGAGTCATATCAAAGGCAATGACAGTAAAGCTACAATGCCGGAGAACAAGTTGCTTCAGGACAAAAATCACGGAGATTTCCAGAAATTTTGTAAGCCTGTGACCGATGCCATTAGAAGCATCCTGTACAAGCACAGAAACCTTGGTGATCAATTTACAGACCCTGAGCCCATGCTGCCTCAACCCTGGCAATTAGAGTGCTTCTTAGGTGCTATTTATCTGGAACAAGACGCAGTGGTTGAAAGCGTATTGGCCGAGGTCTATTACACCATCAACAATTATTTGTCGCCTTACATTCGATTTAGCACTTATCATGATTTAATAGAAGAGGGCCAGGGTTTTGAACAGATCATGCAAGGCCCATGTATGGCCAATGGCTATATTTCTGATAGCCTCATTAGTCAGAAACCTGGCCTTCTCGATGATCCTGAGTTGAAGAGCATATTGGCAGGTATCAATGGAGTGCAACGCATTGAATATGTACAGTCAATACCTCCAAATACAGTTTCAGCATTTCATGATGTATACTTTGATTGGAGTACAGCTGCTGCCTCTATTTCCCAACTAAAAATGGGACTGTATCTGGGAGTAAAACAACTCCTGAAAACTGATCAAAGTGAACTGAATAGTGAATACTATAAACTCACTGCAACCACTACGTTTCCATCGGGTATGCCAGCCTATCTATTGGGCCCTACAGTACCAAAAGGCACCTTCAGAGACATTGCCGAATACCACTCAGTTCAGCCACTTTTTCCTGCTTTTTATGGCTTAGGGCCAAATGAGGGTAATGGTAATCAAAACCCTCAGCGGCAAGGTCAGGTCAATCAGCTCAGGGCTTATCTCATGCTCTTCGAACAGCTCATTGCCAATCATCAGGCACAGTTGGCTGGTCTGGGGCAATTACTAAATCATCACGACCTTTCAGATTTGAATAGTCAAAAGCCGACCTATCTGGTACAGGGACTTTTCAGTTGCCCCGGAGCATTGGGTATTCTCAAGGCCTTTGACCAATACCAGGACTATAACAGAAAAAGCACAGCTAATCCACAGTTGAACCGGCAGAGTTTTATTGAAGATCAGCACAGCTCATACCTCTATGCTTTGCAGTCCATTCAATGCCTGCCAGAAGAAAACACTCAAAGGTTAGACCAAATCCTCACGCACCTTCTGGCCCGATATGGTGACCGTTTTGACCTGAATGGCATCATAAACCTCAACCCCAACTATGGCAATTACCATCAGGCCAGGGTGCAGGGCCTTAGCGATTTGTTGAACCAGTATGACCTTGTAAGTGAAAATATAGACCGGTCATATTTTAGGCCTGAAGGCACCGAAGAGCCTCTGTTCAGTGGGTTAGAGCGCAAACTCGGCCTGGTCATTCAGTTGAACGCTTGCTACGAAGGCCTGTTAGATCTGATCGGCAGCTACCTGGAAAGTCATGAGCAGGTGGCGTTGACCGAACATTTGTCCACAGAAAGCACTGGCCAAAGCTGCCTTTGTATTGAAACTAGAGAGTCGAAGCATGGAGATAAAATCATCTGCCTGGTATACTATGGTGAGCCCATTATTCTTCTGTCCAAAGCAGGTTCTGTGCTTTTCAATGCCCGCCAATTAGAACACCGATGGGTAGCGGGTAAAGTGCTGGAAGGTGACAAGCCCGAAGAGATGAGCCTGAGTATTGAGTTGCCCGGCCATGTAGATCAGGTTTTAAGTTACCTCAAAAAGTTATTGTCTTCTCAGGCAGGGGAAGCGCCTGCTCAGGCAACTCAGGACAGAAATACCTTGAACCTGCAGTTTCCAGGGAAAATATATTCAGATGGCACTGGAGCATCGGACATATCGGTTGTGCGAAGCATTCACTGGTATGGTATTGATATAGATTTTTTCTACCCAATCAATGAGCCATTACAGTCCATAAGATTCAATATGGTCAGGACATTACCAATACTCAACCATGAGCTGCTGGAGATCACGCGTGAGGCTTTGAAGATGATGGTAGCCGAAACGAAAGGCTTTGTTTTGATAGATGGCCGGTTGCTTGGCGACCCTTATATGGGCATAGGGTCGGCCCTTGCAGAGGCATTGCGTTTTCAGGTTTTCATTGTGCTGCCCGCTACAGTTATGCAGGCCAATACAGCACCTTTTCATGAGTTGCTTCAACAGCAATGTGCGCAGGAAGGACCACTGACCTTGAAATACAACATCGTCTCTGTTAGCAGCCTGGATATGATTTATCTCATCAGCTACTATAAAATCTGGCTGAAGGGACTTGAGGCGCTGCAAATGGGCGAAAACACCAAGTGTAGGCGATTAAAACGTGCCCGTGAGGCAGCCAGGGTCATCATCAACATCATTCAACCCCAACATCACCAAACAGCATGATGAGCCCGACTATAAACCATATAATTAAATCTCAGGTGTTTAACACCTCCTTCTTCAGCAAAGAAGAGGCACCTCGTTTTCAAAGGGTGTTTTCAGACCTGATTCAGTTAAAACTAGATGGAATCACTGAAGACTGCCTGAAAGCTTATGACCGGTATAACAGGCAGCTGTCTATTGATAGATTGGAGATAGACCTGAAAGACATTCGCTTTGAAAAGCTGGACACCGAATTGCCTGAGAAATATGAAGGGGCTCTAAAGAAGGCCTTGTCTCAGCATTTTGGACACCTGACTGTTGATAAGACGCATGAACATTCCCCCGATATTGAAGGAGGAGAGATACCCACCATTCTGTACTTCTTGTTGAAAGGCTATATGCCCTGGCAATATGACCAGCAACACTGGCACTCATTTGACAATTTTTTTCAATATGTGCTTGGTAAACATTCAGGAGCACTGCTGGAGGCATTGTCTACTGTTATGGCCGATAATAAGGTGAAGTTGCGCTTGATCGCGAACCTGGAGCTTCGCACCATTAGTCAGCTGATAAGAAAAGTAGAACCTGCAGAAGCAGCGCTCATTTTGGCTTATCATCATGACTGGCTGAGTATCCATAAAAAGAAAAACGTTTTCAAAGGCTATGAGCGCGAAATAAGCCAACGACTGTGGCTATTCATCTTAAAATACCTGTATGATGAACGCGGCTCTTACTTCAACACCAAATCCTTTCTTATCAGTACGCTGAGGCAGATGTCTCTACAGTACAACCTGGCCTTTGACCTGATCATCAACCTGTTGAAAGACAGCTATAGAGAACTGTCGCAGCTTTCTACAGGCAGTACATTCAACATCCTCATCAAAGACATTATTTCAACATTCAAGCGGAATGAATCGGCTGTGCAAACGGCCAATCAACGCAAAGAGGAACACCCGGATTTAAAGCTGCTTTCGGGCCTGAAAACTTTTGCTCAGGGAGCAATGTGGGGTGCAGCCGGAGGGGAAGGATTTCCTTCTCTGAAGGCTGCTATAAGCCGCCTGTTTAATGAAAAGCCACAGTCGCTTTTGACATTGCTCAATCAGCTTGGTCAGGATGAATGGGCTGTTTACCGGCTTATCAGTCCCTTAGATGAGCAGAGAATTCACAAACTCATAACGATTTTAGAGCCATCGGGTGCGCCCGTCATTATTCATTATCACCAAGACCTGGTTCAAGAGCAAGACAAACGTTCTTTTATATCAGGGCCCGCCAGGAATTTTCCCAAAGTGCTTTGGGCCTTGATGATCGTAATTTTACTCGACAACCAGGGCAGTGCTTTTAATCAAAGAGCATTTGCGGCCAGACTGATCAGGCGCATGGCCAACCGGTACAACCTTACCTATTCAGATCTGCTAAAAACCCTCTATACCAGATTGCACACTCAACCTGTTAAAAGTAAACAGGTAAGGCTTTTTTCGATTATTTCGGCCCTTTATAAGGAGGAGTTTAAAGCAGAAAAAACTACTGAATCTATAGAGGCCCTTGTCTCTCAGCGCGAAATATTAATTGCTGTGACTAAAGGCGTTTTGCCAGGAGCAATAGCTCGTTTGGGCTTTAATTCATTGAAGCATTTCCTGATTGATTATGCTACAAAAAGCCCACGCTTATTCAGGCACATGCTGGAGGTAAATAGCGGTGACATGCGCTTTTATCAACAAGTTATTTATCTGTTAGGCAGAGACCTTTTGAAATTCCTTGGGCATTCAAGCGAAAGTCAGGCACATTGGCATTTTCTGTATTTCAATGCATCTGAAACACCAATTCCTCACTTGTCGCATGCAGAGAATTACCATGTGGCAGCAAGACAATTGGCCGTGCTCATGGTCGTACACCAGGCAGGATGTCAGAAAAAGATAATCCACCAATACCTCTTGATTTTCAGCCGTGAGCAAGGCATTGAGCTCGATAGTTTTCTCACCTTCCTAATCTTAGTTTCCAGGCAGGGCAAACACCTCCGATTGATATCGGTACTTCAATCTTTTGCCCTGGATTATAACCTGAACATATCACAATCTGATGGCCCATTGACTAAGGCCTCGGCCAAGCGAATGGTCAAAGGAGAGCATGCGATTCAGCCAATAGTGCTGTCAGAAATGGTTGATATGATTGTCATGGCTTTTTCTGGCATTACTGATGCATTGTCCATGGCCAAACTAGGTTATGGGAGTATCAGTGAAATGCTCGGTTTTCTGATAAAATCTACACCAGACAGGCTCTTAAGTTATTTGTTGCCGCACCTTCAAACCGTTGAAGTTTTGAGTGGGATAGGCCGGGAAATCCCACGAGACTTACTCTATGCCTTGCTTCGGTTGATTTTCCCAAACAAAGGCGAAACGCTCATTAGCTTTCTGAAAGATCTCAACCATATCTGTAATGCTTCACATCAGACCAAACGACTTGTCTATGGCACCTACGGGATATTGTTTCGCCTATTCTCTCAAAAATCACTGGATGTGGAGGCATTTATAAAAGCTTTTATCCAATTGCTTTTTAAGTCAGGCCCTTCGGTATATCTGCCGGTAGTTGCCGCGCTAACAAAGGAAAAAGAACTCATAAAACTGCCTGCCAGCGGAGGACGTGACGATATGTTTCAGGCACTGGCATCGCAACTGGACGCTACACAGATGGTAAGGTCCGGACTGGACGGTGATGTACTCAAAAAGGTGCTGATGAAACGTTATTTCGATGCCCCTTCACCAGTCAAAACCCCAGGCACCAGTCCATACCTGAAGTTTGTAGAACCTGAAACGGAAGAATACTACTTGGATAATGCCGGCCTGGTATTGCTCAATGCCTTTTACCCAAGGCTTTTCGACAGGCTTGACCTGTTGGATGAAGACAAAAAGTTGAAGCCCTCTCATCGTGTCTCAGCTGCTATCATTCTGCAACATGTACTCATGAGAAACCCGCCTTTGGACGAAGAATCCATGGTTTTGAATAAGATCATGGTAGGGCTTGAGCCAGAAGAATTGATTGAGCCTGGAATTTATCCAAAACCCACACCTGAGGCCATTACAGAGATAGAAGAAATGATAAAGGCCGCAGCTGGATACTGGAAAGGCATAGGTGCTACTTCAGTAGATGGATTTAGAGGCAACTGGTTATGTCGACCTGGCAAACTGGAACGGGGAGAAAATTTCTGGGACTTAAGGGTGGAAAAAGCTGCACATGATGTGCTTTTAGAGCACCTGCCATTTAGCATTTCGCCCATGCGCTACTCATGGATGTCGAAACCTGTAAATGTGTTTTGGAGATGAAAGAGAAGCTAGCAATAAACAACATTTTAGAGCAGGAGCTTGACTGGTTCAGCCAGGTATTGAACGCGCGCATTGAGGCACACTTTACCCAAGCTGAAATGCCGCAAATGCCAGTGCCAGACTTGTCGGGCGATGAAGGTCAATATGCTGAGCTGGTCAGAAAATATGACTTGCAAGGGCAGGAGAGGCTGCTGCTAATGCTGGCCATTGTACCGCAAATCAAACCCCAGGTTCTGGACCCTCTGCAGATTCAAAATGTAGAACTAGGCATTCCATTTATAGAGTTTGGCGGATACCATGGCAAGTACCACCGAGGTTTTTTGCCCACAGGTACTACTGCACTGTTTTTACTGGCCGGAAACCATGTGGCAGATCGTAAGAGAGCCATGTCGATGCTCTCCGAAGATCATCCGCTTTTACTCAATGATATTATCAGGTTGGAACGCATAGAGGGTCACGAACCCCGCTTTAGCAGCCCGCTTACGCTTTCGCCCCGGTATCAGGATGTACTCATTCAGGGTAGAAATTATAGCCCTGAAAGCTATGCCCTGTTTCCAGCTAAAAAAATACAAACAGCACTTGAATGGTCAGACCTGGTGATTTCAGATCAGATAATGGAAGAAATCGAGCTCATCAAAAACTGGGTGGATCAAGGAGAGAAACTGCTAAGAGACAAGACACTGGGTAGAAAGATCAAGCCAGGTTACAGGGCCCTTTTTTACGGTCCACCAGGCACCGGCAAAACCATGACCGCCTGTTTGCTTGGTAAATCTACCGGTCTTGAGGTATATAGAATTGACCTCTCCAGCCTGGTATCGAAGTACATAGGCGAAACGGAGAAGAACCTGGCTCGAATTTTCGACCTCGCTGAAAAGAATCGCTGGATCCTCTTTTTTGACGAAGCCGATGCCATATTTGGCAAACGCACACATACCAATAGTGCCAATGACCGATTTGCCAATCAGGAGGTGGCCTATCTGCTACAGCGCATCGAGGATTTTCCAGGGGTAGTCATTCTTGCTTCAAACCTTCGCTCAAATATAGACGCGGCCTTTTCAAGGCGATTTCAGTCCATCATCTATTTCGGCATGCCTGAGCTGGCGCAAAGAAAACAGATATGGGAGAGGACATTCAGCGGAACCGACTTGTCTGAAGGGCTGGACCTCAACCACTTTGCCAGTAAGTATGAACTCAGTGGTGGGGCAGTGATCAACGTCTTCAGGCGCTCGCTGCTCAGGGCCATGACCCGCGACAGGCCTGTCATTCATGAACGTGACATACTGGAGGGAATAAAAAAGGAAATGGCCAAAGAAGGCAAAACCCTGTGACAGTCCTTGAAAAGCTAGCCTGTGGCAGCATACAACCAGATCATTAATCAGAAAATCTTAAGACAATGAATAACCAATTACAAATCCAAGTACAGCAGTCGATAGAAAAATCCAGAAAGGAATTGTGGAAGACTTACCAGTCACTTGACAGGAATAAAGAAGCCTCAGAACTTGCACTATACCAGGCGCATGGTAATGTAAGGCGAAGCAAGGTCAATTTTGAGGAAATCAGCAAGTTTACCCAAAAAGTTGAACTTTTAAAGAGAAGTACCGTTCAGGCCACGCACCTCACCAATACCGCTGTGACGGCAGCTAGTAAGTCGAATATTGAATCTTCTGAAGCAGTGAAAAATGCGGCTACTGCTGCGCTTACAATGCAAAATGCAGCCGATTCCATTGCTGAGTTATACAGTCAGACCGCAGCCGCTGAGGCACTGGCGAAAGCCACCATTTCCGACAGCCAGATTTTTAATCAAATCAAGCTGGCTAATGATAACATAACCAGCGCTGCACAATGCGCTGAAGATGTAAGCATTACTTCTTTGAATGCCACCATTGATGCTTCAAAAACCTTAATGAAGAAAGTGGCAGGAGAGGCCCAGTCACTGTTGTCAGATGTGACCACACTGAGCCAGAGTATCGCTACACAATATGCAGATTCAGCAGCTAAGGTACCAGAGGTGAACCAAAACCTGACGCAAGCCTATAAGTTGCAAAATGATGCCACAGAAGCACTAGCAATAGCCGAGAGCAGAGCGGCTGCATTGAAGCTTACTTATGACAGAGTAAACCAGGTCTCTAATCACGATCTGTTGCTCAGCGATGTTGCCAACAAGCTAAAATACTTGTGGTGCGAGCATGGCCTTGAGCCGGTAAATCCTGGTGACGGTTATAACATTTCATTTCGTGCGTTTCAAAACCAGAAAATTATCAAAGAATATAGGCTCATGATGGTCCCCAGAAAGCTGGCTTCAACCTTTGATATTAATACAGCCAGTTCTGTAGGCTCCAGTAATTATTTCGCCATAAAAATTGATCAAAGCAACCCTCAAAATTCACCATTTCTGATTCAAAAAAAAGTAATGGCACTGAGCAACTGCATTGAAATAGTGGATAGGAATGGACAGCAGAACCCCTGTACTGAAAGCGAACTTCGCAAGGAAGACTATTACTCGGTCAATTTCTTTTTTAAGCAGCAATGCCAGCTTATCGATCAGGCTGAGTTTCCGCTAATGAAAACGGTGGTTTTTCCCTACAATGAAACAGGAGCAAGCGAGAAGCAATCCCCAGAAGATCACTTTAATCCAGTGGATTACCAGGGGAACTCCATAAACCTGGGCAAATCTTATGTGGCTTTTGTCTATGCCGATTATTTGAAAAATCCAGACATTAAGCAGCTTGGTATGCTCAGCCTGCCATCTCCATTTACCATACTGCAAAAATACTTCCCAAGTGTACCAACATTTATCGAGGGATCCCCAAATATGATCATAAACCAACCTCACAGGATAGATAAATGCTCTGTTGATTTTCAAATTAAGGTACCGGCCGATCTACAAAAACAACCTGGAAAAGAAAATCCACTCGATTTGCGTGTGATTTTGGTTAATGAAAAAGATGCCCAAAGAAGCCAATGGATGCCACCGCTTTACCCCAAACGGCATACCTGGCTCATTGATGCCTATTGTGAAGGAGTAAAGACTCAGCATGAATTAGAAAATGATCATCCGGAACAAGCTATGGTTTCATTAAAAGCCATTCTTGAGCTAAAACACCTGCCTCAAACTGATAAAGTTGAGCTTGAACACATCCTGAAACTAATTAAGGATAAAAAGCATGATCCAAGTATTCTCAATAGCCTAAAAAAGTTCGTGAGTGGGGTACAAAATGAGATCCAATACCTCATTGCTGATTGTGATTCAGGTAAACCGCAACCTGAGCCGCTTAATAACCCTTTTCCTTTCGATACCTCATTGATGGCCACCCTGGACCCAGCGGATTACAGTAGTGCGCGGCTGTTACCATTCTGGCCTCCAAGACAGCACAATGAAGTGAGTTACCCTGGTAATATTGCATCAGTACTTAGAAAAGAGTTTTGTGGCTTACGGGAAAAGGTTCTGAAATATCTCATTAAGCATGATCATAATTTCGATTGGAAAGAGTGGAACATCCTGATTTCAGAAAAAAGTAGGAAAGATAGAGTCGCACTGATTAAGAGGCTGGAAAAAGAGGTATTAAAACTCCAAGCAGACATTGTTGATGATAAACAAAAGGCTAGTGAAGGAGCAGATGATCAGGCAGCCTACAAAGCGGATCCTGCAAAAGAAGTTAAGCTTAGGAATAAGCGTTTGGCACTGAAAGAAGTCAAGGAGAAAGAAAAAGAAGCAGCCAAAGACACCTATGCAGCAGGTCAACTAGACCAAATGCTTATGAAGGCATATCTCACAGAGGAAATTGCGCTGAGCCTTGCTAAGACCATTAGTCTGTCAAAAGAGTTTTTATTGGAAAACATTCAAAATGATGTAGCAAATGGTCACCCTGCGCAGGGTCATGGTTTGATGGCCTATACAGTCAAAATAAACGATGAAACCCTCGATAATTACGGTTTACCACTTCAAATCAACAAGATTGAAAAAGAGGGAGTAATTGAAGGGTTGATATTGTCTCTTATCAAAAAAAGCTTTCAAAATGAAGTTGGGGCTGCCATTTCAGCAGAACCCAAACCCGCTGCCAGACTTATAAATGATCTTGAGCATTTACCGCAAGATGCCCTTACAGACAACCTCGTATCATATCGTGCCATTGTATTGTCTACTGGTAGCCTCTCGCGAATGCACGATAACAAATATCACAACAGTAACTCTATGTTTTCTACGAGCACCATATGCCTGTGGAGAAACCCGTAAAGAAGGATTTTACACGTAAACTAAATCATCATGACTAACAGTAATTTCAGAAACATAACAGCCCAGAAAACTGCAGAAATCAACCAATTAAAAGAGAGCAAGGAGTTGCTCATGATGGATGTGGCTACTAAACAAGCGTCATTAACAGCATATCAAGAGAAGGCCGAACTGTTTTCAACAAAAATGGCTGAAGACAGCGCCAAGCTCAATAAGGCCACAGAGCAACTAGACCAGGCCACTAAAGTGTATAAAAGTTTAATAGCACTCAAACAGTTTTTCAGCCAGGCCGATGAAATATCAGGCACCACCAATTCTCAAACCAATAAGCTCATTGGACAATTGGAGGCGGTAGTACAAAGCACCATCAACGCTGCACAGGCCATTCAGATGGTGAATGATTTGGTAGTAGCACAAAAGGCTGCCAACCCGCTGATTTCTTCTAACCTGGTATCAAAAATTAATCAGGCAGCCACTACGGCCAGTATTACCATCAACCAGGTGACTTTGGCTTTAAATGCCACTTTTAGCGCATTATCAGCCACTCAGCAATCCTTTAATGCTGCGAAAATTCTCGAGGAGGAAATCGCTATAGTGAACAAGAAATTAGAAACCCCGACTTATGGAGAACAAATTACGAAGGGTATTTTAAAAGCGATCAAATACCGTTATGAGGAGGCCAGAAACACAGAAATGAATGCGCAAAATGTAAACCGGCAGGCCCAGGGACAGCTACTGGAAGCCAATAGTGCACTGGAAGCCGCACAAACCAAATTAGGCACCATAGAGGCCGCACTGGCAGCCGCCAAAGCTGCAGTAGGTGCCACCTGATAACAAATGCATTAATAAGGCAATCATGTTAGCTCAATCGTTGTACATCAACACTTATCAGAAGAAAAATGGATTTGTGCCATTGGTTCCTTCAGGGGTTGAACTGAAGGTAGGAGATTTCTTCCTGGTAGAGGAAGAAGGAATTGTAGTGCTGGGTAATATTTGGGATTCATATTTCAAGCTTGCTCCAAAATACATGTTGGAACTACCCAGGCCTCAAATAGAAGTACCAGTTACCGATCCTGAAAAACCGGATGAACCAAGGAAAAGAATAGATCAGTATCACCCACGAAATCCTGACTGGGAACTGTCTGTAGGAGGCAGGTCAGAGTTTAATAGTAACCTATTTAAGCATAAACATAAATATGATGAGTTGGCACCGGAGTTCAATGCTTATGGAATGTACTTCAAGCGGCCCGGAGGATTTTATTACCTGGCCGAGGATGTGTCTTTTTCAAGACTCTCGAATTTTGACCTTTTAAGTGATGAACTGATCAGGCGTTTTACGGCAGGTATGTACAATTTCACCAACCTGAACCTGGTCACAGAACTGGCCCATGCAAAGCATTATAGCCTGATGCTCACACAAGACTGC
>Ga0316204_10008811_pt1 | contig 13787 bp, 15 predicted proteins | sample 6monrhotite_MG_2_FD_205661 | JGI IMG/M metagenome (GOLD analysis project Ga0316204, IMG submission 205661) | Microbial mat bacterial communities from mineral coupon in-situ incubated in ocean water Damariscotta River, Maine, United States -... | ecosystem: Environmental > Aquatic > Marine >... | reverse complement strand
GATACGCGCGGATTTCATCAAGGCCAGACAAGTAACATTGTCAACAACAGGCCGGATATACGAAAGCAATCCTGTTCCTTGTTTTTTTGTGGACAATATCTTGCAAAATGGGAGGAGACCATATACGCAATGACAAAATATTGCAATTTTGTGGGGATCCCTCAGGGCCACTCTGCCACCAAATATACAAATATATAGTTTTCAGACTCTTTCAAATTGATCGTAAAATTGAATCTTAAGGGTTTTTCTCCCCCCAGTCCTTAAGTGCCAATAATATGGGACCTAGTGTCTTACCTTTATCTGTAAGGTGATAAACAACCCTGACAGGATGTTCGCTGTATATCGTTCTTTCGATCAATTTATCGGCTTCAAGTCTCTTTAAACGCTGCGATAGGGTGCTAGGAACAATGCCTTCTAGAGATTGTTGAAATTCCTGAAACCTGCAAGCTTCTTTAAGAAATAGATCCCGCAAAATCAATATCGACCAGCCATCACCTATTGCATTAAGCGTACGAGCTACCGGGCAACGAGTATCGTATTTTTTTACCATTTTGTAATATTAACAAAACAGATACAAATTAACTATTGACTATTTAAATTGTAGTTACTAGTATATTAATATTTTATATAACTAAGAGATTAATTGGCGATGATTAAGCTTATTGGAATCTTCTGTTTTGTAATTACGATTTCTGGTTGTAGTGCTAATGCCCTGTTGGTGCCTGTGGTAGGCATTCCTTCAACGAATTATTTAACTCGTGATCATTATGAAGAGAAATATCAGTTATATGACGTGGAATACAGGGAATCTGCTAGTTTCACGGAGCACCGTGTCCCAAGAGGGGCAAATACGATTTACGCACGAGAATTTGGTGCCCAGAAAAACAGAATAAAACCGGCGATTATTTTGATGCATGGATTTCCCGATAGTCTGCATATTTATGATCGCCTTGCCCCACTTTTGGCAGAACACTACCGAGTCGTGAGTTTTGACTTTTTAGGATGGGGAAGATCTGATAAACCAGAAGACCATACATATAACACGGAAAGTCTATATCAGGATCTTGAAACTGTAATTCATTATTTTAATTTTGAAAATGTATCCATCGTTGTTCATGATGCGTCCGGGCCGCCGGGAATAGACTGGGCAATAAATAATTCTCAGAAAATGGAAACGCTTATATTGCTAAATACTTATTACCACCGAATGGATGGTCTGGTAACACCAGAAGCTATTGCGACATTTTCAACACCGAGTATGAAACGAACAATTCTCAGAACAGGTGCTAGAGTTAGTAATTTAGGCTGGCGCATAGGTTATCAAAATCAACTGAGTAAGTTTTTTTATAATGAAGACCAAAGAGACATAATGTTACCTGTTTTAACTCATCAAGCAATGGATATTCGTAATGCCTTCTTTCAATTAAATGATTTTTTAAGCCAGGAGGCAGACAAACGTGCTGAAACCAAGCAACGCTTGTATGAATATCAAGGAAAGGTAAATATAATATTTGGTAACGAAGATCCTTATTTGAATAAAGTAGTAGCAAAGAACTTTCACGATATATTTCCAAACTCATCCATTTGCTTGATAAGCCAGGCGGCTCATTTCGTGCAACTTGATAGCCCCGAACGGGTTGCTAAACGAATATTAGAATCTGTAAACCTTGTTCAAAATCAAGAATGTCTGTAAGAAGCAAGCTGCTAGATAATTTGTTATGAATAATTTCGCGTACCCGTCTATTGGTTTATAGAGTAAAAGATGGCTTTACGGTAATAGCAGAGTGCAATGAAACGCAACAATGCTTTTTACAAGCGATGTGTCAGATTAAGTCGGAACTAATACAAGTAATATTGAGTGTAATTTCTATAATAGAGCGGTTCTATTTATCTGTTAAGCCTCTTCAACAAATGCACTTTTCACCATGACTTTCATTCTGTCAATGTATTGTACCGTTGACCATCCACACTCAGAGGTTAATTGCTCCCAGTGGTTAATCGAAATCATTGTCCAGAACATGTCGGTGGCCTGTTCCTGTGACCAGCCTGAGCTTAGCTTTCCTTCGCTTGCGAGTGTTTCAATCGTTTCCTGACAGATATCACGCAAGCAATGCATATTATTATTCCACGCGGCGGCGGTGGCTTCATCGGTATCGCGGGTGGCGAGTAGTGCTTTCGCCAGTCCGATGATTTCCGGTATGTAGTTTCCCCATACATCGATGCAGGCTTCGAGCTTTTCGATGCCAGTGCTGGCGGTTTTGAATGCATTAAGGCGTTCGTTGAGACCTTTTACATCGTCCACATAATTCGAGGTCGCTATCATGAGTTCGGCGCGGGAATCAAAGTGAAGATATACTCCCTGCCGGGAGATCCCAGATGCCCTGGCTACATCACTCATGCTAATGGCCTTGCCTAAACGCTGTTCCATCAGCTTCCAGGTAGCTTGCAGAATGCGTGTGCGGGTATCTATTTCTTCACTTGACATAGTGTCAATATTAGTTAAGCCTTTACATTATGTCAAATAGTGCACCGGGTGATTATCCCAGAAATAACCGGCACTGAAGTCGCTATAGCATGATGAAAAGGCAGGAGAGGGTATGCGAATTAAGGCTGAAAATATGCGTTTGATAGTGATACTACTGTCTCCATTTGGCTTAGCGGGTTGTTCGCCTCACTTTGACTACATTTATTATTTTTCCGAGCTTGAGGGTGAAGTGCTTATTGATAATGTACCCCAGGAAAACGTCATGGTTACACGAAAATATCAGCTTGGTAATTATAAAGATGCGGTAATAGAAAAAACGCTGACGAATAAAGAGGGCAGGTTTACGTTTGAGCACGGTAGGGAATATCGTTATATCAAAACTCTCGGGGAAGCCCTGATAAAACAGGAGATTCAGTTTACTCACCATAAAAAGAATTATATTGGTTGGCAATATAATAATAGAAGTCTGGATAAGTTTGCAGAAACTGGTGAAAAAATTCGTTTTAAGTGTGATTTAAAACAACCGGAGATAAAGCGTAAATTATCTGGAAGTAAACTTAGAAAAAAATTTTATACTGGCCTTTGTACGATAAATAATATTGAAGCGAGTCAGCCCTGATTGAATAGGCTTGCTACTGACATAATGCTGTCAGGAGGTGCCTGTTAAGATAATGATATATGTACCACTATCATTGACTATCAGGGTGAAAAGGTTTTTCGTATGGCGGAACCGTTTAAAAATTTACTGAATAAAAGAACAATTAAAACAATGTCAGGCCATTTTCACAGGCAATGGCCAGGGTTTGATGCAAAGGGTTTTGTAAAGTCAGCAAGTAAGGGCCTGGACAAGCTTGAGTTAAAAGAACGTGGCGACCAAGTCACTGCGGCCATGGTGGAATATTTTCCAGCAGATTTTCCAAAGGCAGGTGACATTATGCTGGGAAGTCTTGGTGCTTGTCTGGACAAGAAAAATTCAACAGATTCTGTTAATACCTCAGGCATATCCGGTTGGGCGATCATTCCGATGACCCTTTATGTCGGTCGGTGTGGTTATAAACACTTTGATGTGTCGATGAATCTCTTTAGAGAAATGACCAAACGAACAACATCTGAATTTGGCATACGTGAATTTCTACAAAAATCACCTGGTAAAACATTGGCGGTTTTGATGACCTGGGCCGGGGATGAGAATCAGCATGTACGGCGATTGGCCTCGGAAGGCTGTCGTCCACGATTGCCCTGGGCACAAAGATTAGCAAAGTATATCGACAATCCAGCACCTGTGATTAAATTACTGGAACGCCTGAAAGATGATGATGAAGAGTATGTGCGTCGTTCGGTTGCGAATAACTTAAATGATATCGCCAAAGATCATCCTGATGTTGTAGCCGAGATTGCAGGGCGGTGGTTAAAAGGCGCGAGTGAGGAGCGGAAGCGATTAGTACGCCATGCATGCAGAACATTGATTAAAAATGGCCATAAAAAAACCTTGTCTGTGCTGGGATATAAGGCACCAAAAGTGAAACAGGTTAAAATTAAACTGGCGAGTAATAAAGTAGTATTCGGTGACGCTTTAGAGTTTAGCTTGTCTTTTAGTTCTGATTTAAATCGTGAGCAGCCATTCGTGATTGATTATATCATTCATCATCAAAAGGCCAACGGTACGATTTCACCCAAAGTGTTTAAATTAAAAACGACGACACTGGCGAAAGGAAAGGATCTTTCGATAACAAAAAGACATGCCATAAAAAAGATTACGACGCGTGTCTATTATCCGGGCTTGCACCGGCTTGAGATTGTCATAAATGGTGTATCCATCGGTAAGAAAGACTTTAAACTTATTAAATAACCGAAATGATTATAAATTTTATAGTATTTTTAGTGTTATCCGTTAAACTGCGATTTAATTGAGACAAGAGCAAACAATCGATGAAACCGTTATTACGCACGATATTTTCACCTATCTTAAATTTGCTGGAATCGGGAACAGAGCCTTATATATATAAACCCTCGCACCGGAAGATCCTGATCATCATGGGTGGCATGTTTACTGGCCTGGCATGCGTTGTACTCTGGTTAGCACAGGGACAAGACCCGGGCTATTTTTTACCCGTGATTATTTTTGGCCTGGGTGGACTCTTAAGTTTAATGGTTGGTTTTTTAGGATCTGATCGTGCCGTGGCGAAGATTTGGGGATCACGTTAAACATCATTTTTGTTTTAAATACGGTGAAGGCGCATTGTCGGGTTGCGTTTTAAAACGACGATAAGACCAGAAGTACTGCGCCGGCATATCGGCAATGCCATCTGCAATCGCTTTGTTCATCGCCGTCGCATCAATCATGTCATCCCCCGTCGGATAATCCTTAAGCGGTGGCTTCAAACGAATTTCATAACCGCGCCCATAAGGCAGTTGATAGGTGAATAAGGGAATGACAACGGCATTTGCTAAGCGTGCCAGACGACTCATGGCCGTGAAGGTGGCGGCGGGGTGACCAAAAAAGGGTGCAAACACATAGTCTTTACCCGGGTGGTCCGGGTCCTGGTCCGGTAAATAATAAAAAGCAGTGCCCTGCTTGATGAGACCAATAAGTGGTTTAAGACTTTCATAACGTTCCAGACACATACCGCCATGACCGGTACGAAAATAACGACTCAGCTGGTGTTGCAGGGGACAACGAGGTTTGCGGTACATACAGATCGATGGCCATTCGATGGAAACACGTTTAAACCCCAGTTCCAGTCCAATCACATGCGGTGCCAGAAATATAACCCCCTTTCCCTCGGCTAGCGCAGTATTAACATGCTCCGCGCCGATAATTCGGACATGACGTTTTACCTGTTTGGCGGAACCCGTCCAGGCAATACCGAGATTGAGAAAGGATTGTCCGAGTCGGCGAAAATACTGCCGACGCAGAGAGCGACGTTCACCTTTTGAGAGATCAGGATAACAAAGCGCAATGTTTACCGGAATCGTGTTGGTGCGGTATATCAGATGAATTAGGCAGCCTAAACTTAACCCCAATAGCCAACTAATACGCATAGGTATATATTGCATGCAATAAACAAGCGCATAGATAAGCCAACCCGGAAAATATTTTTTTAGCGGATAGGCGTTAAATCTGGGATGGTCGCTTTGAAAGCGATTGGGATCTTGTACCATGTTTTATTTCCCAGTGGCCTTGTGGATATAACAGCATATAAATATCATCAGCGCAGAGTATAGCCAATCTGTTCGGCAAGAGACGGATTAGTTTGATAATGATTTGGAAGCAATAATATGGAAAGTACAGCGCAAATAATGTGGGGTTTGATTTTTGGCTCTATCGGCTTTGGATTTTTTATCTACGGTAAGCGACAACGGCTTGCGGTGCCATTTGTCGTTGGAATGCTTTTGTTTGTTATACCTTACTTTTTTGTCAACGTGTATTTTCTGGTGCTGGCAGGTTGTATACTGGTTGCAGTGCCTTACTTTGTAAAATTATAGTTTAAGAGGTAATTATTGTCGGGTTCAATTTTGCTAAGGTTCAGTAACGTTTGCTGGAGTTAAATGTGAAGTCTACTATGATGTTAATCCCATTAGATATGTTGCCCTGGCAGACATCGTTTAAGCTTTGAGAAATTAATATGAGTAAAAAGACGATTCAATACTGGAATGTTCTGGCAGCCTCAAGTGCTAATCGATGGGAAATTATCGATGGCACAGAGGGTATGCTGGAACAGTTAACCCTCGCCAGGGATGATGTTACCGGCGACTATACGCGTATGACGCGTTTTAAGGCAGGTGCAAATACGAAAGCGGTGGGTGGCAAGTCACATGACTATCCTGAAGAAATCTATATTATCTCGGGACGTTTATATGATGAGGCCTTTGATATGTGGTTAGAAGCAGGCCACTATGCCAGTCGGCCACCGGGTGAAAGACATGGCCCCTTTTTATGTGAACAGGAATGTCTGGTGCTTGAGATTTCCTATCCGAGTCAATCAATTTAACTCTCGACTATTAATATAATTTTTAATTTTCACTGCTGTTCCGTTAACGCCCTCTCCCTCCTAAAGAGGGTTGGTGTGAGGGGGTTATATTGGGTAACGTCTTCATCTCCGGATCAAGTCCGGGGCAGGTATTAACCTTCTCCCATGGGGAGAAGGAATTGTTCCGATTCTCGAATGCTATAATTTTAATCGCCTGTCTCGCTAACAAGTCTGATATCTACTTAATCAAAAGCTTAGCCGTTATTGTCATGATATTAACGTGGCAGCAGCATATATTTTGAATTTGTATTTCATAGAGCAGGTAAGTTTTGTACCTGGGTACAATTGCGATTCAATATTCCAGGTCTTAAAAAAATCATTAGAACAGAACAGGAACTACTTACGCGCAGTGATTTAAAGTGTGAATTGTGTGCTGAAACAGAAAATTTGAGCGTTTATCAGATCTGCGCATTTACGATTAAGCACAAAGTAAAAAAAGCCCCTATGCAGGGGCTGTATTCTTTACACACAGCAGACATCATCGGTACAGGCAATTTGCGTTCTGGCAGCGGAGACGATGTGAATCAAACGGGCATAGTTTTTGGCTTCATCCTGACTTGCCAGTGGACCGTAGATTTCATGCAAAGACTCAACATACCAGTCTTTACCATTCTCGCAAAGCCGTACATTAGGAGCGGGATTTGGCATGACACACCTCGTGATTGTGGTGGACTTGTCTTATAGGACGGCAGCTTTAGAGGGTAAGTTTAGATTTTATTGGATTTAAATTGTAAACGATTGTTATAGGTTATTTTAACCACTTATATAAATTATTTGAAAATATATTGAATAATTATCCCACCTTAAAGATAAACAACATTATATTTGTAATAAAAAATATCATGGATACTGTTATTACTAATCAGCGGTTTTTTTGTCCATAAGTGGTTTTATAGCGGTCAATAAGCTCTTAAATAGGTCTTTATTGTGGGATTCTTCTCTTGATAATAGCTGTTTCATATGTTCTCTTTCGGTGGGCATACCAAAGCAGGCAGGGCAGGAATCCGGGATTACCGGGAAGAGTGAATTTTTGGCATATTCAGCAGTTTGCCGTTCTCTGACGTACACCAGGGGTCGAATAATACGCACATCGCCATCTTTGTTGGTGTAATTGGCCTTCATGGTACGCAATTGTCCACCGCGAAAGGCAGACATAAGGAAACTTTCTGCCAGATCGTCCAGGTGCTGGGCCAGAGCCAGGACGTTGTAGCCTTCACGGCGACAGGTGGCGTACATAATGCCGCGCTTGATGCGTGAGCAGTAGGCGCAGAAGGAATTATTCTTCATTTGGGTCTTGGCATTCTCGGCGATGGACTCGCTTTCGTAGAAATATGGGATTCCCAGTCCTGCCAGATAATCTTTTAGCTGTTCCGGGTTAAAGCCCTCCACTTCCGGGTCTACCGTCATGGCGGCGAGCTCAAACTTGACGGGTGCATACTGGCGCAAGTGATTGAGAATATGCAGCAGGCTGAGTGAGTCCTTACCCCCGGATAGGCCTAATAGAATTTTATCGCCATCATGGATCATGTCGAAATCCGCAATGGCGCGTCCTACCTGACGCATCAGGCTTTTGGGTGGCTTGGTTGTGGTGGCGTTTTGATCCATTGGCGTATTGTACTGGAGATAGCTTGTTATCGCCCTAGCGAAAGGCTGAATGGCCTGGCACGATGGGGTATAGTTTTGTGATGAAAAAGCCCCCTGAAATCGTCCCTGGTGACAAAGACCTACGCTGGCATGTTCTGATAACAGTGATGACCTACATATTGTGGTTGCTTTGGCTTGAACCGCTGATTGACATGTTACTTGGTTTGGCGGTCAGTGATCCCCTGAATGTTGCCAACCTGGATCAGATCAAGATTAAAGTCGCGGGTATGGCTTATAGTCTGAGTCGAATGCTGCCCATCTTATTATTTTTGTGGATTGGCTACCGCACGATTACCTCAGCAAGTATACCGCCTACTCGGATGAAATTTCCTTTTACGGTAGTTCGTATAAAAGGCCGCAACGCCAAGATGTTTGGTCTCTTGTGTGTGGGTATTAGCCTGCTTGTACTGGCCAATGAGGCGCATATTGTTGCCACACTATTTATATGACATAGCCTGTGACAATTGTTTATAAAGTAATGATTCTATCTGGACGATACTTATGATTAATGAATTATTTATTAAAAGGTTATTAGTTTGAAGAGTATCGAACAGTCACTGGCGCAACAGCTTAAAATTACCGATCGGGAAATTGAAAAGCGTAAGGAATTGCTGGGTTTTACGGATCAAGATGCAGAAGTGCTTAAGGCGCATAAGGCTTTATTTGCAAAATATCTCGATGGTATTGTCAAAAATTTTTATGATAAACAGGTAGAAGTTACTGAAATTGCATTATTGATAGGCGATGCAGAAACTTTACGTCGTTTACAAAGTGCCATGCGTGGTTACATCATGGAGTTATTTGAAGGTTATTATGACTCTGACTATGTCAATAAACGCCTGCGTATTGGTTTGGTTCATATGCGTATTGGCGTGCCGCCAAAACTTTATATTTCTGCAATTTATTTATTACAAAAGATTTTAAAAGATGCGGTAAAAATGCATTACTTTGGCAAAGAACAGGACAATGAAGCCAACGAACTGTACATCGCAATAAATAAAATCATGATGTTCGATATTCAGTTTGTATTTGACACCTATATACACAGCCTTGTTTCTGAGGTAAATACAGCAAAGGATGAACTGGAAAAATACACAACCTCATTGGAAAAGACGGTTGCTGAGCGAACGCAACAATTACATGAAATATCTCGTCGGGATGAATTGAGCAACTTATTTAACCAACGAGGTTTTAATGAACATCTGCGGCGTGAAATGTCAAATGCTGTACGTTATAAGGAGGCCATATCATTAATGTATTTTGATCTTAATGGTTTTAAAATATTGAATGATAATGAGGGACACCAGGAAGGAGATGAAATTCTTAAATTAACCGGCGCTGCTGTGATGGCATCAATCCGTGATACTGACATAGGCTGTCGTTATGGTGGTGATGAGTTTTGTATAATTTTACCGCGAACAGCCATAGCAGAGACGATGGTTATTTACGAGCGTTTGGTTGAGTTTTATAAGAAAAGTAAAAAAGATAAAGGTATTACATTTAGTGTTGGTGTGAGCAGTACTGGCCCGGATGAATTCTGTAGTTCAGACAGCCTGGTGAAGGCAGCTGATAAGTTGATGTATAAGGCCAAAGCTAAATCGAAAAAGAAAAAAGGGTTTTACATCGAAACGGAGTGATTCAAGAAAGAAAATAGTACAACTCAAACGGATTTTTCAGGAACTTTTCTATACTATATAAATATAATAACCTGGGAGAAGGCAATGTTCGATTTCAGTTTTGGATTCTCAGAGTTCACTATACTATTTATTATCATGTCGGTGTTCCTGATTCTGAAAGGTGTCAAGTTTGTTCCACAGGGTATGGAATATACGGTAGAGCGTTTTGGCCGTTACACCAGAACATTTTCACCTGGTCTAAATTACATTATTCCCTTTATCGATCGCATTGGTTCCATGATGAATATGATGGAGCAGGTATTGGATGTGCCTTCACAGGAAATTATCACGAAAGATAATGCCATGGTGCGGGTTGATGGCGTGGTCTTTTTTCAGGTACTGGATGCCGCCAAGGCATCGTATGAAGTAAATCAATTGGAACGTGCGACGCTTAATTTAACCATGACCAATATTCGTACGGTCATGGGATCGATGGATCTGGATGAGCTCTTATCCAAGCGTGATGAGATCAACGCCAGACTGCTATCTGTTGTTGACGATGCGACTACTCCCTGGGGTGTAAAAGTCACACGTATTGAAATCAAGGATATTACGCCACCGCGTGATCTCGTTGATGCCATGGGTCGGCAGATGAAAGCCGAGCGTGACAAACGTGCCTCTATTCTGGAAGCCGAAGGTCTACGCCAGGCGGATATCCTTAAGGCCGAAGGTGAAAAACGGGCGGCGATACTGGAGGCCGAAGGTCGTAAAGAAGCAGCCTTTCGAGATGCAGAGGCTCGTGAACGTGAAGCCGAGGCCGAGGCAAAGGCAACCCAAATGGTGTCAGAGGCCATTGCCAAGGGTGATGTGAATGCGATTAATTATTTTGTTGCCACAAAATATATTGATTCCTTACAAATGATTGCGTCTGCACCCAACGAAAAATTGGTCTTTATGCCGTTGGAGGCTTCCGGTGTCATTGGTGCTATTGGCGGCATTGCAGAGTTGGCGAAAGACGCTATGGCGAAGAAGGCTGAAAAAACATGATGCTGGAACAATTAACCCATTGGCACTGGTTTATTATTGGGATGGCCTTACTGATCCTTGAGATTTTTGCCCCGGGTGCCTTTTTTCTTTCTATGGGTATTGCGGCAGGAATCATCGGTTTTGTGCTCTGGTTAGCGCCATCACTGGGCTGGGAATATCAACTCCTGATGTTTGGCGTGATATCGGTTGTGGCAATAGTATTATGGCGACGACACATGGGTAAATCTCCAGTAGTTTCCGATCAGCCACATTTGAATCGCCGAGGAGAGCAGTATGTGGGCCGTAGTTTCACACTGGAAGAAGCCATTGTGAATGGAAATGGGAAAATACGGGTTGACGATTCCACCTGGAAAATTCACGGCCAGGACTGCCCGGTGGGTACACAGGTTACCGTTACAGGTGTAGACGGGGTAGTGCTAAAAGTGGAATGAAGTTGTCTTCTAAATGTTCTATCGATATGAACAGAACCGCCTAATATGGCGGTTTTTTTATAAAAACAATCAAAGCAGACTAACATCAGGCAAATCAAGACATTGCATGATAAACTGCACTTCTCAAATTTATACTATATAGATGGTCCCGGATAAATAATGAATACACTTGAACAACAACTCAAAAAACGCATCCTGGTTTTGGATGGTGCAATGGGCAGTCTTATTCAGACCTATAAACTGGGTGAGGCTGATTATCGTGGTGATCGGTTTGCGGACTGGCCGAGTGATGTTAAGGGTAATAACGACCTGCTGGTTTTAACGCAACCGCAGATCATCAAAGATATCCACAAGGCATATCTCGAAGCGGGTGCCGATATTCTGGAGACCAATACTTTTAATGCCACTTCCATCTCTATGGCGGACTATGGCATGGAAGCTCTGGTGTATGAGATGAATGTTGCCGCCGCGAAAATTGCGCGTGAGGCCTGCGATGAGTTTGCCACAAGTGATAAGCCCCGCTTTGTTGCCGGAGTGCTTGGCCCCACAAACCGCACCGCAAGTATTTCGCCAGATGTAAACAACCCGGGTTTTCGTAACGTTACCTTTGATCAACTCAAAGAAGCCTATACTGAATCGATTCGCGGTCTGGTTGATGGCGGGGCTGATATTCTATTGGTTGAAACAATTTTCGACACCCTGAATGCCAAGGCTGCACTATTTGCGATTGAAGAATATTTTGATGATCAGGGGAAGAAGTGGCCGGTAATGATCTCCGGTACGATTACCGATGCATCGGGACGGACTTTGTCTGGTCAAACAGCAGAGTCATTCTGGAATTCTTTACGTCATGTGAATCCCATCAGCTTTGGGTTTAACTGTGCCCTGGGTGCAAAAGAACTGCGTCAGTATGTTGAAGAGCTGGCTGGCATTGCTAACTGCCATATCAACACGCATCCAAACGCCGGTCTGCCCAATGAGTTTGGTGAGTATGATGAAACGCCGGAGATGATGGCGGCCGAGATCGAAGAGTGGGCCAGGAATGGTTTCCTGAATATTATCGGCGGTTGTTGTGGAACCACGCCAGCTCATATTAAAGCGATAGCAGAGGCGGTAAGTCAATATCCTCCACGCAAACCAAAAGAAAATGATTTCATCACGCGCCTGAGTGGTCTGGAGCCATGCAATATTACCAAAGATTCATTATTCGTTAATGTCGGTGAACGAACCAACGTTACAGGTTCGGCAAAATTCAAGCGTTTAATTCTGGAAGAGAATTATGATGAGGCTCTGAGTGTCGCGCGTGAACAGGTTGAGAGTGGTGCGCAGATCATCGATATCAATATGGATGAAGGCATGCTCGATGGCGAGTATGCCATGAAGCTGTTTTTAAACCTGATTGCCAGTGAGCCGGATATCTCTCGTGTACCAGTGATGATCGACTCCTCCAAGTGGCACATCATTGAAGAAGGACTGAAGTGCATTCAGGGTAAGGGCATCGTTAATTCTATTTCGATGAAAGAAGGTGAAGACAAGTTTATTGAACAGGCAAAACTGTGTCTCCGTTATGGTGCTGCTGTTGTTGTGATGGCCTTTGATGAGGTCGGCCAGGCGGACACGCAGGAGCGTAAAATTGAAATCTGTACACGTGCCTATAAAATTCTGACCGAACAAGTTGGTTTCCCGCCAGAAGATATTATTTTTGACCCGAATATTTTTGCCGTTGCGACAGGCATTGAAGAACATAATAATTATGGTGTCGATTTTATTGAGGCCACGCGTACGATTAAACAAACTCTGCCACATGCATTGATCAGCGGTGGGGTTTCCAATGTCTCATTTTCATTTCGTGGCAACAACCCGGTGCGTGAAGCTATTCATGCAGTGTTTCTTTATCACGTCATTAAAGCGGGTATGGATATGGGTATTGTTAACGCCGGGCAGTTGGCGGTTTACGATGACCTGCCGGAAGAATTGCGCGAGTGTGTTGAAGACGTGGTACTGAATCGACGTGACGATGCCACTGAGCGTTTACTTGATATTGCTGATAACTACAAAGGTGATGGCACGGTCAAGAAAGAGGAAGACCTGGAGTGGCGCAGCTGGCCTGTGGTTAAACGCATTGAACACGCCATGGTCAAAGGTATTGATACCTTTGTTACAGCAGATACCGAAGAAGCCCGTCAGCAATTTGATCGTCCGATACAGGTGATAGAAGGCCCGCTTATGGATGGCATGAATGTGGTTGGTGATCTGTTTGGCGAAGGCAAAATGTTTCTGCCCCAGGTCGTTAAGTCTGCACGTGTCATGAAAAAAGCAGTCGCGCATCTTATTCCCTTTATCGAAGCCGAAAAATCAGAAGGCGCCAAAAGTAATGGCAAAATTCTGATGGCGACGGTCAAAGGTGATGTGCATGATATCGGTAAGAATATTGTCGGTGTGGTATTGCAGTGTAACAATTTTGACGTCGTGGATATTGGTGTCATGGTGCCTGCAAGTACAATTATCGAGACGGCGAAAAAAGAGAATGTTG
>Ga0316204_10008809_pt1 | contig 13796 bp, 12 predicted proteins | sample 6monrhotite_MG_2_FD_205661 | JGI IMG/M metagenome (GOLD analysis project Ga0316204, IMG submission 205661) | Microbial mat bacterial communities from mineral coupon in-situ incubated in ocean water Damariscotta River, Maine, United States -... | ecosystem: Environmental > Aquatic > Marine >... | reverse complement strand
GAACTTTTCTCGCCAGGGATGTCGATCTGCAGGATGTCGCAGAATTTCTCGATCAAGCTGATTGAGCTGCTATTCCGGCTTCGGGTTTTCCGGAGTGTAGCGGAATTCCGAGCCGGCCAGCATATCACCATCAGCCTTCATTTGCGCTTCCAAACGTTCGCAGTCCCGATCTCGAAATTCGCGATCCACTTCTTCGATCAGATCGTGGTCTACGTCCAGAGAATACATGGCTTGTTTTGCCAGATAAATCGCAGATTCAAACAACTCCCGCTTCATTCCAACGACGCCCAGTCCTTTTAGATCAATCAACTGAACACGATCAAAAACGCGCACCAGTATTTTTGCGTTGGGGAATGAATGGCGAATGGCGCGCACGCGTTCCGCACCAAATTCCCGGTCATCAATACAAAATATGATGGCATCGGCCTCGTCAGCCCCCGCCCGGCGAAGCAAGTCTACACGGGTACCATCACCGTAGAATACCTTCACACCAAATTGTTCATGGATATCAATCTGTTCCGGTTTCACGTCAATCAACGTCAAAGATATTCTTGCCCCCTGCATCATCTGGGATACCGTTTGACCGAAACGGCCCTGCCCCACGATAATGACCGATGCACGGTCGGCATTGGAAGGATCATCGAGATTTGTGCTGGTTGGATTGATGCCAGTATTGAAGCGCTGGGCAAGCAGCATCAGGAACGGCGTGGTCGCCATGGAAATCGTCACAACCGCACCGAACAGACTATTGGCTGCGGGTTCGATGAGCAGAGATTTCTCCGCCTCGGCAAAAAGCACAAAACCAAACTCGCCACCCTGACTGAGTAACATGCCCATCGCCAAAGCCGGATAAGTCGGCATGCCAAACAATTTGCCGACACCAAAAATGAGCGCAATTTTAACCGCAACCAACAGGAATGCAGCGCCAAACACGAAAGCAGTATTTTCAGCGATAACATTGAGGTCCAGCATCATGCCGACTGCGAGGAAAAAGAAACCGAGCAGCAACGAACGGAAAGGATCGATATCCGCTTCCAGTTCATGGCGATAGGGCGAATTGGCCAGCATGACGCCGGCAATAAATGCACCGAGTGCGGGTGACAGACCAATCAGTTCCATCAATGCAGCGCTACCCAGGACGGCAACCAGACCGGCAACGATAAAAAGCTCGCGTTCGGCAAATTTACCAATGATCTTGAGAAGCGGCTGCAGCAGATAACGGCCAGCCAGGATCAAACCGCCAATGGCCAATATGCCATAGATCGCAACCAGATAACCCGGCAGTGCCCCTTCTTCCGCCGGTGCTCTGGACAGCGCAGCGACGATTGTCAGCATCGGAATAAGCGATAAGTCCTGAAACAACAGGATGGAAAATGCTTTTTCACCCGTGGGCGTATTGAGCCGACCGGAAGATTGTAGCATTGGAAGAACCTGCGCAGTGGACGACAATGCCAACGGCAATCCAAGCGCAATAGCGGCACCCCATGAAAATTCAGTGGTTAGTTTGATCAAAAGGAATAACGCAATTCCGCATAGAACCACTTGACTGAGCCCTAGCCCGAATATGGCATTTTTCAAGCGCATTAGACGCGCGGGTGCGAGTTCAAGCCCGACAATGAATAGCAGCAAGATTATCCCGATTTCCGAAAATTCGAGAATAGTCTCTCCATTTGTGATTAATCCCAAACCCTGCGGGCCGATCAAAATGCCAGCGATCAGATAACCGAGAACAGCGCCAATCCCGAAACGGCGAAAAACCAGCACCATAACCAAAGCGGCACCAAGCATGATGAAACCGCCGATCAGCAAATCGGCCATATGGGTTTCAGAACCTTCCATCGCTCAAGCCACCGTAATCTTGGAATGTGCATCAGCAAATGCCGCCAACACCGCGTCATAGGGCAAACGCACAGCAGCGTGTCTTCCCTTGTGCCCACGCACCGGTTCCAGTCGATCCATCTTGTCCCACTCTCCGATGTTTTCGGACGTTCCTTCTAGAAATGACGATAGTTGATTTCGCGCCTTAGCAATCTCGTCTTCCGTCTTGCCCATCGCTTCGCTGGCCAGAATCGCTGCAGACGCTTGACCCAGCGCACAGGCATTGACCACGATGCCCAGATCTGAAATCTGTCCATCACCAGAAAGTTTGACATCTACCACAACCCGACTGCCACAGCTTTTTGATCGGCATTCGGCGCTGCCATCAGGATTTGTAAGGCGCTCTTCATGGGGGATTGAAACCGCCAGACGCAGAATATCTTTTGTGTACAACGCTTCGCTCACTCTTCGCTCGCCTCCGCTTCAGCCGGTTCGGCGCGGCGCTCTTCGACAAATTCCACCATTGCCTTGCCGCTTGCATTCAGCAGCGGATAGGTGCGCGATTCCTGAAGCCACAACGGTCGTTTGGCATCTGCTCCATAAACCGTATCATAGACCATAACAGCCAACAGATAAATCAACGTCGCCGCGATCAGGCCTTTAATCATGCCAAAACCGAAGCCAAGAACCCGATCGATAGGCCCAAGCAGAGATTTTCGCGATTTCGCGCCAATAGATTTGGCGATCCATCGGCCCAACGCGTAAGTTACAATCACGATTGCAGCAAAGGCCAATACCGATGCACCACTCTCACTTCCGATCGGAGCGATCAATCGGTCGGTTATTGGTGTATGCAACGTTCGGACACCAACAATTACCAAAACCCAGGCGATAAGCGACAAAGCTTCTTGCACAAAGCCGCGCAGGAAACCCAGAATGGCCGCACCGCCCATCAAAACCAGAACAAAAATATCAAAGCCAGACATAGCGCCTAGCTAGTCGCGGGCAAGCATATGGTCAACGAGATTGGAGAGTTTTGCAAAATGTAATTGCTGCATATCGTTGCCGCCTTTTTCTCCAGACTTCGGCAACAGCGCGCGGTCAAATCCCAGTTTTGAGGCCTCTTTGAGACGCAAAGGCGTATTAGATACCGGCCGAATTTCACCGGATAGCGCGATTTCGCCAAAAATCACCGCATCGCTGGGCATCGGTTTTTCAGCGTGAGCAGAAATCAAAGCCGCTGCGACGGCGAGATCGGCGGCCGGATCAGTCAAGCGATAACCGCCAGCGACATTGAGATAGACTTCTGCGCCAGAGAAACTGAGTCCGCACCGGGCCTCCAGCACTGCCAATATCATGGCGAGGCGCGAACTGTCCCAACCGACCACGGATCGTCTTGGTGTAGCTCCGCTGGCTAGTCTTACCGTAAGCGCTTGAATTTCAACCAGAACCGGACGTGTGCCTTCGAGTGCTGGAAACACGGTGGCTCCCGTCACTTCTTCGCTACGGTCGGTAAGAAATAGCGCGGAAGGATTGGCAACCTCTGTAAGCCCGGATTCTTCCATTCCGAAAACACCAATTTCATCGGTGCCGCCAAATCGGTTTTTTATTGAACGCAATATGCGATACTGATGGCTGCGTTCCCCCTCAAAACTCATCACTGTGTCGACCATATGTTCCAGCACGCGTGGTCCCGCAATATTGCCATCCTTGGTCACATGCCCCACCAGCATGATCATCGTGCCATGCTCTTTGGCGAATTTGATGAGTTCTTGTGCCGATGCGCGCACCTGACTGACCGTACCTGGTGCGCCTTCGATCAGGTCACTATGCATGGTCTGAATCGAATCGATCACCACAAAATCGGGCGCATCTTTGCCCAAGGTGGTCAGAATATCACGTACCGATGTTGCCGATGCCAGTTGAACCGGAGCCTTGCCCAATCCCAAGCGCCTTGCCCGAAGACGGACTTGATCGGCAGCCTCTTCGCCGGAAATATAAGCAACGGACAAACCGGCATTGGCCAGCTTAGCCGACACTTGTAGCAAAAGCGTAGACTTCCCAATCCCTGGATCACCACCCATTAATGTAGCAGACCCGGCCACCAGACCGCCGCCTACGGCACGATCAAATTCATCGATCCCAGTCTTTCTGCGGTCCGGCAAAGCGATCTCACTGTCGAGACCAACCAGTCGAACTTCCCGGCCTCCGCTTTGCAAATTATGTTTGGCTGCGAAAACAGTATCACCCGCCTCTTCGATCAACGTGTTCCAGTCACCGCAATCCGGACATTGTCCCTGCCAGCGAAAGGAAACCGATCCGCATTCCTGACAAACATATTTTTTCTTCGATTTTGCCATCACTGCCACCTACCAGAACAAATAAAGAACACAAGTATCAAAATTGTCGATAAACGCTTGCAACTTAAGGGTGCCACTGTACTTAACCATTATGCGGCAAAAAGAACTGCGACTGGCCCTGATCTGCTATGGCGGCGTTAGTCTCGCTATCTACATGCATGGGATTACCAAAGAGGTCTGGAAGCTCGCGCAGGCCAGCCGTGACTTTCACGATCGCGCGCGTGTCGATGAATGCAGCCGCGGCGAATATTATAATATTCTTGAATGGATGGAACAGGAAACCGGCGTAAAATTGCGGGTTCTGCCGGATATTATTGCTGGTGCCAGCGCTGGCGGAATCAATGGGATATTCTTGTCACAGGCGATTATTTCGGGCCAGTCTCTGGAACCACTGACCGAGCTTTGGCTGGATATCGCCGATGTCGACAAGCTACTTGATCCTGATGCTCGCCCCTTGTCGCGCTTTTCCAAATTCTGGGCGGAACCGATAGCCTGGATGGCCTTGGGCCGCAAAGGCGGTGCAGTTGAACAAACGGTCTCCAAGGAAGCACGTGAAGAAGTGAAGATGAAACTCTCTCGCTTTGTCCGTGCCCGATGGTTTGCACCTCCCTTTGGAGGCAAAGTTTTTACCGGACTGATTTGGGATGCGCTGCAAGCTGTTCTTGCCACTAAGAAGGGACCGAAGTTGCTGCCCAGTGGTCAGCCACTGGATTTGTTCGTGACTGTAACCGACTTTGTTGGCCATCCTGAAAAGCTGAATTTGCATAGCCCGCCAGATGCTATGGAAATGGAGCATCGGATTACATTGGGATTCTCCACTCGCGGCAAGAAGGAAGGTGATATTGCCGATCCGGCCGAGCTCACATTTGCCGGACGGGCGACGGCAAGCTTTCCCGGGGCCTTCCCCCCCTTTACTGTCAAAGAGATCGACGAGGTTTTGGAGGATCGTCAATATTTATGGGCGGGGCGCAAAGCCTTCCTAAAGCGTGTCTTGCCCAATCAGTATCGGTTGGGGACTGCGGAAGATACCGTCCTGATCGATGGTTCGGTGCTGGCTAACGCGCCCTTTGCGCAGGCGATTGAAGCACTGAAGAACCGGCCGGCAAAACGGGAAGTAGATCGCCGATTTGTTTATATTGATCCTCGACCCGATCTGGATGTTGAAAAAAGCGATCGAGCGATAAAGAGATTGAAAGCGGTGCAGAATAGCGAAGATGAGGCGTTGCCGGGATTCTTTTCGACGATATTTGGCGCAATCTCCAACATTCCCCGCGAACAACCCATTCGCGATAATCTTGATGCGATATCCGGACGATCCAGCAGGATCATCCAAATGCGACTAATAACGGACAATTTACGCCCTGAAGTAGAGCGCAATGTTGAAAGCCTGTTTGGGCGAACATTATTTCTGGATCGCCCAACAGCTGCCCGGGTTAAGTCGTGGCGACGAAAGTCGCGGGACAAGGCGGCTAAGCTCGCCGGTTTTTCGTATAGTGCCTATGGCCACTTAAAGCTGGCAACCGTGGTCGAGGATATCGCAACCACCATTCGCCGCGCGAAGGAGGATCTAAACACCCATAATCATCCCGCTCTGCGCGAAGCTATCTGGGAAGAGATTCATCGTCGAGGCTTGGATGTCATCGGCAAGAAAGCCGGTGCTGGCCCGACAAAATTGGCGGCAGAGTTTTTTCGCGGGCATGATTTGGGTTATCGAATCCGGCGACTGCGTTTTCTGGCGCGGCGTTTGGCGCAGGACTTGGACGACGCGGATCCAAAAGACCTTGAAGCCATCGAGTTCATGCATGATGTCATTTACGATTGCTTGGCGCTCTATATCGAACGCGAAACGATTGAATATCTGGGCGATGATTTTGAAAAACTAGCGCAAGAGGCGGAATCAAAACCATCCGCAGCGCTAGACCAGCTTGCCGCAGCCCGTGGACTGGAAGCAGCAGATATTATCGTCGACGGAAAATTGGCCGAGGCATTGTCACAACTCCCCAAAGCCGAAAAGCGTTCCATGTTGCTCGCCTTTCTGGGATTCCCTTTTTACGACATTGCAACTTTGCCTCTGCTGCAAGGCGAAGGACTGGATGAATTTGATCCAATCAAGGTCGACCGAATTTCGCCGGAAGATGCCAAATCCATTCGGAAAGGCGGTGTTGCAGCGACCCTGAAAGGAATTGAATTCAACAATTTTGGAGCGTTCTTCAGTCGATCCTATCGGGAAAATGACTATCTGTGGGGCCGACTACACGGGGCCGAAAGAATGATCGACATTATGCTATCCACCCTGCCCGAAGCCAAACAACCCGACCCACAAAAAACGCTGGAATTCAAAAAGGAAATTTTTCTCACAATCGTCAACGAGGAAGAAAAACGCCTCACCAGAGTCGCACCGCTTGTCGCATCACTCAAAAAAGAGATCGCAAGAGCCACAGTATAGCTCCCTTCCTTTAGCTCGGCGACAGGAATGATAAATTGTCAGCATCTCAGTGCTTGTGATCTTTTTTATGCTCCGGCATTTTCAGGCTTTTGTAAACCGCCTCAACAAAAGCATCGCCTTTGATGAAGGCATTAGGATTGGTATCCCATTTTGCAGCGGGTTTCATAGCCACAACCTGTTCAAGAGATTTACCTTCCGCTTGAGCAGCACCAACGGCACCGATGACGGACTTCAGCATATCGCGATATTCCATCAAGTCTGCTTTGGAAGCCATTGGCCCATGCCCAGGAATAATCTTGGTATTTTCATCAGTCATTTTCAGCGCTTTTTCAGCGGCGGCTAAAACACCGCGCACGTTCCCGCCACTATTGAGATCGATAAATGGCAAGGTCACTTTGTTAAAATACTGATCTCCCATGTGCAGCACATTGGCTTTTTTCCAGAAGACAATGCTATCACCGTCGGTATGGCCGTGTCTCATGTGCTTCACATGCACTTCATCGCCATTGAGATGCAGCTTGATACCGTCGTGATAGGTAATGACCGGTAGCGCTTCTTTGGGGGAAGCCGGAATTACCCGCTCGCCTCGCTTCGCCTCTTTCGACATGCGTTCCCGAACATGGTCATGCGCCATAATCAACGCGCCAGCCTTTCCGAAATTTTCATTCCCGCCTGTATGATCGCCATGCCAGTGGGTGTTGATCAGATATTTGACCGGCTCCGCACCCAGATCTGCAATGGCAACCTGAATTTTGTCGGTGAGCGGTGCAAACTGATCATCGATCAGGACCGTGCCGTCAGGACCATAGGAAACCCCGATATTGCCACCGGCACCGAACAGGACAGCTATCCCTTCACCAAGTTGTTCCGCTTTCACTTCAACTTTGGCAAACCGATCGCTGGATTGAGCAACCACTTCAGTGCAACCGCTTAGTGCAATGGGTGATAGTGCGACCAATCCCGCTATCAATACTCTTTCAAATCCATTTCTCATTGGCGGTCTCCTGGGTTTCAAAATCATCTTATCCTAGTATCATGCTTTGGCAAAGAACATCAATTGTACCAGCCGTCCATCCTGCGGTATCTTACCAAATGCCATCCCGCTATTGTGAAACATCCAGGGGCTAAATAGGATCAATCGATTAAACCGCATCGGAACCGTCATTGTCTTTGTCCATTGCGCCGGATGATTGGTATCTTTGTTTACAACATCCTCGATCAGTGCATTAATGTCGTTATATCCGGCTTTTTGAATTGCCAACGGATCAGTCGGTATCCGCTCCAAACCCGTGCGCTTGTGACGAAAAAATTCGGTTCCGCCTTTGCAATGTTCGGGAAGCGACAGATATAAGATGCCGGAATAAAAAGCGGGATCAATATGAACGCCGCTGCGCCCCTTGTCCCCGCGCAAAGTGACGCGGCAATGCAGATGGCTGGTATTTTCTGCCGCTTTGACCGGTGCATTGATGATCGCACCGATGCGCTCGTTCAAACCTTGCACAATAAGCGGCTTGGTCGAGATATGGCCCGGATAGTTGCCATTCTTGTTATCTGGATCATAGTTGAGCGCCAGCGCAGCATTGCGAGCGGCAATTGGATCGGCGATAAAATCATCGATAACTAAAAGAGAAGGCAGTATCACGCTTCAATCTCTACAGGCCAACGCGTAGCAATCAAGCTTTCCCGTTTGCCGATTTGGTTCAGCCAATGTCGCAAGGGCAAAAGCTGACCTATCAGATTACCTCCTTCCGGGGTGAGTTGCACAGGGCGTGTGATGCAATAGATAAAAATATCGGCAAGCGAAAAATCGGAACCGGAGAAAAACGGAGATTGTTCAATTCTATCGCAAATCACACCCAGATGATGGGCGATATCAGGAATGGCGGCTTCGATAATGTCGGACCGCAATGGCGTCTTCAGATATTGATGCGCCAAACGGGGCATCAACAATCCATGTTCAAAAACAGGGAACAGATAGTTGTTAGCAATCGCGACCCAGCGATCCATTTCGGCACGAACTTTTGGATCTTTCGGCTGCAACCCACCGGCATTGTGGGCATTGTCGATATATTGGGTGATCGCCACGCTTTCGAAAAGATTCAGGCCGTCAATGGCAACAGTCGGTACTTTTTGAAACGGATGGCGTCGTTTGTTTTCCTCGGATTGCGCCGGAGTCGCTGTGATCGACCATGCAACCCCAGCCTCTTCCGCGACCGTTTGCACGATACGGGTGTAGGTCGAGATCACTGTGCCGTGGATATGAAGGGTTGGTCGGGAAGCCATAATAAACATTCAGTATAATTGATCGCCTGCGTTAGCAATGATGATGGCAGCGGCAGCTACTCAAAATGCTACTTGAGACTTCGGTGCCGGATCATATTGATCATGCCATTAATAATAGAACGACAGGAGCCGATCATCGCTATCGAAAATCGCAGAGTTTTCATCAAACAACGTCCCGATGGAATGCCCGTCATCGATGATTTCGGTGTGGAGGATGTTTCTATCGACAATATCCCCGACGGCCATATCGTTGCGAAAGTGGATACCCTGTCCATGGATGCCTGGATCCGCACAACGCTGAATGATGCTGGCATGCATACGACCGGTGATATTGGCACAACGATCCGCGCCTTTGGTGTTGGGCAAGTTGTCGAAAGCAAGAGCGACAAACTGGCTGTGGGTGATTGGGTGTATGGGATTTTGTCTGCCCAGACCCACGCGCTGGTGCCCGATGCTGCCGTTACAAAAGTAGAACCGGAAGAAGGTATCGAACCCAGCGCATTTGTCGGTCCGCTTGGCATTACAACGGGCCTGACAGCCTGGGTTGGCCTGGTGAAGGTTGGTGAGGTCAAGGAAGGTGAAACCGTTGTCGTATCTGGCGCTGCCGGAGCGGTTGGCTCGGTGGTCGTACAACTCGCCAAAGCGCGCGGTGCACATGTTATCGGGATTGCGGGCGGTGCCGAGAAATGCGCATACCTTACCAAAGAACTGGGTGCAGATGCAGCGGTAGATTATAAAAATTCCGACGTGGCGGAACAGCTTGCCAAAGCAGCACCCAATGGCGTGGATGTATTTTTTGATAATGTCGGCGGCGAATTGCTCGACACTGTTCTGGACAACTTGGCACCAGCTGGAGCACGCGTTGCCATCTGTGGTGCAATCTCTCAATATCAGCATCTGGATGATGTGCGCGGACCGAAGCTTTATTTGCGACTGGCCGAACGTAACGCGATGATGAAGGGCTTTGTGGTGAGCCACTATGATTCAGAATTTCCAAGTGCAATCTCGGAAATTTCAGAGTTGATGCGAACGGGAAAACTATCACTACCGGAACATGTTGTTGCAGGTATTGATGGATTTCCCGATGCCCTGTTCATGCTCTTTAACGGCGGTCATCATGGCAATTTGGTGGTCAAACCCTAGGCGGGGAAAATGGCATCAATCCGGATAGGTGGGCGACCAGTCCTGCAACCATCGTGGTTCAGCCTGCATCACAACATCTTCCTTGATGGCATAAATCCTTGGATAAGATCCCGTGCTACTCAGCTCTCCATCTTTGATTTTGATCAGTTGATCACGGAGGATTTCAATATCAGCGCGTGATTTCTGCGGCAACTGCCCGCCTTCCCCAGCATGGGCGCCGCGCAACGCGATATCGGGGGTTTCCGCCGTCACTTTCAGTATCTTCTTCGCGGATTGCAAATAGTCCCCCATGCTCGCGGTTGGGTAATAGGCCGATATGTTGTCGTGAGACATGTAATCGCCGGTGAACATCATGTTGCCCGCCCTGTCTAGCAACGAGATCGAATTGTCGGTGTGGCCAGGAGTGTAGATCAGGGTTAGTTTGCGCTCTCCCAAATCAATATCCGAACCGGGTTCAATCCATTCGTCAATATTCCATGTCGCTGGTTCCAGCCCTTCTGCCGCACCCAAATGCTCACCCCAATTTGGCTTGAACTCATCATTTTTTGCGCGTGCTCTCAAGTGAGGCAGATCGACTAACGCAATGCGTTCATACGTGCCTTGCCCGGTATGATCATAGTGTAGGTGCGATGGAATAAAAGTTACAGGAAGATCGGTGAGCTGTTCAACAACCGGGCGAATATCGTAAAACCCAACACCCGCGTCCAACAGCAGTGCACGCTCAGTTCCTGCAAACAAATAGTTCACATTTCGCGGCCAACTATAGGGCTCCATAATAGCAAATGTGGTTTCGTCCAATTGCACGATATAGAAATATGCTTCTTCACCGAAAGGCTTGCCCTCGAGTGGCAGGTTTGCTTCGTCAGATGCCAGAACTCGCTCTCCAGTGGTGACCAGAGGAACGAGTATTCGGTGCCTTTGCCAAACACCGATTGCCAGCAGCAGCGCCGCAATTACTGCTGCAATTCCAAACTTCCTTGCCATGCTAGTTTCCCTTAAACTCTGGATCGCGCTTTTCAAAAAAGGATTTCACGCCTTCTTTGAAATCATTCGACCCTGCGGTTAGCAGATATTGATCGCGATCCATAAAGGTAGGTGCAGGGTCGTTCATACCCGCCGCTGCGTCGACGGCTTCTTTGGTCATCCGTACCGGCAGAGGAGGAAGGTTTCCGACTTTTTCTGCCCATTTCAATGCAGCCTTATAGGCTCCTTCATCGGGAGCGATTTCGTCAACCAGACCCCAGTCGAGACAGGTGCTGGCATCCAACGCCTCTCCAAACATAACAAATTGTTTCGCCCGGGAAGGCCCCATCAATGCCGTTAACCGCGGGATACTGCGCCAGCTCATATTGATGCCGAGAGGCACTTCTGGCAGACGCAGAGATCCACTTTTACCGGCAATACGAAAATCACAGCTGGTTACCAACGCCACGCCGCCACCGATACAATAACCCTCGATCGCGGCAATCGTGACTGGCTCCATTTCGGCCCATGCTTTGCACATATCCGGCCCGCCAAGTACGCGCTGCCGTTTTTCGAGAATAGTCTCATCTTTTGGGAGGCGTTCTGCCAGATCCGCACCGGCTGAGAAATATTTATCGGTACCGGTTAGGATCACTGCGTGGATGTGTGGCGCTGTTCGATAGGCCCGGGCAACATCGGTCAGCTCTTTCATATGCCCCAGACTAAGCGCATTGCGCGCATCTATTCGGTTCAGACGAACAGTTAAAACGCCGCCTGCTTCGGAAACTTTCAGATATTGATAGTCCATGCTCTCTCCCAATCGTCAACCGGGAGTAGAGACAGCAGGCTATTCGGTCAAATCTTCCCAGGCATCTTTTAACTTGCCGAAGAAGCCAGAGGAATTTGGCGTCTCATCACCGGTTTCGGTTTCCTGGAACTGACGCAATATCAGTCTTTGTTCCTTGGAAAGCTTGGTCGGTGTCTCCACTTCGATCTGAATCACCATATCTCCATTACCGCGACCACGCAGAACCGGCATGCCTGCTCCGCGCTGACGGATTTGCTTGCCAGATTGAATGCCCGCCGGGATACGGATTTCGTGCTTTTCACCATCCAGACCGGGAATTGTTATCTCTCCGCCCAAGGCTGCGAGTGTAAAACTAATCGGAGCGCGGGTGAACAAGGTCGTTCCTTCGCGTTCAAAAATATCGTGCCGTTCCAAGTGGATAAAGATATAGAGATCACCGGGAGGAGCACCACGCGCACCGGCTTCCCCCTTGCCAGTCAGACGAATTCTGGTGCCTGTATCAACACCAGCCGGAATTTCCACTTCCAGGGTTTGAGGCTTATCTACCCTGCCCTCACCATAGCAAACATGGCATGGACTTTCGATAATTTCACCGCGCCCCTGGCAACTGGTGCAGGTTCGTTCGACAACAAAGAACCCTTGTTGCGCACGCACTTTACCGTGGCCCTGACAGGTGCCGCACCGTTTGACGCCAGTGCCCGGTTCCGAACCGGAGCCATCACATTCGTCACAGCCAACTGAAACATCAATTTCAATTTCTGTATCTTTGCCATGAAAAGCGTCTTCCAACGTGATTTCCATATCGTAGCGCAAATCTGCGCCGCGTGCTGGTCCGCGTTGCTGCTGTTGGCTACCAAATCCGCCACCGCCGCCACCGCCGCCGAAGATTGTCTCAAAAATATCACCGATATCGTTGAAGGCCGCGCCGCCAAAACCCTGACCGCCGCCAGCCGCATTGCCACCATTTTGAGTGAACGCAGCGTGACCATATTGATCATAAGCAGCACGCTTTTGTGGGTCTTTTAAGACATCATAGGCTTCGCTAATCGACTTGAACTTGGCTTCAGCATCAGCATCGCCAGGGTTTTTATCCGGATGCCATTGCATTGCCAGTTTGCGATAAGATGATTTTAACGTGGCACCATCGGCGTCACGCGTCACATTCAATTGTTCGTAATAATCCATTTCGGCAGCCATGTTTATGCTTCCCCTGAAGCAAGATATTCGCCGCCCCTAAATCGGAGCGGCGATATCATTGTTATTCAGCCGCCTTGGCGTCATCTTTTTTGTCATCGTCTGAATCGTCGGAGTCATCAACTTCAGAGAACTCAGCATCGACAACATCATCGTCGGCAGCGGATGCCGCCGCGTCGGCCGCAGCCGCATCACCGGCGTCTCCGCCAGCGGCCTGCTCTGCTTCATAGATCTTCTGACCCATTTGCATCGCAACTTGTGCGAGCGCTTCCGATTGCGTTTTCATGGCTTCCGGATCGCCGCCTTCGATGGCTTCCTTGGTTTTGGTGATGCCTTCTTCGATTTGACCTTTCAGATCAGCATCAATTTTGTCGCCGTGCTCTTCCAGTTGCTTCTCGGTCGAGTGGACAAGGCTTTCAGCGTTGTTCTTGGCTTCCGCCTCTTCACGCCGCTTCTTGTCTTCCTCGGCAAATTTCTCGGCATCCTGAACCATCTGGTCAATATCATTGTCCGACAAACCACCAGAAGCCTGAATTTTGATCTGCTGCTCTTTACCGGTGCCTTTGTCTTTCGCCGACACATTGACGATACCGTTCGCATCAATATCAAATGTAACATCAATTTGCGGGACACCGCGCGGTGCCGGTGGAATACCAACCAGATCGAAATTACCGAGCATCTTGTTGTCAGCAGCCATTTCGCGTTCACCCTGGAATACGCGAATGGTCACAGCGCCCTGATTGTCATCAGCGGTCGAATAAACCTGTGATTTTTTCGTCGG
>Ga0316204_10008808_pt1 | contig 13796 bp, 9 predicted proteins | sample 6monrhotite_MG_2_FD_205661 | JGI IMG/M metagenome (GOLD analysis project Ga0316204, IMG submission 205661) | Microbial mat bacterial communities from mineral coupon in-situ incubated in ocean water Damariscotta River, Maine, United States -... | ecosystem: Environmental > Aquatic > Marine >... | reverse complement strand
CTGTTCTGCGAACCCACGCTGTAAAACCGGCCAGGTTTCGCAATGGATGCAAACCCAGGTGGGCATGCCAGACGACCCGAGAGTCACTGCACAGGGGAGGGAAGCGCGACGACGACGAAGGAGGAGACTTGCGCGGGAGGGGAAGCGCAGGTTCCCCTCCAGAGACAACGCTGGTTGGAAGCCGCGAATCCGTCAAAGTGGTTGAAGACCTGCACTGAGTTCCACGATCCTCCTGCACCACACCCGCACGAACGTCCACGATCCATGCGGTAGCCGATTCAGCGGCGTCCTCCAACCTCCAAGCGGCAGCGCCAACCCGTGCCCCAGCAGCCCCACCGAGATGAGCGGTCCCGCAGACACGAGCGTTCCGCCCAAGGGGTGTGGGCCCGGCGAGTCAGGGCCGGCTGACCCCGGCTCGGCCCGGCTCGGCCCGGCTCGGCTCGGGAGGGCCCGATGGGGGTTGGACCGGACGGGGCGGGGCTGCCGCATGGAGCGTGAAACTTGACGTGAGGCCAGCTGCCGCATGGATCGTGAAACTCAACGCGGGTCTTCAACCACTTTGACGGATTCGCCGCTGCCAACCAGCGTTGTCTCCAGGGGGACGCTGCGCTTCCCCCTCGCGCAAGTCTCCTCCTTCGTCGTCGTCGCGCTCACCCCTTTTGCTCTGACTCTCGGGTCGTCTGGCATGCCCACCTGGGTTTGCATCCATTGCGAAACCTGGCCGGTTTTACAGAGTGGGATGGCAGAACAACAACATCTGGGCTCCGTCGAAAACCGTCCACGTGTTCGCAAGGTCTTGCCTCCTGATGTCGCCTTGCGGCGAGGCATCTGACGTCGCAACACCCTCTCGCGTGTGGCGCTGGGACGTCGCGTTCCTCAAAGGATCCTCTTCGCAGTTGGCGCGCGCCGTGCGGCGCGTTCTGGTGAAAGGTGGGGACTCATCGAGAGGGGACAACATGACCCTCAACGGGGCCGCTTCGCTGTTGGCGAGCCGTTCGGCATGTGCATGCCCGGAGGAGAGGAGAGGAGAGGAGAAGAGAGGAGAAGAGGAGCACCGCTCTGATGATCGGAGCTGTCGCGCTCCGCGCTCAGAGCGCTCTTCGTTCGCGGGTGGGGGGCGGTGATGGGGCGGGAGGGCGTGAGTCGAGCGCGCCTTGACCCCGATCCCCGGGGCGTTATCGGAGATCCATGGCACACCGCGTCACCGCCGTAGGCGAGACAACCTCCCTGGCCGACCGCAAGCGTCGCGCCGGACAGCGACTCATCATCGGCTTCAAGGGCGCCTCCGTCCCCCGCGAGCTGCGCGCCATGCTCCGGGAGTGGACCCCCGCCGGCTTCATCCTCTTCAAACACAACGTCGAAGAGCCCGCCCAGGTGCTCGAGCTGAACCGCGAGCTGAAGAGCCTGATCCCCGACGCCACCCCCCCGCTGCTCACCGTCGATCAAGAAGGCGGCCGGGTCATGCGGATCCGCGACGGCGTGACGAAGTGGCCCCCCCTGAGGTGGGTCGGCAACGCCGCCGACCTCCAGCTCACCGCCGCCGCCGCCCGGGCCATGGCCGATGAAGTGCACGCCATGGGCTTCAACCTGAACTTCGGCCCCGTCGCGGACATCAACAGCAACCCCAAGAACCCCGTCATCGGCGACCGCGCCTTCGGCGACCAGCCCACCCCGGTCTCCAAGCACGTCTTCACCTGGATCCGCGAGACCCAGGCCCGGGGCATGATGGCCTGCGCCAAGCACTTCCCGGGGCACGGCGACACGAGCCAGGACTCCCACCTCCACCTCCCCATCGTGGAGAAGGAGCTGCCGGAGCTGCTGGAGATCGAGCGCAAGCCCTTCGAGGCCGCCGTCGCCGCCGGGGTCGCCGCCATCATGACGGCCCACGTCGTCTTCCCCGACCTGGAGGAGGACTACCCCGCGACCATGTCGCCCCGCATCCTCAAGGGCTGGCTGCGGGAGGAGATGGGCTACGAGGGCCTCATCATCTCCGACGACATGGAGATGAAGGCCGTTCGCGGGCGCTTCGAGCTGGAGGAGCAGCTCGAGCGCGCCTGTCGGGGCACGCTGGACATCTTCCTCCCCTGCCACTCCCAGCCCATGCAGCAGGAGTGCTTCGAGCACCTCGTCCGCCTCCAGGAGGATCACCCGCTCCATCACTCCCTGGCCGAGGACAGCGAGCGCCGAATCAACGCGGCCCGGGAGCGCTTCCTCCTGAACCGCCCAGCCCAGCCCCCGCTGGAAATCCTCGACAGCCCCGCACACCGCGATCTGGCCATGAAAATCCGCGCCCGCGGCGAAGGAGTCGCTTGAACCTTTTGATGATGACCGCGCTCTTGAGCGCGTCGAGCGGCGTCGTCCGCGCCGAAGAGCCCGCCGCCTGCGAGGCCCCAATCGCCGTTCCCGGCGCCTTTCAGGTCGCCTGGATCTCCCCCGTAAACAAGCGCGCGCGCAACCGCAGCCAGCTCCAGGTGGTGCGGGTGGGCGATCTGCGGGCCTGGGTGAACCAGAACGGCGCGGACCAGTCCCGGCTCCTGCAGGGCATGGGCTATGTGGGCCCGGTCGGCGGTCGAAAGGCCAAGAAGGACTGGAAGGTGACCATCTTCGACGTGCAGTCGGAGCAGCTCTGTCGCCCGGTCGCTGACGCCGAGGCCGGGGCGGACCTGTTGGGCGCGCCGGTGTGCAGTGATGACATCACCCGGCGGCTGGATCGCTGGGAGACAGACTGCGGCTACACCCTCGATCGTGCTGAAGAGGACTGGGCCCGCGGCCTGGATACCTTCCGCATCAGCTGGGAGCAGGCAGCCTCACAGGGCTTCTGTGTCATGCCCCTGGATCGCTTCCTCGACGGCGCTTGATAGCGGTGCGATGAGGGTTTTTAGGGAGAGGTGCACCTGTAAACAGGCGCCCCTCTCCCTTTAGGCATCCGTTGGTCAGCGTGAAGAGAAGAACCCTTCACGCTGTGCCAGTGCGTCGCCCCCCGAACTGTTGCTAATCTCTGTGACGGATCGACCGAAGGATCCCATGAGCCCCTGGGCGGATCTTTCCCCAACGAGCGGCCGTGATACGTTCCAGTCATGTCCGCCTACTACGACCGCCGCCTCTCTCCTCCGATGATGTCCTTGCTCAGCGGGCCGCTCGCTTGGCTCCTAGCCGATGTGCGCGGTGAATGGGGGGAGACCTGGGGGGCTCACCTCCAGACGCGCCTCAGCGATGGCAGCCCCGAGCGAATCCAGCTCTACGCCGGCAGGGAGTCGCCGCTCTACGTGTCCCAGGCGAAGGGCGGCTTCGTCGTCGATGTCGGCGACGGCAAGAGCCGCCCGCCTCGGCCGGGCTTCTTCAAGCTGGCGATGAGCAGCGGACAGCTCGCTGAATACGGCCCCGAGCTCAAGGCCTGGCTGGCTGAGGCCATGGCGAGCCTCAACCCCAGCTTCAACGAGAAGCCCGAGGCCCGCGCCCAGGTGGGCATGGTCCGCCGGTACGGCCTGAACTACCGGGCCGGTGAGCCGCTCCTGGTCCTGGACACCGAGGCCCAGGTCGGGTTCCGGGGCGGCCGGAACGGCAGCGGCACCCAGGAGAAGGACGCGCTCAAGCTAGAGCTCGAGAAGAAGGGCATCGGCTGGCACCAGAAGCTCGATGTGCTGGGGCTGCTGCCCAGCGGACGGGTCGCGCTGGTGGAGATCAAGGGCTCGCCCCGGGATCTGGTCAAGGCCGTCGAGCAGGTGCTCTGCTACCAGTCGCTGTTTCTGCGGGTCCAGGCGAGCGACGGGCTCTCGGCGCGGGAGCTGGGGAGCTGGATCTCCCAGAAGCGAAAGGCGGGGCTGCTGCCCCGCACCCGGACGCCCATCCCGGAGACTGGCCCGCCGGTGCCGGTGGTGGCGCTGCCGGATCCCGAGGCGGACGGCTGGGCCGATCGCTGGCGCGCGACGATCGCCCCGCTCATGGAGCAGCACGCGGGTGCGCTCGCTGAGCTGCAGTTCCTGCGGCTGAGCCCGGAGGGTGAAATCCTGGAGCGTGCGCCGGCGTAGTCGCGGTGCGCGCAAGGAGCCGCGCACCCAGGAGGTGAGCGCGTGGGAATCTTCGATCGCTTGAAGGCGGCGGCCAGCGTCGCCGCCAACGCGGCGAAGGAGGTCGTCGAGGAGCGCGCGGACGCGGTCCAGAAGCGGGCCGTCAAGGAGGTCGACGACCTGGAGGCCCACGTCGGCGAGGAGGGCTGGTACCAGGGCATCAAGCGCGCTGGCGGCGTCAGCGGTGAGGTCGCCAGCGGGGTGATCCAGAGCGCGGCGGACATCGGGCGCACCCTCTTCGAGGAGGCGGGTCGCACCGAGCTGGGCCGGGGCCTCGGGGAGTCCACCCGGGAGGTCACGGCGACCATCGGCGCCATGCCCATCGTCAGCGCGGTCTCGGACGCCCGACGGGCCATGCACGGCGTGGACGCCCTGGGGGATCACCTCCGGGCGGAGCCGGCGGATCCGGAGCGCTATGTGTGGCTGGCCGAGGCGCTGGAGGGGCTGGGCCGCGAGCGGGATCGCGCCACGCTGATGCGCGCGCTCCTGAACCCCACGGCCATCCTGAAGATCGCCACCCTGCGCACCACCCGATCGCTGGGCCGCGAGGGGGAGGACGCCCGGCGGCGCCTGCTCAAGTCCGCCTTCGCGCTGACCGTTCGCGGTCTGCGCGAGCGCCCCGCCGACCCGCGCCTGTTGCACGTCCTGGCTCGGATTTATCTGGCGCTGGGCGAGCCCGTCGAGGCCGTCCGTTTCGCTAAGTTGGCTGTGCTGGCCGCCCCGCGTAACGGTGGGCCGCTGGTCACCCTGGCCCGGGTCTACCTCGCCATGGGGCAGCTCCGCAACGGCCGCGAGGCCGCCCGCCTCGCGGCCGAGCGCGGCTGCACGGCGGGCTTCGCGCTGCTGGCCGATGTCGTGCTGGAGGACGCCAGCGTGGAGCCCATGGAGCGGCTGCGGCTGCACGGCGTGCTCATCGAGCGCATCGAGGAGGCGGACATGGTCGCCTGCTACGGGCCCCGACCGCAGGGCTTCGAGCTGGTGGGCGCGGTGGGGCGCGCCCAGTGGGCCAAGATCGAGCAGTTCCTGGCGAGCCAGGAGCCGGTGAACGCGAGCGGAGGGGAGGAGTGATCTTCGACGACCTGCTGGACCTCGACTGGCTGCCGGACCTCGATCAGCTCGCGGGGGTCATGGAGAACCTGCCGCCGCAGATCGACCTCCAGGCCGACCCCGACGCGGTGCCCCCGCCCCTGGACGAGCTGCCGCTGGTCCTGAGTGACGCCCTGGGCGCCGCCCCCGAGGACGACGATGACTTCCTCGGGATGGACCACGCGGCGGTCGGCGACGCGCTGCTGCGCGAGGCCGTCGCCGCGATGACGATCAAGAACCCCTTCGCCTGACTGCGGGATCCTATCCGGAGGACGTCGCGAGCAGCGGGCAGCTCGTCGCCTCAGGGCCGGACACGGCGGTCCGCTTGGAGTGCTCCCACATGGGGCCCCAGTAGTCGTCGATGACCTCCTGGGTCTGTGTCTCGTCGTCTACCAGCAGGCCCCACTCGAAGAGGTTGGAGATGTACAGGTTCTGGGAGCCGACGTAGAAGGCCTTGCCGTCAGCGATCCAGAGCTTGCTGTGGTTGCCCATGGGCGAGCCGTCGGACCAGACATCGTCGCCGGTGACGCCGCTGTTGATTCGCACGCTGGCGAGGCTGATCCGATTGCAGATGAGCGCCTCCACGGAGCCCTCGACGGTCGCCTCGGCGGCGGCCTTGAGCGTGGGATTGGCGCTCACGGTTCGCTTCCAGTGAAACAATACATCCGGTAGGGACCACCCATAGGAGTAGAAGTAGCTGAAGTCATCGGGGGCGGCCGGATCCTCCTGATACGGAGAACTCAACACAATGGAGACCTCCACCTCGTCGATGGCCTTCTGTGTGAGGATCGTTATCAGCTCCTCAGGCCAGGCGTAGGAGCCGGTCGCGGTGAGGGCGCTGACCTGGACCGGGCCGATATCCTGAAGCGCAAACCACAGGCTCTCCTCGGCGGCGTCGATGGCGGCCAACATACCATCGTCCGAGGGCGCGGGGTCGTTGATACCCATTCGATCGATGAGCCCATGGCGACCCATGGTGATCACGGGGATCCCGCTTGTGTCTCCCGAGTCGGGCTCGGTGGCGGCGTCGGAGGCGTCGGGCGGGGTGCTGCTCATGTTGACACCGGCCATCTCGACGAAGACACCCGACGTTGTGTAGTGGGTCTGGTAGTACCCGAAGGTATCCCAGATTCCGTCGAGGTAGCGGTGGGCGTCGCGGGCGGGCTGGCCCCGCAGGCGCAGGGAGATATCCCGCACAGGAGAGGCCTTCAGGTAGTCATTGGTGTAGAAGTTGATGCCACCGGTCACCAGCTCCTCGCCATCGACGGCGACGATCTTGGAGTGGTTCCAGCTGACCCCCTGGTAGCTCATTCCCCCGATCCATATCTGCAGGCTCGTGCTGCGTCGGTTGATGCCATTCAGCAGCTTATTGGTGCGCCTGCTGAGCATATCGTCCCACGAGGTGTCGTCCGCCAGCCAGCCGAACATCATTCGGACCTTGATGGGTTGGCCCTTGCTATCCAGGAAGCGCAGCGCATTGCGCAGGGCGATCAGGAAGCGCCCCTCGTCCACCGGCGGGGTACCCGCCGGGTTGTCGGGGAAGTCCAGGCTGGACACGTCGGCGTAGCTCTCGGCGCTGGATAGCACCTCGTACATGGCATCCCAGACGTGATCCGAGGGGCCCATGCAGAGCATGTCGGGGGGCGAGGTGCTCCTGAAGTCGTCCACGGTCGCGGACACCGCGCGGCAGGTGCCCGCAGTGCAGGGATTGGCTGCATCGCAGTAGGGCAGCCCGAAGTCCGGGTGCTCGACACCCGTCCCGGGGCCGGGATCGGCCTCGATGTCCTCGATCGAGCTGCCCCAGTACTCTCTCGCCGGCACCTGGAGCAGCCAATCCCCGCTGAAGGTAGCGTCAGTGGAGCTCTGCCAGGTGTGGCCGCGATCCGCCGCGTGGTTGGCTTCGAGGGCAGCGATCGCCGCCTCACCGATACACGAGAAGGCGCTGGTCGACGTGCAGGCGGTCCCACCGGTATCGATGGGGGCCGGCGCGGCGCTTCGGGCCTCCTTCGAGGAGGGCGCTTGCGGCGCTTCGCCTTCTTGGGGGGCGCAGCCCAGCAGGATCAGGGGCAGGGTGAGGCACAGGGTCCGCATATAAAAAACTCCTATGCGGTGGAGCTTATCGCAGATCGCCAGCAGACTTCTCGGAGGCAGATGTAAACACTCCGGGGCCTCGGCAGACTGACTGACTGAAAGCGCAGACGAGTGATTGTGCGGCGAGGCGGTGCAGAGACACCACTCCAGCACGTCGTCCCCGTCACGGACTCGCCTCTGTGTGGCGATTGCTGTGCGCCCGGAGTCTCTATGTTTCTTGTATTGATAACCTCTGTCTTCGCACAGTCGGCGCCGGACGCGACGCCGGAGGAGCGCCCGTGGTCGCTATCAGCAACGGCTTCGTCGTCCTATACCGCTGGGACCAGCACGGACCCCACCCTCGGCTTCGGCCTCCAGCTCGGCGGCGTATGGAAGACCGGTGAGCACGTCGCCGCCTCGGCGGGGTGGGCCGTCGCCCGGGAGCAGGTCTTCTGCGACACCTGCGACGCTGACAGCGCCGACAGCTCCGACGGCTCGGTCAGCTACGACCCCGGCACCGGCGGCAACACCAGCGCGCGGCCCCTGGAGGCCGGTGACCTCCAGCTCCGGGTGGGCCACGCCCGCCTCACCGGCTCCGAGCGCCTGGGGATCGACCTCTCCGGGGCCCTGACCGGCACGCTCCCCGCCAGCCGGGACTCGCTCCTGTGCAACCCGCTGATGGGCGCGCTGGGCTCGGAGCTTGCGCTGTCACGGGGCTTCTCCCAGGGCGAGGCCGTGCGCCTGAGCGCCGGGGTGACCCGCTCCTTCTTCGCGTACTCGTCCGTGCCCACCGGCCTGCCCGGCTGCCAGACGGCGCTGTCGGACTACGAAGGCACCGAGACCCTGACCGGGACGGTGCAGCCCGACGAGCCCTGGAACGAGGCCGTGCCGGGGCTGGGCAACGCCGACTGGTCGGGGATCTCCCGGGCGACCGTGATGCATCCGCACAAGGCGCTCGCGCGGGTGTTCAAGGGGCTGGACGGGACGTGGTTCGAGGATCGCGTGACCTCACAGATCAGCGCGGGGGTCGCCGCGCGGCACACCGGCGGGGACGGGGCGGCGACCGTGGAGACGCTCGGCGGCGACGTCGAGGTCGCGTCGGCGGAGTCGCCGGTGGTCTGGGCATATCCGTTCTCGGCGGCGGTGGGGGGGGCTATCACCGAAGAGCTTGGCGCCTCCCTCACCGTCGCCAATGCGGTGCCTCGGTTGATGTACGACTCAGAGGCGTACTTCCGGGCGCTGCCGGAGCGGACGTCGGTCACCCTCGCGCTGACGGGGGGCTACTGACTCACGAGCGCCGCAACATCAAAACTGAACACAATTAAACACAGATACAAACTCAATCAACGGAGACAACCATGCGCTCCTCGCTGATCCCGCTCCTCCTCCTCTCCCTCGCTGCCTGCGTCAAGGCCCCCGCCACCATCGACCGCGTCCAGCCCGGCGCCGTCGACAAGACCACCCTCGAGGGCGAGTGGTACTGGCAGAACACAGTCGCCGATGTCCCCTACGGATCCGCCGCGACCTTCACCGGCGCACAGACCGCGCTCGAGCGCGTCCGCTGGGAGGTCAGCGAAGAGTACCTCTACGGCTACCGCTCCTACGAGAACGTCTCCGACTCCGGCGCGGACGGTGAGCCCACCGCGGGCGCGGCCGTGCTCGCCTACCGCATCGAGAAGCACTTCGACATCCGGCGCTCCTACGACCCCACCACGGGCGAGGAGTCCAACGTCATCGAGGAGAACACCGAGCAGCCCTGGTACGAGCGCGAGTACATGCGCGTCGACTGGAGCGCCAACCTGATCGAGGGCGGCTGGGAGTACGCCGGCGTCAACCTCCCCTTCGTGAACCAGGACTCCACCAACCCGGACGACGAGTTCACGCCGCAGTTCGATGACACTGACGACGACGGGGTGATCGACAGCATCAACCTGCTGACCCGGGTGCTCGCCCAGCCCGACATCACCACCATCCCCGGCTACGGTGACTACCCCACATGCTGGTTCTACGGCTCCTCGCAGTACGAGTGCGACGCCGCGGAGATCAGCATCGCCTCCTCCTTCCTGAAGGTCGACGAGGGCCGCGAGTACGCGGGCCTGAACTACGACGACCGCTGGATGGAGACCTTCGGGGTCTTCGAGGTGATGCGCCTGAGCTACGACCGCCGCTACGGGCTGACCGAGGCGGGCCGGGTGTGGTACGCCCAGCGCCACAACGTCTGGGGCGAGTGGTTCCAGAAGGACGAGGACGGGCAGCTCCTCTGTGAGGCATCCGGCGTCACCGCCGCCTGTGAGGACTTCGCCAGCGACGACGTGCCCGCGCCCCTGGAGCTGCGCTACGCCGACCGCTCCGTGCGGCCCATCGTCTACCACCTGAGCCACGACTTCCCCGAGGAGCTGCACGCCGCCGCGCTGGACCTCGGCGTACAGTGGAACGAGCCCTTCAAGGAGCTGGTCAACGGCCGGCGCTACTGGGAGTGCATCGACGAGGGCGGCGACCCCGGGGCCTGCGAGTCCGTGGTGGATGACAGCCTGGAGGTGGTCATCGTCTGCCCCAACAACCCCTCGCTGCCCGACGACCCCGCGCTGTGCTCCACGGACCACACCGGCCCGGACCTCGTGCCCGACGGCGAGCCCGACACCGTGCAGATCGGCGACCTCCGCTACAACCAGATAACCATGGTCCGCAACCCGCAGATCAGCTCGCCCTACGGCTACGGCCCCAGCGCCGCGGATCCGTACGGGTCCACCGTCACCCTCTCGGACGGCGGCGAGCTGACCCTCGGGGCCGGAGAGGTCATCAGCGCCAACGCCTACCTCTACGAGCACGTGCTGGACCGGGTGACCGCCCAGACCGCCGACATCGTGAGCCTGCTCAACGGGCAGATCTCCGAGGAGGACTTCGTCGACGGCGAGAACGTCGCCGCCTGGGTCGAGGCGGTCAGGAGCGGCGACACCGACGCCGCGCGCACCCTCGCCGGCGGCACCCACGGCTGGGACGGCTGGGACGAGGGCGGCCTCGCCGAGATCGTCGAGCGCATGGACACCACCTGGTCCGCGCCCATCTACCAGCAGGTCGGCGACATCCCGAGCGACCCGGAGGCCATGCGGGACTGGCTGGAGCGCACGGACGACGCGCTCACCCAGTCGGGGATCTTCGGCGGCGGAGCCTCCGAGGTGCGCGCCAACTGGGACGCCCTCCTGGACTCGCCCTTCGATGAGGCGCTGTGGAACGAGGAGACCATGCTCTCCTACGGTCTGGAGCCTGGCGTGGCCGCCCCGGCGGACGCCAGCGCCCTGGACCTGATCGATCCCGCGATGTTCGCGGACGCCGAGGCCGGCTTGATCCTGGCGGGCCAGCACGCGGTGGACCTCGCCCCAGCGGACTACACCGACCCCGGGCTCGTGGGCCTCGCCCAGCGCTACAAGGACTCGGGCCTGAGCTACGACGAGCTGCTGGCGGAGATCCGCGAGCGCAGCTTCGTCGAGGTGACGCTGCACGAGCTCGGCCACAACATGGGCCTGCGCCACAACTTCGCGGGCAGCTTCGACGCCTTCAACTTCCACCCCTCCTACTGGGAGCTGCGGGACGACGGGGAGATGGGCCCCCGGCACGTCGACCCGGAGACGAGCGCCGAGCTGAACGGCGGCATCCGCGAGTTCCAGTACTCGTCCGTGATGGATTACCACGCGGGTCGGACCACCGGCTGGCACGGGCTGGGCTCCTGGGACGGGGCCGCGGTGAAGTTCATCTACGGCCAGCTGGTCGAGGTGATGAACGGCATCGAGAGCACCCAGGCGGTGTCGGGCATGGGCAACAGCGAGGCCATCGGCTGGGTGTCGCTGTTCAACAACTACAACACCCTGCCCACCATCGTGCTGAACTACTCCAGCGGCGAGTTCCTGGAGTTCCACTACACGGACTTCCCCAAGATGGCGGACCTGGAGGCGCGGGTCGACGTGCCGCTGGAGCGCCTGGAGGGAGAGGCCTGGGGCGACATGATGACCGTGTCGGATGGCGTGGACGGGCTCATCGAGGCGGGCGCGCCCGCGGCCCCCTTCCGCTTCTGCTCGGATGAGTTCGCCAGCGGGCTGACCTGCGACCGCTGGGACGAGGGCGCGGACACCTACGAGATCCAGGCGTCCATCATGGAGCGCTACTGGAACGGCTACCTGCTGAACAACTTCAAGCGCGGCCGCTACGGCTTCGAGGGCGGCGGCGGCTACCTGAACCGCGTCTACGGCCGCACCTTCGATCCCATCCGCACCCTGCAGGTCTACTACGCTCTGTACCACGGCACCTTCGGCGTGGAGTTCAACCCCTACGCGGCGGAGTACTTCGCCGCTGACAAGGGCTTCGGCGGCTGGACCGCGGGCACGGCGGAGGCCTTCCAGTTCCTCGGCCAGGTGCTGCTGCGTCCCGAGCCCGGCGCCTTCGAGGCGACCACTGATGTCGAGGGGCACCCCATGCTGGCGCCCACCTACAGCGGCGGTGAGGTCGAGGTGCCGCTCATCACCGGGGCCTACTACAGCTCCGAGTGGGACTCGGATGAGGGCTACCACTGGTTCGACAAGCAGTCGGTGGTGGGCACCTACTGGGACAAGCTGCTGGCGATGCAGATCCTGACGACCACCGAGCCCTACCCCTTCCTGGGCATGGACACGGCGGTGGACCCGCGCACCTACGGCATCGGCTTCCAGAACCTCTGGCCAGACGCCATCGCCCTGTTCCTGGCTCGGCTCCAGGCGGGTGAGGCCGAGGCCTACGCCCCGGTGGTTGACAACGATGGCGCGCTGACCTACCCCGACCTGACTGACCTGGACGCGTCCTGGCCGCCCGCGGGCACCCAGGAGATCGAGCCGGGCGCCTACTGGTCCATCCAGTTCAGCGCTGGCCTGATGGGTAAGGCGCTGCTGAACCGCGGCTACGACCACACCTTCCTGAACCGCAGCTTGATCTACCTGGACGGCTCCGGTGAGTCGCTCATCGCGCCCAAGGGCACCGAAGAGGTCCGCTTCACCGACCCCTTCTCCAACCGCACCTACGTGGCGTGGTCCTTCCCCGCTGAGCTGGAGGGGGAGCCCCGCATCAACGATGACGGCCAGGACATCGAGCTGGGCAGCGCCGCGCGCATGCTGGACCGGGCCAACCGCTTGAAGGATCTGTGTGAGCTGGAGACCATCGCCTCCTACACGGATCCGGAGAACTGGCGCGACCTCGACTGGCAGGAGGACTGGGCCTGCGCTGAGCTGGAGAGCTACGCCAGCGACGTGAAGACCCAGTACGAGATCTTCCAGTACTTCGACGCCCGCACACAGTAGCGACCGGGAGTGATCCACAAAGCCAGCCCCGTCCGTTCATTCGGGCGGGGCTGGCGAACTCTGTGTTTGGAGGGCTGATACGCTTCTGCGTATCAGCTCACGTCGAGGCAGATCGCGTAGACGGTGACCGGTGAGTCCTCGACGGTGTCGTTGGCCACTGAGAGTGACCAGCCCTGGTAGGAGCCGCTGAGCTCCGGTCGGTTGGCCAGGATGTTCATGTGGTACCACATGTAGGAGAGCTCAATGTCGAAGCCGCCTCCAGAGACGACGTCTCCCGCGTCACACCAAGCGGTGATCTCGATCCCGGTGTAGGAGCCGAGATCGTAGGAGGTCTCAGCGATGTAGACAGCGGAGGCGTCCAGCAGTCCGTCCGCGCCCTGCGCACCCTGCGCACCCTGCGCACCCTGCGCACCCTGTGCACCCTGTGCACCCTGCGCGCCTTGCTCACCCTGCGCACCCTGCGCGCCTTGCTCACCCTGCGCGCCGCGCTCACCCTGCTCACCCTGCTCACCCTGCTCACCCTGCTCACCCTGCTCACCCTGCAGCCCCTGCGCACCCTGCGGTCCCTGCTCGCCAGTCGTAGGCTCATCTTCGCCGCAGCCCACTGTGATCAGCAGCCCCATCATCAGGGGAATGGAAAGGATACCGGTTTTGAGCTGAGACATCATGACCTCCATTGGTGGTTTGGGCGGCGGTAGTTTGAAGCGACTGTCGCCTCTCCAGCCCACCATCACAGTGGGTCGCAGCGATCTGTCTTGTACTGTCCACGGCTTTCAAGATCTTTCAGCGACTGCGCTTCTATTCAGCGCCGGATGTCGGTCGCTCCACAGCAGAAGAGCACTCGCAGGCGCGCGAGCTCGCAGCGCCCCTGAACCCGCAGCGCCCCCGAGCCCGCATCTTCCGTCAACACGCGCCGCACGGCGCGCGCCAACTGCGAATGCGTACCTTTGAGGCGACGTCCCAGCGCCTCACGCAAGAGGGTGTTGCGACGTCAGATGCCTCGCCGCAAGGCGACATCAGGAGGCAAGACCTTGCGAACACGTGGACGGTTTTCGACGGAGCCCAGGTGTTGTTCTGCTGCCATCCAGCTCTGTAAAACCGGCCAGGTTTCGCAATGGATGCAAGCCCAAGTGGGCATGCCAGACGACCCGAGAGTCACTGCACAGGGGTGTGAAAGGCGACGACGAGGAGCTTGCGACGAGGAGACTTGCCTGAGAGGGGAAGCGCAGGTTCCCCTTTAGAGACAACGCTG
>Ga0316204_10008807_pt1 | contig 13796 bp, 11 predicted proteins | sample 6monrhotite_MG_2_FD_205661 | JGI IMG/M metagenome (GOLD analysis project Ga0316204, IMG submission 205661) | Microbial mat bacterial communities from mineral coupon in-situ incubated in ocean water Damariscotta River, Maine, United States -... | ecosystem: Environmental > Aquatic > Marine >... | reverse complement strand
CTTGCTGTTTCCATTAATATCACCTGTTAAGTTCTCCGAGCCAAAGCTCGAATATAACAAAATAGGTGGGTCAATTTTACTTGCTAAAACCCACTAAAGTGGATCAGTTTTGCATGCTAATTAACACCTGTCAGAATAATAATATTCGTTGGTTTCTTATATATCATCCAGCGTCAATGTTGGATGGAAGAAATGAATTGTTTCTAAATGCCTGGGGCAGTGTTATTAAAAGTATGAGGGGCACTTCTAAATTCATGAAAAAAGCCTGTGCTGAGGATTTTAAATTTTTCCAATAGATCATCATGAGGCATAGATTAGCGGTAACCTTGTGGATGAAAGAATGACCTTGCACGTCTAAGTGATACCCTGTACCCCCTGTTACAGGGTCCTCTAAATCACCTCGGTTTTGTCAAATGAGGAGTCATTTAATGACTATTTGTCTTGCTTTTTTTGTATTTTATTTTTGTTTTGTCATTTCATCAATCAATATAGTAGGCCCTTTAACTTTTGCCCATTTACCATAACCTATTAATAAATGAATCAAATCATAACTAATATATACAGTTGCAGATACTTCTGCCCACCTCATATCGTCATCTACCCAGGAAAAGGTTTGATCTTCAGATAATTGATTTTCACTTAATAAATTCGCTAAAGCACCACCCACATTAAGCTTTATTTTTTGTGGTTTCTCTGTCAAATTAAAACCGGAAGGATTACTTTTAAAATAAGCAGATAAATCGCTATTAGTTTTTTGAAATGGTTTAAAGCTATCAATAACACTTTTCATTTTTGACAATTTAAATAACTGAAATTTATCAGGTGACTCTTCTTTGGTTGCGACAAGATAATGAATATAATCCCGTACAATAAGCCCGTGTGGGTTTAAGCTGTATTCATTTACTGGTAGACCTCGCTTTTTCTCATAAATTAAATTTATATGATTTTCCTTCAGTACAGCATCATAAATTTGTTCACGAATATCCTCATTTACCGGTTGCCTAATTAAAGGAAATCCATTAGGTAATACATTGATTTTATCTTGCCAATTTATGTATTTATTCATTTGATTTAATACTTGCTTGGCTTTACCAAATCTAGGCTCTAATTGAATTATGCTACTTTCAGGAAGGCTATGGCTTAACTGTTGCTGAGCAATAGATAGTAAAAGCGCTTCTGACGGTAACATGTTTGGTAAAAGTTCAGTATTATTAACATCGTAAGACCATTTATTACCTTCTGGGCTTTCCACGTTCTTAAGCCCCATCAAATCTTTTAATTTATTTAAATCACGTTCAATCGTTCGTTTTGAGGCACTAAACCCTTCAGTGCATAAATTTTCATACAAAGTTTTTGTTAAGACAAAAGACGGTGCTTTTGGGATTATCTTTAGCATCGATATTTGCCGAAGTATGGTGCTTGTATTCATCGCAAGTGACCTATTAATTTCTACTTATAATTATACTAACATTGTTTGCGACGATTGATGTCGCATTGGCAAGGTTAGCCTTCATAATTTCAATATTATTTTCCGCTGTAACACCTCGAGTTGTGATGACATCAAAATTCATTTGTTACAGCAATAATTTTAAAGAATCATAGGTGTAAAACCAAAGATATCGATTCAGCTAGAGTTTAATCGATGTGACTTGTTTTAAAAATTGTTTGCACAAATTGCTTCATAAATAACAAGGTATACCTTGTTATCTTACGACACTATTTGTCGCCTCTGCGGATAAACTAATAATGTTAATCAAATTGAGGTTGTTATGGCAATAATTAAAAAGAAAGATAGAAGTGCAAAACAAAAACAGATTGTTTCATCGAGCACACCACATATGCCACTTGTTTTATATTTAGTTCAACGATTGTACAATGTCTGCCTAAGCATTGACGTTGATCAAAATGATGTATTTAATGGATCAGCTATTAAAGAAATACTTTTAGCTGCTGGCGTGCCTAAAAAATTAGTTCGAACCAATAATGTATTAGATAAAAAACAAGTCAATTGGATCAGCGAACAAGTTTCTCAAATAAACTTTAGCTACCTTAGGTCCCAACCGTTTTTTATCAATTTATATCGGTTATCAAGAGAATGCCAAAATCCTCGTATTACCTTTCGTTTATATCTTTTTTGTTACCTAAAGTTAGAATGTACCACTTTATATGACGTTGTCGATATGAACTTTTCTGTTTCAACATTATTATTATTATTAGAAGCGTTAGATATTAGTGAAACCGAGTTAGGCTCATTTATTAATCAAGGAGAGATCAACAACACGTTACTTGCCGACAGCGTGTCTGAATACATTGATAAACCGGCTAATTTATCCTGTATTTTTGAAGAAATAGCGATACCAAACTATTTTTTTAAACCCATAAAACATGTAAAAAATATAAATACAACAGAGCATTTAATAAGGCATAGTTTTCAACTTGAAAATGAATGTCATTTAGCCGCAAAAGATTTTGAAACAGAACTGTTTTATAGTATTCACGATTATTTAAAAGTGGCTTTAAAGGAAAAACTACAGGGTGTTAATATACTTTTTCATGGAGAGCCCGGCGTAGGAAAAACTACATTAGGCCAGTGTTTAGCTAAAAAATTAAAAGTTGACTTGTTCGATATTTCAGATAATACCAATGTAGATAGCAAAAATGAGAACATTTCAAAAAATATGCTTTCTAAAATGATAAGTACAATGGGCCTTTGCAAAAAGCTACACAATATAATATTACTTGTTGATGAGTGTGATGATTTTTTTCATGAAGATCCATTTGCAGGGCGTAATCTTAGAAAGCAGGATATAAATTTTGTTTTAGAAAATAACCCTACGCCTGTTTTATGGATCACTAATCGCTCTTATATGTTAGAAGATGCCTACTTACGTCGTTTTGACATGGTTGTTGAAATCAAATCACCAGAGAAAGAAGATTTTGAGAGTAAAATTCGAAAGCTATCTAAAGGGCTTAGATTATCAACAAATTTTATTACCTATATTTGCCAACATGAAAATATATCTATAGCCCACATCGAAAAAACAATTAAGGTAACTAAAACACTCAAGTTAACGGCAAGTTTGGCGGAAGCTAAAATTCAAAAATTACTCAATGGTTATTTAATTGCCGCTAACTATAAAAAGCTTACATTTGATAAAAACAATACGTCTTTTAATTATGATTTAAGTTTAACCAATTGCATTGGGGATGATTTAGCTAAAATCAAACAAGGAGTTCAATGCTTAAGAGAAGCTAGAATTTTACTTTATGGACCTCCTGGAACGGGAAAAACAGCTTATGCTGCACATTTGGCGGAAGAACTGAACATTCCTTTAATAATTAAAAAATCTTCTGATTTACTCGCCCCTTATGTAGGGCAAACAGAACAAAATATAGCTGCTGCGTTTGAAGAAGCTAAAGAAAAAAAGGGCATATTACTTATTGATGAAGTTGATGGTTTTTTGAATTCACGTGAGGGTCATCAACAAAGTTGGGAATCAACAATGGTGAATGAAATGCTCACTCAAATGGAAAGTTTTGATGGCATTTTTATCGCGACAACTAACTTTAACAAAAAATTAGATCATGCTGTATCAAGACGTTTTGATTTTAAAATTAAATTAGATTATTTAACACCAATACAAAATGTGAAAATGTTTAAAAAGTTTGTTCCATCTATCAGTAAATCGATAAAAATCAAGTTGATGCAACTGAATAACCTTACACCTGGTGACTTCACTGTAGCAGCAAGAAAATGTGCTTTGTTGGGAGATATTAATGAGCGAGTTGTTTTAGAATATCTAGAACAAGAGTCTGCTTATAAAGAGCCAAAAGTAAATTCTATTGGTTTTTTGTGAAATTTTAAAATATTGATTTAAAACTATGGTAATGATTGTATTAAAGCAAGTAATTAAATTTTTTTCGTCGACGGCATCGATTTACGGTGCTATTAATAACTAGTAAGAGGTATATTTATGACTCCATTTGAAACTGAAGTGCTAGATAGTATTTTATGGCAACTGAAAGGATATTCAGAGCAGTATGTTACTGAAAGAGTAACAACCAGAATTTTAAGAGCAACTTTTCGAAGAATAAAACCTAGATTAATCGGTTCTAGCTTGAATGCAATAAATTGCAAAAAGCCAGATTTGGATCATGCTATTCCTTTAAAAGTAATTGTGGCTAAGTTAATTGAGAAACCTTTTTCAACAAAGGAAGAACTAGTAACTTTACTTGATAAATTCTTGGTTTCAGTTGAGTTAACTCCTGATGAACATCGTGTACAGTTAAAAAACATAAAACTGAGTAGCGAAATGCCAGTTAATTGGGATGGAAATGATCATCTTGCTCGTTATAAAGCGGCGGGTATTGACATTTCTGAAGTGTAACAAGGAAGTTGTCGATAAATAAGAATATAAACGGATGTGTGCTCTCTTAAAAATATATTGTACTAAACCCATCTTAATTTTCTTCAAAAAGGTTCTTACCTCAAGTAAACAAATCTTGGAGTAAGAACTTTGCAAACAAATAAAGCAAAATGATCGGTAAATACTAATACAGATGGAAAAAAATTAAGATGAGTTGGTTTAACAGTTTATCTTAGGTATATCGCGCCAGCTGCTTGTATATTGAGGGGATAAAAAGTTTCTTCTCATTTGCCACTTTTCGTCTTTTCCTTCGCTAGCTAATGTCATCGCTCCTTGACCATAGCGTTGATTTATTTTATCAAAACAATTCATGATTAATGGGCTCGGTTGTGATGGCGCGAATAAATCAGGTTGCTGGTATCGTTGGCTTTCTAGGCTGATCGCACCTACGCCACACCGATAAAAATATATGCCATGTTGAAATATTTCTTTTAGCACAATGCTAATAGCGGAAGCTATTTGACTGCTACTATCTGTTGCTAATGGAAATTCATATATGATTGATTTTTTATAATATTGATTGCCATGTAGAGGATCATGTGGGGAGCTTGAAGCAAAGATAAGTAGGCGTTTAACAAGTGAATGTTGCTGGCGTAATTTTTTGCCAACAATAGAACCATGCGTTACTAGCGCAAACATCAGTAAGTTATAATCAGTAATTCTCTGCCCAAAGCTACGTGTTGAGAATATTTCTTGCTTAGGTGCCTTTACTTCATCCCATGATAAACAAGCTATACCGTTAAGTTCATTAACGGTACGTTCAACGACAACACTAAATTGCCTTTTCATATTTCGCGGTGATTGCTGTGCTAATTGCGCAGCGGTATCAATGCCTAGTAAGTTAAGCTTCTTACCTAGCCTATTTCCAATTCCCCAAACATCAGTAACACTCATACGCTTGAGTATAGGTAAAGCGGCGATATTATCGTTAATTACCGCAACACCATTAAAACCACTTAATTTCTTCGCTGCATGATTAGCCGCTTTTGCTAGGGTAGGGGTTGTACCAAAACCTACGCCAACAGGTAAACGCGTTTCCTTCCAAATAGCCCTACGGATTTCATGTCCGTATTTATGCCAGTCATCAATTAAATTATCGTAATGCTTAAATTCTAAAAATGACTCATCAATTGAATAAACATATTGGTTATCACAGTATCGCGCAATAACATTCATCATCCGTTCACTTAAGTCGGCATATAACTCGTAATTAGATGACCGTACAACAACACCGTGGCGTTCTAAGAAGCTTTTAATTTGAAAGTAAGGTTTGAACTTGGGAATACCTAAACTCCTTGCAATAGGGCATACAGCGCAAATGCAGCCATCGTTATTGGTTAATACTACAACAGGTTTATTACGTATAGATGGGTCGAATACTTTCTCTGCACTAGCATAGAAAGACACCGCATCAACTAATGCGTACATAAGGTTATTTCAGGGGATTTTTGATGTAACCTAATTGATCGGGTGACAATACCCTCTAATTGAAATTCGTCTTCAGGTTTAATATGAACAGGAGGATGTTTACTTGAAGCTGATAACAAAAGCGCTTGAGTTTTATCGATCAATTTACAAACGAAACAACCATTGTAATTGGCGACAATAATGTCGCCATTTTTTGCCGTTAAGGAACGATCTACAATTAATAAGTCGCCATTAAATATTCCAACCCCTTCCATCGAATCTCCATTTGCTTGGCCGATAAAAGTAGCATTAGGGTGTTTTATCAATAACTGATCAAGGGATAAACCGAGTTCTTTGTATTCAGCCGCCGGTGATTCAAAGCCACTGATGCCAGCTTCTGCAAATATTGGGATAACTTTCATAATCAAAAACTAATTAACTGTATATTCATACAGTATATTCGTACTTGGTTAATTTGTGAAGTTAAAGGATCAAAATGATTATTAATAAATCAGATAGCGATTCTTATTTGTATTTTAAAGGCATAAAAAGATCAATTTTGGTTATAAATATTGTGTAATTTACTCGCAACGCCCAAAGTTTGATAATTCTAGGTGATTATGATACAAGGTGTTGATTATTCTTGATTTTGTTTGTAAGTCATTGAAAGGGAAATCGTTAATAAAGTGTGCATCACGGTGTGCATCATGGATTAATTGTTCTTATTTTTATATAATTCAATCAAATGCTTACATGTTAAAGCTCATAATCGTGCCACAAAATTGTAGGGATGTTTGAGTTCAAATTTAGTCAACTTATCTTTGTTTTTACTACTTTTATTTTCTGTAAATAATATTATCAAATCGAACCACATAAATCAGGTTTAGCATCTTGATAGATAATATGAAATAAAGAGGTATCTTTTTAATTTTTAACTAGGTAGTAGGAGCTTAATTGCTCTGGTATTTGTTCTTTAACAGCAACTATAAGCCCATTTATAAATAATACCAACATTAGTGCTAGTGAACCTTTGTAAATTTTTCATCTTGCTTTTAGTAACAATTACCTATTTTTAGTTGATATCTCTTTAATACTTATCATTTGTGAAATAAAACTACATTAAATGTGGTTTTATTAATTTTTAGGGTGTAAAATAATCAAATAAAGGATGTTTTTATACGTTTATTATTTATTTTTATGTCTTTATGTAATTAAGTTACATTTTATTGTGTTTAATGCGATGAACTTGATTCTTGCAACACAATAAGGACATACCTTTAGTATTTTTTAAGTTTTATTATGCAATTAAATTTATGAATTTTCATCATGGCGTCATAAATAACGGAAACAATGAGTTGATAACGCTTATTCTTAACGCGGTTTGATTTATATTGAAATAACGGAGATTAATAATGTTAACCAAGAAATTTTTTAAAACTAAAGATCAAGCAGAAGTGACCTTTGAATTCAGTCGTAGTGATGTAACTTCGGCAGCATTAATTGGCGATTTTAATGACTGGCAAGCCATTGAAATGAAGTTTAATAAAAAAACACAGAGTTTTAAAACAAAGGTAAAGCTGCCAAAAGGTGGAACTTTTCATTTTCGTTATCTCTTAAATAATACTGAGTGGGAAAATGATTATAAAGCAGATCAATATATCCCTAACGAATTCGGCAGTGAAAATAGTGTGGTGAATACTATCCTGTAATTGAAAACCAAAACTGATTTTTTCTCATATCGAATAAAAAGTATCACTTTACTTAATTTTGTATGAGAATTAATTATTTACTTTTTATGAAAACGCTTCCATTGTGTTTTTATTACTGTAGTTTTAACGTTACCAGACTCATTATCAATATTTAGATACTGGAGAAACATGGAACACTTTAGAATTGAACCCGGCAGCGCTTATCCAATAGGAACAACCGTTGACGATTCAGGTGTAAATTTTGCCATATTTTCAGCGCATGCTGAAAAAATTGAACTGTGCATATTTGACGAGCAAGGTCAGCGCGAGTTAAAACGCTTTGCGTTACCGCAGTGCGAACATAATATTTGGCACGGTTTTCTCAAAGGGGCTAAAGCGGGGTTAGTTTATGGTTATCGGGTGTATGGTCCTTATAGTCCAGAGTTTGGACACCGTTTCAATCATCATAAATTATTGTTAGACCCTTATGCTAAAGCATTAAGTGGTTCGTTTACTTGGTCGGATCGTCATTTTGCTTATAACGTCAATGATCCTCAACAAGATTTGTCTTTCGATACCAGAGATAATGCGGATGTTATGCTAAAAGCTGTAGTAATAGACACTACCGCCCCAATCGCATCGAAAAATCCAATCATTTGGCAAAATACCGTTATTTATGAAGGGCATGTTAAAGGTTTAACCGAATTAAATCCTAAAGTACCAGAAACATTGCGCGGCTCTTTTTTAGGATTGAGCCATCCAGCTATGATCGCCCATTACCGTGCAATGGGTATTACCACCATAGAATTATTACCTGTTCAACAGTTCATTTCTGAAAAATTTTTAGTGGATAAAAATCTTTCTAATTATTGGGGCTATAACTCGCTCGCATTTTTTGTTCCCCATAAAGATTACATCAATCAACACCAAGTGAACGACTTTAAACGTATGGTTGATGAACTTCATCAGGCTGGTTTTGAGGTAATTATTGATGTGGTTTATAACCACACTTGTGAAGGTAATTGGCTAGGGCCAACCTTAAGTTTTAGAGGCATAGATAATCGTTCTTACTATCGTTTAAACCCTAATGAACCACGTTACTATATTAATGACACCGGCTGTGGAAATACCTTAAACATTAGCCATCCTCGTGTTATGCAAATGGTGATGGACAGTTTACGTTACTGGGTTCAAATCATGGGCGTTGATGGTTTTAGGTTTGATTTAGCCACTATTTTAGGCCGTGAAGCTCATGGATTTGACAAAAGTAATGGCTTTTTAGATGCCATTTTGCAAGATCCCATTCTTAATAGTGTCAAAGTGATTGCGGAGCCGTGGGATATTGGCCCAGGCGGTTATCAATTAGGTGGATTCCCTTCACCATGGTCTGAATGGAACGATCGCTATCGGGATACCATTAGACGATTTTGGCGTGGAGATAAAGGAATGTTACCCGAATTTGCCCGCAGAATTCACGGTTCAAGTGATATTTTTGAACACGATGGTCGTCAACCTTTTGCTAGCATCAATTTTCTTTGTAGTCACGATGGTAATACGCTACATGATTTAGTCAGTTATCAAGATCGTCATAATGAAGCCAATGGCGAAAATAATCGAGATGGGCATTCTGATAATTTTTCAAAAAATAACGGCGAAGAAGGTGACACCAGTAATAAAGATATTCAGGAACTTAGATTACGCCAAATTAAAAACATGCTTGCCACTTTAATGCTTTCGCAAGGTGTACCCATGTTACTGGCTGGAGATGAATTAGGACGTAGTCAAAAAGGGAATAACAATGCTTACTGTCAAGACAATGAGATTAATTGGCTAAATTGGGATGAAAAGGCTCTATATAGCGATGAACTTAAGCCCTTTGTCGCCCGCTTAAGTCAACTAAGAAAAAGTATGCCAATGTTAGCACATCATCAATTTATCCATAACGATGATCAAGAGTCTGCGGTTAATATTACTTGGTTTAATCCGTCGGGAAATCCGATGCAAAAAGAGCATTGGCACTCTCATCATGCCGCGACACTGGGTTATTTAATTAAAGAAAAAGCATCATCTCCTGCCGTTATTTTATGTCTTTTTCATGCAGGACAAGATCCGATGGAATTTCAACTACCCAAAATAGAAAATATAGTTCATTGGCAAGTGGCTATTGATACTACAACGAATGATACCACAGCAAACGAAGATCAAAATGATAGCTGCTTAATACCTGCAGAGCGAATAATAACGATGGCGCCATTTTCAACGATAGTGCTAGTAAATGATTGTTTATAAATTAATAAGTAAATAAAGAATAGGATTTATCGATTGATGAATAGCAAAAATACCCAATGTAAAATTACGACATCAGATGAAAGTGTTTTAATGAACAAACAGACTTTTTCTGAAGATTTGGCACGACATTTTCATTTTTCGTTGGGGCGCGATCAAGTACAAGATTCTCACTTATATCTTTACAATGCGTTAGCGATCACCATTAGAGACCGTTTAGTTGCTCAATGGCGAAAAACACGGGCAACACGAGGTCAACAACGCCGTGTTGGTTATATTTCGTTAGAATTTTTAATGGGACGCACATTAAATAATGCTATTTTGAATTTAGATTTAGATGACACTGTTCGTGATGCGCTAAAAGGGTATTGCTGTAATTTAGAAAATGTTGAGCAAGCAGAGCATGATGCCGGATTAGGAAATGGTGGTTTAGGGCGTTTAGCGGCCTGTTTTTTAGATAGTTGTGCAAGTTTATCGTTACCCGTTATTGGCTATGGTATTCGTTATGAATACGGTATGTTTCATCAACAAATTAAAAATGGTAAGCAAGTAGAGTATCCCGATAATTGGTTACGTAATGGTAATTGTTGGGAAATAGCCGCTCCAGAAAAAGCGATAAGAGTTAAATTTTTTGGACATGTCGACGTTATTAATAAACGTAATGGCGAGCAGTACCGACAATGGAATAATACCCGAGATGTGCTTGCCGTACCCTACGATATGCCAATTCCTGGTTATCAAAATGGGATCGTAAATACGCTAAGATTATGGAAATCTGAAGCAACCGATGAATTTGATCTTGATGAATTTAATGCAGGTAGTTATACCGAATCAGTGGCCAGAAAAAATCTTGCCGAACAAATTACCATGGTGCTGTATCCCAACGACAGTAGTGAAAATGGAAAAGAACTTCGCCTTCGCCAACAATATTTTTTATCTTCAGCTTCTTTGCAAGATACCATCAATAGTTATGTTGAATATTATGGGCATGACTTTAGCCGATTCACAGAGTTAAATACTTTTCAATTAAACGATACTCACCCCAGTATTGCCGTGGCTGAGTTAATGCGACTTTTAATGGATGACTATGCTATCTCATGGGATGAGGCATTGAATATCACCACTCAAACTATGGCCTATACCAATCATACTTTATTACCTGAAGCCCTAGAAAAATGGCCAGTTAGTTTATTTGAAAATTTGTTACCACGTATTTTAGAAATTATTTATGAAATAAATGCCCGTTTTCTACAGCAGGTGGCTGTTGTATGGCCGGGTGATAGTGAAAAACAACGGGCATTATCATTAATTGAAGAAGGCCATGAATCGCAAGTGAGAATGGCACATTTGGCTATTGTTGGTAGTTATTCTGTTAATGGTGTTGCGGCGTTACATACCGAATTATTAAAAGCGGGATTATTTAATGATTTTTATCAACTCTGGCCGGAAAAATTCAATAATAAAACCAACGGAGTTACGCCTCGTCGTTGGTTATCGCACTGTAATAAAAGTCTTTCTCAGCTTATTTCAAGCAAAATTGGTAAAACATGGATTGCCGATTTCTCCGAAATAGCTTTATTGCGTAAATTTTCTGATGAACAGAAATTTCAAGCACAATGGCGTGAAAGTAAACAAACAAACAAACTTGCTTTAGCTAACTATGTTGAGCAAAACACCGGTGTTAAATTTAACGTTGATATGATGTTTGATGTTCAAGTAAAACGGATACATGAATATAAACGCCAATTGCTTAATATTTTACACGTTATTGGTTTATATGATCGCATTCGAAAAGGCGATACCACTGATATTACACCACGTTGTGTGCTTATTGGTGGTAAGGCAGCTCCGGGTTACGCTATGGCAAAAGAAATTATTAAATTAATTAATAATGTCGCTGACACCATTAACTTAGATGCCAAAGTGTCTAAATATCTCAAAGTCGCTTTTATTCCAAATTACAATGTTTCTGCGATGGAAATTATTTGCCCAGCCACTGATTTGTCAGAACAAATTTCAACGGCAGGTAAAGAAGCGTCTGGTACCGGAAACATGAAGTTTATGATGAATGGAGCACTAACTATTGGTACCTTAGATGGCGCGAATATAGAAATTAGAGACGCAGTGTCAGCTGATAATTTCTTTCTTTTTGGTGCTAAGGCACATGAAATATCTTCTATTCGAGAAAATTACCAACCTAACGAGATTATTGACAATTCAGATGTGCTTTCAGCAGTAATGCACTTGTTAGAAAGTGGTCACTTTAATTTATTTGAACCGAATATTTTTGATTCAATCATCAATACTATTCGTGATCCAAATGATATGTGGTTAACAGCGTATGATTTTGATAGTTATTTTCAAGCTCAACGGAGTGTTGATCAAGCTTATAAAAATCAAACCTTGTGGACCAAAATGAGTATTTTAAACACTGCGGCTAGTGGTGTGTTTTCGAGCGATCATACGATCAGGCAGTATCGAGACGAAATATGGAAGCTTTAGTTCTATTACTTAGTTGTTTTTTATAAGTAACAGGCTGTTTTATTGCGCGTTATTAATATTTGTAAAGGAGGCATTATGCCCAACTATGAAGAAAGAAGAATAAGTAGTTTAACAAAGGAAACTTATGCACTCGTTTTGGCTGGTGGTCGTGGATCGAGATTATTTGAATTAACAGACAGAAGAGCAAAGCCTGCTACCTTTTTTGGCGGAAAATTCAGGATCATCGACTTTCCCTTATCAAACTGTATTAACTCAGGAATTCGCCGTGTCGGTATTGCCACCCAATATAAATCGCATTCGCTAATTCGCCATGTTAACCGTGGTTGGGGACACTTTAAAAAGGAATTAGGCGAGTCAATTGAAATACTACCCGCGTCACAACAAACTGGTGAAGGTTGGTATTTAGGAACGGCCAATGCTGTTTTTCAAAATATTGATATCATCCGTCATGAACTGCCTAAATATGTGATGATTTTATCGGGTGATCATGTTTACCGCATGGATTACGGTCCATTGCTCGCAAAACATGTGGCCAATGGTGCTGATATGACTGTTTGTTGTATTGAAGTACCCGTTGAAGAAGCGGCTGGTGCTTTTGGTGTAATGACCGTTGATGAAGAAAACCGTGTTTGCCGCTTTGATGAAAAACCAGAGCACCCGTCTGAAGTGCCAGGTAAACCAGGAATTACACTAGCTTCAATGGGCAATTATGTTTTTAACACTGAATTTTTGTTTGAGCAATTAGAAAAAGACGCTGCTCACGAAGGTTCAAGTGGTGATTTTGGTAATGATATTATTCCTAAAATAATTGAGTCGCATCGAGTTTTTGCTTTCCCATTTAAAGATCCTGATAGTGAAAAACAACCTTATTGGCGTGATGTAGGTACATTAGATTCTTTTTGGGAAGCTAATATGGAATTAGTTGAGCCTGAACCACAACTTAATATGTACGATGAAAAGTGGCCTATTTGGACTTATCAAGAACAAACTGCCCCAGCCAAATTTGTGTTTGACGAAGATAGCAGACGAGGTATTGCGATTGATTCAACTGTATCTGGTGGTGTTGTTTTTTCTGGCTCTACGGTGAAACGCTCTTTATTATTCTCAAAAGTGCGGGTTAATTCATACTGTTACATTGATGAATCAGTTATTTTACCAGGGGTAATTATAAACCGTGGTTGTAAAGTTAAAAAAGCTATTATTGATCGCAGTAGTGTTATTCCCGAAGGCATGGAAATTGGTATTAATCATGATGACGATCGAGCAAATGGATTTAGAGTTACTGACAAAGGTGTTGTTTTAGTTACTCGCGCCATGCTTGAAGCGCTTGAAAATAAACATACATAGGTGTTAGTTATTATTAATTCGTCCGAAGGAATTGGTTTAAACCCCCGTCTTTAGACGGGATAGCTTTAAGCTAGCAGTTGCGTTTATTATATAGGTATGAAATATCGTAATGGTTCACATACCAAATATAAAATAGAAT
>Ga0316204_10008806_pt1 | contig 13797 bp, 14 predicted proteins | sample 6monrhotite_MG_2_FD_205661 | JGI IMG/M metagenome (GOLD analysis project Ga0316204, IMG submission 205661) | Microbial mat bacterial communities from mineral coupon in-situ incubated in ocean water Damariscotta River, Maine, United States -... | ecosystem: Environmental > Aquatic > Marine >... | reverse complement strand
CGGGCGTGTGTGACGCAAGCTGCACGTCACCGGCCACCAGACCTTGTCGACCTGACGCTGACGACTCGTCCGGGGATTCGTTAGCGCAGCGAGCACACGTCGAATCTACCAAGGGGCACCGCGCCACCACAAAGGATCGGGAAGTCCAACAACCCATCAGGCAGCACGACGGCGCCTCGACGAGACGCTCAAACAACGAGCCCGCGACTGCCAGAACCGCTCTCGACAGTCCCATCAACTGCCGTCAAACCGAGCCGAACCCCGACAAACCGAGCCGAACCCCGAACCCAACAAGCCGCTCACTCCTGACTCATCAAATCCCGAGCCCCAACCGGCACAATCTCAAAAGTTCGATGCCCACCATCCCGCAAAACAACAAACCGACGAGCTGTCCCAACAGCATCACCAGCCAACAGCGGCCCGGCCTTCGAAGCCTTCAACCCCACCAGCGTCACCTCATTCACCGAGAGGATGACGTCACCCACCGACAGTCGCCCAGCGGCGGGCCCGTCCGGGTGAATCCAGATCACCTCCGCGCCGGCCTCGACAGGCTTGAAGCGCAGCCCGGTCACCGGCCGCTGCGGCAGCGGGGCCAGCTCCAGCGACACCTCGGCCTCGCCGCCCGCGACGATCTCGACCACCGCCTGCGCCGCCACGCCGCCGTCCTTGACCGAGACCTCCGCCTCCCCCGCCGGGGCCCCCAGGACGCGGGCGAAGCCGCTCGTGTCCGTGGTGCCGTAGGGGGAGCCGTTGATCAGGATGGGGAGGCCGCCCGGGTCGCCCTCCTCGCGGAAGATCGTCACTGAGAGCGCGCCGCCCGGCTCCAGCTCGATCAAGCCCAGGTCGAGCTGCTCGTCGTCCTTGAGGGTGAACAGCCTGGTGAGCAGCGCCACCTGGTAGCCCTGGAGCACCAGGGTGTAGTCGCCGGGGTTCAGCCCCTCCCAGCGGGCGCTCTCGGCGCAGGGCTTCGCGCTGACGAGCGCGTCTGCGCCCTCCGTGCCGATCAGGCCGCGGTTCATGAGCTGGGCGCTGCACTCCAGCGTCTGGCCCCCGCCGGACATCTGGAAGGCGGCGCTCACGCTGGCGCCCTCGGGGGGAGGTGGGGGAGGATCGGCGCAGGCCAGCAGCAGCAGGGAGAGGATCAACGGGGGTTCTCGGCCTCGGGTTCGCAGTGGAGTTGGTGGAAGCCTACGATAACGGGCTCCGACGGTAGCTCGATGTCTCCATCAGTCTCGGCGGTGACGCGGGCGACGTCGACCTCCGAGGTGCGGCAGCGCTCCCAGCGGGCCTGACAGGCGGGCGAGGTGCGCTCACCGTTGGCGTCCACGGACTGGCAGCTCACGCCGCGGTAGAGCAGCAGGCGCTCCGTCCCGTTGGGGGCCGCGGCTGGTGTCTGGCTGATGGGGGACCAGCGCACGCCCGCGGCTGAGAGGGCGCGGAGCTGGCTCGCCATGTGGCCCGATCGGGTGGGCGCGTCGTCGTAGAGCACCAGCGCCGGGCCCTCCAGGCGCGGCGTCGCCTCCTGGAGCCACAGCCACTCCTCCTGGTGCGCCCAGCGCTCGCCCACCCAGGGCAGGTAGAGCAGCGACCACGCGGGCAGCAGCAGGGCGGCGGCGGTCGTCGCGCCGCGTCTGGGGATGCGCTGGGCGAGCGCGGCCATTCCGGTCGCCGCGAGCGCCACGGCGGCCGCCTGGGCTGGGAGCTGGAGGCGCCAGGCGTCCGCCAGCGGTCCGCTCTTGGGCAGCACCGGGAGCAGCAGCACCAGCAGCCACACCGTCAGCGCCGCGGCGCCGCGCCAGCGCCCGCCGCGCGGGAGCGCCAGCGCGACGCCGACGAGCGCCGCGAGCCACAGGAGCGGCGGCGTGTAGCGCGCGTGGAGGAGCGTGTTGGCCCAGTCCGGCGCGGACACGCGGGGCGTCCACAGCTTCAGCCACCACGACGGGTCGCTCAGATACGCGGCCTGGATCACCGGGTCGGGATCGGGAAACAGCGCGGAGATACGCGCGAGCCCAGCGCCCACGGCGACCACAGTCACCGCCCACGCCGCGGGCGATCGCAGCGCGGCGCGGCCGCCCAGCAGCGCCAGCCACAGCGGCGGCAATGCCGCGAAGGGCAGCGCGTCGGGGCGGGTGTAGAGAGCGGCCACGGTCGCGAGGGCCGCCACCGCCGCGAGGATCATCCGGTGGCCGCGGGGGGCGTCCGGCTGCCCCGGGGCGGGCTTCACCGATCGCTCCGTCACCAGCGCGGCGGTCGCCGCGAGGGCGATCAGCTCCAGGGTCAGCAGCGAGACGTGCATCACCTCGGACGCTGAGAGCTTCAGGTGCACCGGCAGCGCGGCCAGCGCGAGGGCGCCGATCCAGCAGGCGTTGGGGCGCCCCAGCGCGCGCAGCAGCGCCCAGAGCGCCGCCGGGGCCGCCGCGGCCAGGGCGAGGTTCACCCCGAAGATCACCCCCGGGTCGTCCCCGAACAGCGCGTGCGCGCCGCCCATCAGCGCCGCCCAGAAGCCGCCGTACATCGAGGCGCCGGGGTGCAGCGCCAGCTCCAGCTTCTCGTAGCTGGCGAGCCCGCCGTTGAAGGCCCCGCGCGGTGACACGGCGAGTCGCAGCCCGAGCGACAGCGCGAACACCGCGGTGACGCCGCCCAGCGCGTGCCGAGCGGCGCGGGCCGCCACCAGCGCGAGGCCGAGCACCAGCGCCACGCCCAGCGCGCCGAAGGCGCGGCGACGCCCGGCGCTCACGTCCCAGGCAGCGCGCAGAGTCGGCAGGACCGGCTGTGTCGATGCGCCCGCGTCCTCGACCCCAGGCGGCCCAGCGTCAGTGTTTCCGGTGCTTCCGGTGCTTCCTGCCGTGACGAGCCGCTCGCAGAGCGCCGCCACCGCCGGGTGCCGCGACGCCGCCTCGGGGATCTCACGGCCCAGCAGCTCCCAGCGCGGGAAGACCGTCAGCCCACCCGCCGAGCACACCCCGGGGTTGTCGCCCAGCGTCACGATCTCGACCTGCAGGGACTCGCCGCCGTCGAGGACGAGGTGGTAGCGCTGGTACTCAGGGTGGTCCTCCACCCGCTCCACCACCGCGCCGGGGAGGGCCTCATCGACGGACGCCAGCCCCGCGGACGCTGTACCGGATGCCAGCAGCGCCGCGAAGGCGAGCGCCCAGCGCAGCCTCACCCGCGGACGGCGATACGCCACTCGTAGAAGGCCACGCCCGGCTTGGCGCAGCGCTCCCGCAGCTCACGGAGGAGCTCGTCATCCACTGGCTGCCGGAAGAAGGTGATGCGGCCGCCGAGGCGCGCCTGGAGGTTCAGCGCGGTCTCCAGCGTTGTGGGGGCGACCCGCTGGAAGGGGCCCGGCCAGTGATCCGGCCAGATCTGCAGGTCACCGTCCGGACGCAGCAGCACCTTGGTGAAGCCCACGCCGGTGTCGAAGTCCATCAGCAGGAAGGCCCGCTCGCCGTGGGTCTCCAGCGCCATGCCCTTGGGCAGATCCGACAGCGCCTCCCGCACCTGACGAGGCTCCAGGCCGCCCTCGGGGTGCAGATAGAGGCAGAAGAACTCCGCGACGGAGTCCAGGCCGCCGAGGGGATACTCCAGCGGCGCGCGCCCCTCGCTCTCGAGGCGCACGCGCAGCGACTTCCAGTGCTCGTACTGGTTCTGCACGAAGTCCGCGTCGGGCTCCAGCAGCGCGTCGATGTTCTCGGCGTTGACCAGCGCGCCGTTCTTGCCCTCGTAGACCTTCGCGCTCAGCGCGTCGGACATCTTGAGCGCGAGCTCGAAGCCGTCGCCCCAGTTGCGGAGGAAGTTGTGGCTCGCGTTGCTCACGGAGAGCAGCACGTGCCCCCAGCCGGGTCGCGCGTCCGAGACAAAGCGAACGAGCGCCCAGGGGTCATCGAAGTTGATGTGGCGCAGCCACCAGCTCTGCCCGTCCGGGCGAACCTCGGCGGGTGCGTCCGCCATCATGGCGTGCACGTCTTCTTCGGCGATCAGAGACTGAGAGGGGCGCGTACCGACCAGGCGCGCCCAGAAGGAGGGAGCCTCAGCGGCGGCGGCGATGTGACCGAACTCCTGGGCTCGGCTGATCCATAGATCGAAGGGCACGGATGGGTCCTCAGGGGTGGCCCCTGTTTTATCACTGAACGACGCGAAACGCGTTAGCCTGCGCAGACCATGCGCCGGTTCATCTCCCTCCTACGCTTCACGACGGGATTTGTCTTCGTGGCGATCGCCTCCACGTTGACGATCCTGATCGCTCTCCCGCTGCTGCCTTCGCGCTCCGCGCGAATCAAGCTCTGCAACTACTACGGCAAGATCGTGGGGTACACCGTCGTGCGGCTCGCGGGCGGCACCCCGGTGGTCAGCAATCGCGCGCACCTGCACGAGAGCTACCCCGCCATCTTCGTCTCCAACCACTGCAGCACCATCGATCTCTTCGCGAGCATGTGGATCTGCCCGGTTGGCGGCTGCGGAATCGCCAAGAAGGAGGTCGCCAAGGTGCCCTTCTTCGGTTGGCTCTACTACCTCTCCGGGCACCTGCTCATCGACCGCAGCAACCGCGAGAAGGCCATCGCCGCGATGACGGAGATCGCCGGCGTGGTCCGGCAGCACAACCTCGGGATCTGGATCTGGCCCGAGGGCACCCGCAGCAAGAACGGCCGCCTGAAGCCCTTCAAGAAGGGCTTCGTGCACCTCGCGATCGCCACGGGCCTGCCGGTCGTGCCGGTGGCCGTGCACGGCGCGCACACGCTCTGGCAGAAGAAGGAGCTGATGTTCGTGCCCGGCGAGCTGAAGATCGACGTGCTCCCCGCCATCGACACCAGCGGCTGGAAGGCCGAAGACGCCGGGGCCATCGCCCAGGATGTCCACGACATCTTCGCCGCCGCCCTGACTCTGGACCAGCAGCCGCTGCTCACGGACGCGCCCGCCGAACAGACGGAGAAGCAGGAAGTCCCCGTTTGAGCCTGCTGCTGCCTCTCCTGGTGGGCCTGCTGGCCTGCGATGAGGCGCCCTCCCCTCCCCGAGGAGCGGCCCGACCGCTGACCCCGCCGGGCCCCACGGGTGATCCGCGCATCGCCATGACCCAGGCGATGGACCTCGCGCTGACGCACCCGGAGGTGAACGATTTGTGGCCGGACAGGCCCTACCGGGTGGATCTGCGGGATGAATCCGGGGCGGGTCGGGCCACGCTGGGGCTGCTGGATCTGGATCGGGACGGCGCGTGGGACATGCGCTGGACCCGCGCGGGCGAAGTGTTGATGGTCGCTAACGCCCCCGCGGATGACGGCCAGCACGGACCGCCCGAGCCGTGGTCGGGCCCCCAGATGCCGGGCAGACTTGAAGTGCCGGGTCGATAAGCGGGCGTTTCCAAGTAAGTTGGACGAATGATCCGAAAAGGCATCCTGAAAATCGGCCGCAAGCTCCTCCGCCGGGACAGCGCGGCGCCAGTGCGGGCGGCTCCGACGCCCGCGCCCGCGCCCCACACCGAGCCCCCTCCCCCCGAAGAAGAGGAAGAGGAGCTCGATCTGGAGGTCGAGGCCGAGGCGCTGCGCGGCTGGGTCGACGGCGGGCGCGAGGTGTTCTTCGTGGACATCCGTGAGCCCTACGAGCTCTCCAGCGGCCACGTCGACGGCGCGCTGCTCCTGCCCATGAATCAGGTGCCCGACCGCCTGGAGGCCCTGCCCCGGGACCGCACCGTGATCATCTACTGCGCCGCCGGCGCGCGCAGCTTCGGGGTGACCCACTACCTGCGGGAGCAGGGCATCGAGGACACGTGGTCGCTGGCCGGCGGCATCGGCGCGTGGCTCCAGCAGGGCGGCGCGTGGCTGGCCCCGCCCAGCGACGCGGCCTTCTCGCTGCTGACCCCGGTGTTCGTAACCGCGGAGGTCGCGCGGTCGCGCGGGATCGACTGCCCGGATCGGGGCGCGGCCGGCACGGTGCAGGCCGTCCGAGATGAGCCCCGCAGCTACACCGTCCTGTTGACGGACGGCGGCGCGCTGGACGATCTGGACGAGGCGGCGCTCCAGCCCGTCGGGAGGCGACCCCGCCGATGAGTGAAGAGCCCCTTGATCTCGACCTGCCCGTGGCGGTGTTCCCGCTGCCCGGCGTGGTGTTCTTTCCGCACACGGCGCTGCCGCTGAACATCTTCGAGCCGCGATACCGCGAGATGGTCGAGTGGTGCATCGAGCAGGGGCGGCCGATCGCGGTGGCGCTCATCACCCCCGGCAATGAGCGCGACCAGCTCGGCGATCCCCCCTTCGAGACCGTCGCGGGCCTGGGCGAGATCGTGCACCACGAGAAGCTGCCCGACGGCCGCTACCAGCTGCTGCTGCACGGGACCGGGCGGGTCCACCTGACGGAGCGGGACCGTGACGCCTCCTTCCGCAAGGCGAGCGCGGCGTTCGTCCCTGACCGACTGCCCGGGAACCCGAGCGAGCTGAGCGCCCAGGTCGAGAGCCTGGAGGCGCTGGCGGTGGGGCTCAATCAGCCCTGGCCGCAGGGCAGCAACATGATCAGCCGGCTGCTCAACCAGACCCGCGATCCCGCGACGCTCTCCAACTGCCTGTCCAGCGCGCTCTGGACCGAGCCCGCCGACCGTCAGCGCATGCTCGCCTGCGCGAACGTCGAGGAGCGCATGCAGCAGGTCGTGGATCGACTGGCGCGGGTGCTGGTGGATGTCAGCGACGGCGGCCCGGCGCATTGAGATCGGCGTGAGCTCGGCATTGAGACCCGCGCGGCGCCTCTCGGGGCTGGAGCGCGCGTGGCTGACCGCCGACAGCCTCGAGCCGCCCTTCGCCTTCGCGCTGGTGTTCGAGGGCCGCGGCGATCTGTCCGAGGCGCGCTGGCGCGACGCGCTCGATCGCGCCAGCGCGGCCAACCCCGGCTGCCGCGTCCGGCTGGCGGGCGTGCTGGGCTGGACGCGCTGGGAGATCACGGCGCGCACGCCGACGCTCCGCGCGGTGGAGAGCGACTGGGATGGGCGCTCGCCAGCCGGCGCGGCGTTCCTGGAGCGGCCCTTCGATGCGCGCGGCGGGGAGGTCGTGGAGGTCGTGCTGCTGCCCGGCGACGAGGCGCGGCCGGACCGGGTCGCCGTGAGGGTGCTGCACGCGGCCATGGACGGGCGCGGGGTGCTGGCCTTCGCGGAGGATCTGCTGGCCGCGGTCAACGGCCGCGAGCCGATCGGCAGCGCCGCGGGGCCGCAGACGGACGCCGGGCTGGCCAGGGACGCCGGGGGCCAGCCGGCCGAGGCGCCGCCGAGAACCTGGGCGTCGCCGACCGGACCCGCCTCGGCGACCCGGGGCGGCACGACCTGGGCGCGGGTCAGCCTGGATGGCAGCTTCAAGCGGCTCCTCCCGCGCGCGGTGGCCGCGCTCTGGGCCGCGAGCAGGGCCCACACCGACGGGCCGCTGCGCCTGGAGATCCCGGTGGACCTGCGCCGCCACGCGCCGGGGCTGCGCTCGACGGCCAACCTCTCGGGCATCTTCCCGCTGACGCTGGAGGCGCCGCCGGATCTGCAGTCCCTCGACGCGGCGATCCGGCAGGCCGTCGAGGGGCTCGACTACTGCGGGGCGCCGCTGCGGGCGGGGATCGCCCGGTGGCTGCCGCTGTCGCTGCTGGCCCGCGGCGGGCGGGACGGAGCGGCTGAGGGTCTGGAGACCGACCTGTTCGAGGTGTCGGCCACGCTCAGCAACATGGGGAGGCTGGCGCTGGAGACCCTGGGCGGCCCGGTGTTCGCGCCGGAGCGGGCGTACATCATCCCGCCCGGGAACCAGGGGCTGCCGCTCTTGATGGTGCTGACGGGCCACGAGCGGGGCCTGGAGATCTGCGCCGCGGGTCCGCTGGCGCTCTGCGGAGAGGGCCGGCTGGAGGCGCTGCTGACGGCGATGGCCGAGGCCCTGCGGGGCTGAGGGCGATCGCGCTCACTCGCCGGGGATCAAGCAGGGGCCCTCTCGCTGCGTGTTGCAGATGCGACCCTCCACGACAGGGGCGATCTCCGCGCTGAACGCATCGACCAGCACCGCCTTCAGGTCCAAGCCCTCCGCCACCACCAGCTCCTGGGAGAGCATGGAGTACCCGTCCTGGTCGCCCCACTTCGGCTCCAGCAGGTAGTTCCCGGTGACCGCGCGGATCGTCTCATCCGGCGCGATGAGCCGGGGGCCGTCCTCCGTGAACAGCGAGAGCTGCGTCGCGGTCCCCGCCTCGGGATCGTGCACGAAGCCGAAGCCAGCGACCTGCAGCCAGTGCCCGCTGCCGGTCCAGTCCTCCACGGAGTGATCCACGATCGCCTGCAGCGTCGCCCCGTCGATCGCCACCACCTTCAGCGGCGACGGGTACGGCATCAGCTCCTCGATGTGCCGCCGGGTGAGCGCGGTGTCCGCGGGGATGTCCTCGCCCATGCGAAGGCTGCCCGAGTTGATGAAGGCGATGTCCGCCCCCGGGCCGTCCTCGCCGTTGAACGAGGCCAGCGCCGCGTCGGCCACGAAGCTCCCGGAGTTGGTCTCGTAGCGACGGACCTCCGCCTCGACGAGCACCAGCTCCACGCCCGTGCTCCCCAGCGCCTCATCCAGGCACCCGGCCGCCGCCTCCACCGAGGGGCAGTACTCGACCTCGAAGCGCTGCTCCCACTCGTCCACCCGCGCCTGGACCTCTGGATCCCGCGCCGGGCCGTCCGCGTCGAGGGTCACCCACTCGGGCGCCAGCGCCACCGAGCCGTCCGCCCCGAGCGTCACCTTGATCACCGAGGCGGTGACGGCGTCCGCGTCAGCCTTGATGACCACCCGGCCGTTGATGTCCTCCCGCATCTTCACGTGGTCGTGGCCCCCGACGATCAGCTCCGGGCTCTCGTCGCCCAGCGCCTTCACCAGCGCGACGTCCTGGGCCATGTCCAGGTGGGTCACGCCGATGACCACGTCCGCGCCGGCCCGACGCAGCGCGCCGACGCGGAAGCGGGCGACGCTCTCGTAGTCCTCGCGGATCGAGGCGATGTAGTCAGGCTGCTTGACCGCGGTGGTCACGCCGAACACGCCCACCTGCGCGCCGCCGACCTCCACCATCGCGCTGGTGATCATGCTGCCGGCGTCGATCAGCGGCGCGCCGGACTCGTCCTTGCTGAAGCGCACGTTGGTGCGCAGCCAGCGGAAGGCGCTCTCCTCCATGCGCGCGTCCAGCGCGTCCGCGTCCAGGTCGAACTCATGGTTGCCCATGGTGACGAACATCTTCTGGTCGAAGCGCTCAAAGTCCCCGTCCAGCCCGCCGAGCACGTCCACCATCTGCGCGCCGTCGAAGGCGCGCCCCAGCAGCGAGGGCGACAGGACGTCGCCGCCGTGGAGCATCAGCACCTCCCAGCCCTCGGCCTCCAGCTCCGCCCGGAGGGTGCGCACCCGGGCGAGCCCGCCCTGATCGGCCACCGAGAGCCCGTTGATGCGGTAGACGTCGTTGATGGAGACCACCGCGAAGCGCCGCGGCGGACCGTCGTAGACCGGCTCCGGGATCTGCCGTCCGGCGCAGCCAGCCAGCCACATGAGCGCGAGGGTTGCTGTCGTCATCTGCGCCTCCGACGGGAGCCTATCCGAGCGTTAAGATAGTGGCACGACACGGAGAGACACCACATGGCCTTCACTCTGGAACGCCCCGACCTGAAGCCCCTGGCCAATGACCTCATCCGCCTGATCCTGGCGTCGATGGAGGGCGGCGATGGGGTGCCCATGCTCAAGCTGGTGGAGATGTTCGGCATCGAGCTCGACGCGGACGAGCGCGAGCGCCTGGACGAGCGCGGCACCATCGACGTCGACACCGACGGCGCGGCGGTGAACACCGGCCCCAAGGAGGTCTTCACCGGCACCCTGGTGAACATCCACATGCCCGCGACCCTGAAGGGCCACGTCACCCCGAAGGACGGCGGCTTCGAGCTCAAGTTCGACAGCGACAGCAACGGCATCGTCGCCCGCAAGGGCTTCGTCAAGGCGATGGTTCGCTCGCTGACGGTGGTGCCCGAGAAGGCGGATCTGGAGATGTCCAACAGCATGTTCACGCTGCACTTCCGGTGGTAGCGGCGTGATCAGGACCGAGAAGTCCGGGCCGGTCACCACGATCATCCTGAGCCGAGCCGAGGTCCGCAACGCGGTGGACCGGGCCCACGCCGAGGCTCTGGCCGACGCCTTCCGCGCCTTCGAGGCGGACGACGGGGCCCGGGTCGCGGTGCTCTGGGGCGAGGGCGCCGACTTCTGCGCGGGGGCGGACCTGAAGGCCGTCGCGGCGGGCGCCCCCAACCGGGTCGAGGTCGACGGGGACGGGCCCATGGGGCCATCGCGCATGCTGCTCTCCAAGCCGGTCATCGCCGCCATCGCGGGGCACGCGGTGGCCGGCGGCCTGGAGCTGGCGGCCTGGTGCGATCTGCGCGTCGCCGAAGAGGGCGCCACCCTCGGCGTCTACTGCCGCCGCTTCGGGGTGCCGCTCATCGACGGCGGCACGGTGCGGCTGCCGCGCATCATCGGCCTGGGGCGGGCGATGGACCTCATCCTCACCGGCCGGGCCGTGGGCGCTCGGGAGGCGCTGGAGATGGGGCTCGTCAACCGGGTGGTGCCCCAGGGAGAGTCCCGGGGGATCGCCGAGGCGCTGGCCCAGGAGATCGCCTCGTTCCCGCAGCGCTGCATGAAGTCCGATCGCCTGTCGACCTACGAGGGGCTGCACCTCGGCGTCGAAGACGCGCTGCGGAACGAGCTGCTGCGGGGCCTCGGCGCGCTGCAGCATGAGGCGGTGTCCGGCGCGAAGCTGTTCACCGGCCCCCCCGACGAGTGACCCCCGTGAGCGAGCCCGACGCCGGCGGGCGCTGGCGAAAGCGGCTGCTCCGGGCGGCGCGGCTGCTGCTCGCCGGGGCGCTGCTGGTCTGGGTGTTCAGCCGGGTCGAGCCCGGCGAGGCCTGGGCGGAGCTGCTGGCCGCCCCCCCCTGGATCTGGCCCGCGGTGCTGGGGCTGTTCCTGCTGAACTCGTGGCTCTACGCCGCCCGGGTGGTCGTGCTGATGCCGACGCCCGCGCCGGTGATGACGGTGTTCCAGGCGGTGCTGGTGGGCAACTTCGCGGGCATCGCCCTGCCCACCGGCGGCGCCGAGGCGGCCAAGGTGGTGACCATCGCGCCGCACGCTGGCGGCGCGGATCGGGCCCTGGCCTTCATCGCGGCGACCCGGCTCATCGAGCTGGTGATCTGGGGCGGGCTCGTCGCCTGGGCCGCCGCCGCCGTGCTGCCGGGGCGGCTCGATGTGCTCGTCCCCTTCGCGTGGCTGAGCGCGCTGGGGTTTGTGGTGGGGGCGCTCGTCCTCGCCGTGGCCTTTCGACACGGCGGGGTGCTGGCGCAGCGGCTCGCCTGGCTGCCGAAGCGACTCGCCGCCTTCGCGGTGGGGGCCAGCGCGCCCTTCGCCGAGATGGCGCGCGCCCCGGGGAAGCTCGCGGCCTCGGCGGGGATCACCGCGCTCTTCGCGGCGACCAACTGCTTCACCGCGTGGCTCATCTTCCGGGTCTACGGGGTGAACATCCCCTACGCCGAGGTGCTGGGCCTCATCCCCACCCTCGACATCTTCCTCTCCCTGCCCCTCGCGCCGGCCAGCGTCGGCGTGCGCGAGGTGGTGTTCCTGAACGCCCTCGCGCCCTACGGCGCGGACGCGGGGGTGGCGCTGGCGGTAGGCTACACGCGCATGTCCGGTCACTTCTCCCGCGCCGCCATCGGCGGCCTGCTGTTCGCCCTGGGGCGGCGCCCTGGAGGGACAGATGCGTGAGTGGGTTCCACACCTCCGAGCCGCCTTCGTGCTGTTTCACCTGCTCGCGGTGATCCTGATGGCGATCCCCGCGCCGGCCGGCGGCATGAAGAAGTCCGCCTGGAAGGATCCGACGGTGCAGTCGGAGTTCGCGGCCTGGACCGATCGCTTCAACGCCCTGGGCGCGGGGATCACCCAGGAGGAGTTCGAGACGGAGCTCTGGGACTTCGCGCTGGGGTTCATGAAGGTGCGAACGACGGTGCTGAAGCCGTTCCAGCCCTACTACCACTGGGCGGGGACCTGGCAGACCTGGCGCATGTTCATCGCGCCGCACCGCTTCCCCGCGCGGCTGCATATCGACGTGCTGGAGCAGCCGGAGGTGGGCGAGCGGGCGTGGCGCACGGTCTATGTGGCGCGGTCGACGGAGCACGACTGGCTGAAGACCGAGCTCGACCAGGAGCGGATGAGGTCGGCGATGTTCCGGTACGGGTGGTCCTCGTACAAGCGGGCGTGGTCGGAGTTCGCGGACTGGGCGGCGGTTCGGGCGGCGGCGGATTTTCCGGACGCGACGATGATCCGGCTGCGGATGTGGAAGCAGCGGACGCGCACGCCCGAGGAGGTTCGAGAGGCGATCGAGCCGCCTGGTAAGTGGGTGAATCAGGAGCTTCGTCCGCTGCGGGGGAAGGAGTGAAGGCCCTCTGGACCCGCTGGGTGAGCTTCCTCTCCCACGAAGAGCCGGCCACCGGGCTCGCCCTCTACCGGATCGGCATCGGCCTCTGCGTGCTCTGGTCGCTGGGCTCCCCCGTCCTGAGCGGCATGGTCGAGGCCATGTGGCTCGACAAGGCCCACGGCGGCTACCGCACCCTCGGCAGCGGCGATCGCCTGATCGCCCTCCTGGGCGGCCCCACCCCCGAGGTGATCTGGTCTCTGACCGCCGCCGGACTGGTCGCCGCCGCCGCCCTCACGCTGGGGCTCGGCGGTCGCCTGACCGCGCTGGTCGTCCTCCAGATCTTCCTGCCCCTCTCCGACGTGAACAACCACGCCGGCGGCAGCGACGATCCCCTGCTCTCCAACGCGCTCTGGCTGCTGGTGCTGGCCCGCTCCACCCAGACCCTCTCGCTGGACTGCCGGCGCCGCACCGGCCGCTGGTGGTCGGCTGATCCCGTGCCCGCGTGGCCCCGATGGCTCGCCGTGCTCCAGCTCTTCCTCCTGTATTGGTCCACCGGACTCCAGAAGGTCAGCGCCTACTGGACCCCCTCCGGGGAGTTCTCTGCGCTCTACTACATCCTCCAGCAGCCCTCCTGGCAGCGCATCGATATGGCCTGGGCGGCCCACCCGCTGATCTACCCGGTGACACAGATCGCGACGGCGGTGACCTGGATCTGGGAGCTCGCGGCGCCGCTCTTTCTGCTGGCGCTCTGGTGGCGATACACCCGGGAGCGACCCGGGCGCGTGCGCGCGCTGGCCAACCGTATCGATCTACGCTCGTGGATGGCGGGCATCGGGATCGTGCTGCACCTGGGCATCCTCAGCAGCATGGAGGTCGGCCCCTTCTCGCTGATCGCCCTGTCATTCTACTTCTGCCTCTGGCACCACGATGAGTACATGTCGAGGTTCGGGCGCCGGTGACCTTGGCGGGTTGTCATTGTCATTGTCATTGTCATTGTCAGCAGAAGAGCGCCCGCAGCGCCCCAACCCTAGCAGCGCCTCTGAGCCCGCAGCCCCTGTGACCCCACACCTTCAGCCAGAACGTGCCGTCAGGCGCGCGCCAACATCGAAGGCGTATCGTTGAGGAACGCGACGTCCCAGCGCCTCACGCGAGAGGGTGTTGCGACGTCAGATGCCTCGCCGCAAGGCGACATCAGGAGGCAAGACCTTGCGAACACGTGGACGGTTTTCGACGGAGCCCAGGTGTTGTTGTTCTGCCATCCCACTCTGTAAAACCGGCCAGGTTTCGCAATGGATGCAAACCCAGGTGGGCATGCCAGACGACCCGAGAGTCAGAGCAAAAGGTCCTCCAGACCGGGGGGCAGGTCGACGACGACGAAGGAGGAGACTTGAC
>Ga0316204_10008805_pt1 | contig 13800 bp, 14 predicted proteins | sample 6monrhotite_MG_2_FD_205661 | JGI IMG/M metagenome (GOLD analysis project Ga0316204, IMG submission 205661) | Microbial mat bacterial communities from mineral coupon in-situ incubated in ocean water Damariscotta River, Maine, United States -... | ecosystem: Environmental > Aquatic > Marine >... | reverse complement strand
GGCGGGCATATGCGCCTGTCGATGGCGGCGATTGCCGTTGCCATTCTGATCAGCCTGCCACTGGGAATTCTGGCGGCAAAGCGTGACTGGCTGGCTGGACCGGCTCTGGCCGTAGCCGGCACGTTGCAGACCATTCCCGGCCTTGCCTTGCTGGCCTTGATGGTCCCGATCCTTGGCGGCACCATTGGTTTTGCTCCGGCTTTTGTGGCGTTGACGCTCTATGGCGTACTGCCGGTCCTGCGAAATACGATTGTCGGCCTGCAGGGTGTCGATCCGGTCGTGCGTGAAGCTGCGCGCGGTGTTGGCATGACGACGCAGCAAAGCCTGATCGAGATCGAGCTGCCCCTCGCCTTGCCCACCATTGTTGCCGGCATCCGAACGGCGGTCGTCTGGGTGGTCGGCGCGGCGGTGCTGGCCACTCCAGTCGGCGCATCCAGCCTCGGCAATTATATCTTCGCCGGCCTGCAAACTCGCAACTGGACGGCGGTTTTGTTCGGCTGCGTGGCTTCCGCGCTGCTGGCGATATTGCTGGACCAGATCGTGCGCGGCTTTGAAAGCGCGGCGGCCAATCGCTCGCGCCGCACAGCGATCATCTCCAGCCTTGCCGCCATCATCCTGATCGGCGGCGCGCTGACACCCGACCTGCTCGGTCGGTCCAGCCTCGCGAGCGGCGAAGCAAACATTGCCGAAGCTGTCGGCATAGACGGACAGCGTATCGTCATCGCCTCCAAACCCTTCACCGAGCAATACATCCTCGCTGCTTTGATCGCGCGCGTGCTGGAAGATGAAGGCGCGATCGTCGAGCATCGCGAAGGTCTCGGCACGGCTGTCATATTCGATGCACTGATTGCCGATGAAATCCATGTCTCGGTCGATTATTCCGGCACGCTCTGGGCCAACACGCTGCGCCGCGATGATAATATCGGGCGCTATCGCATGATGGCGGAAATCAACGCCTTCCTGCTTTCCGAATATGGCGTCTATTCGCCCGGCTCACTGGGGTTTGAAAACGCCTATGGCTTTGCCATGAGCCGCGAAGGCGCTGCGCGTCTGGGCGCATCAAGTATCGCGGATCTCGCCGGGCAGAACGTCACAATCGGGGCAGACACCGTGTTTTTCACGCGGACAGAGTGGATCAATTCGCGTGAAGCCTATGGCTTGCAGTCCGCCACACCCCGACCGATGGATTCCACCTTCATGTATGGCGCCGTGCGCGATGGTCAGGTCGATGTCGTCACCGCCTACACCACGGATGGCCGCATCGCCGCCTATGATCTGGTGATACTGGACGATCCGCGCGGCGTGCTACCGCCCTATGACGCCATGCTGTTACTCTCACCAGAAGCCACCCAAAACGACGCCATAGCCGCCACGCTCAACACGCTGGTCAACGCCATCACGCCCGAGATGATGCGCGAAGCCAATCGCCGCGTCGACCTCGACGGCGAAACGCCGGAACAAACGGCAGTGTGGTTGTGGGGGGAGATGGGGGTATCAGATGGATGAAGTTTATTTGAGGCAGCGAATTGGTAGCGTCGAACAACTCGCTGATTTCGAGCCAGAAGAAGTCGGTGCGATTATCGTGGCGGCAATTCGACGTGGGCAGGGGCATATGCTGACGGTCCAGCATGTATCAGGGGCTTTGGTCGGCGATTTTCAAAATGATGTACCTGGGTTTCCTCGGAACCAAAGAGCTCAGATAGATCGGTTGATTTTTGAAGCATGGAGCTGGCTCGAAGCACAGGGTCTTCTCATTTGGTCAGACGCTGCAAATGGCCGCAATGGTTTTCGTGTGCTTAGCCGGAGAGGGGAAAGACTTGAAATCGAAGACTTCAGCGATTTCAGAGCAGCGACGCTTCTTCCGAGGGAAGTAATCCATGACGCCATACGGAACAGAGTTTGGAGCGACTTTATTCGTGGGCACTATGACAGTGCGGTATTTTTTGCAGCGCGGCAGGTCGAAATCGCTGTTCGATTGGCGTCAGGTGCGGAGGACAGGTCCATCGGTGTACCGCTTATGAGAAGTGCCTTTCATCCAGAGAATGGCTTACTTGCAGATCCGGATGCGACATTTGCCGAAAGAGAGGCAAGAATGCATCTCTTCGCTGGCTTTATTGGTTCGTACAAAAACCCAGTTTCACATCGAGATGTTGATATTGAAGACCCGCATGAAGCGATTGAGATAATTCTTCTAGCCAGTCATCTTCTACGAATAGTAGATGCGCGCGCCCCATAAAAAACCGGCGGCACGCTCCCACGCACCGCCGGCCTTCATTCCCGTAAATCGCTAGTAAACCGCCCCTAGAGCACATCCAGCATTGATGCGACCAGCGGGTGGCGGACGATGTCTTGGGCGGCGAGACGCTGGACCGAGATATCTTCCACCGCTTCCAGTTTTTCAGAGATCGAGGCCAGACCAGAGAGTTCCGGCAGGAGGTCGGTCTGTGCCGGATCGCCGGTGACCACCATGGTGGAGTGCCAACCCAGGCGCGTCAGCAGCATTTTCAATTGCCCGTAAGTGCAGTTCTGGGCCTCGTCCACCACGACGAAGGCATTGTTGAGCGTGCGCCCGCGCATATAGCCGATGGGCGCAATTTCGATCAGGCCTTCTGCCATGAAGGATTTCAGCCGCTTGGGCGATAGCCGGTCGGCGAGGGCGTCGTAGAGAGGGCGCAGATAGGGGGCGAGTTTTTCTTCCATCGCACCGGGCAGAAAGCCGATGCTTTCACCCGCTTCGACCGCCGGGCGAGACAGGACGATGCGGCCGACTTCGCCTTTTTCCAGCTGCTCCACCGCTTTGGCGACGGCCAGATAGGTCTTGCCCGTGCCGGCTGGTCCGAGCGCCATGACCAGATTGTGCTCATCAATGGCCTTCATCAATTTGGCTTGGCCGTCAGACCTCGGTTTGACGTTCTTGACATAGGATTGATCCCGCATGGGATCTTTGTCGTCAGGTGACCAACTGGTCCCCGGAAACAATGCCCGCACCTTGGCCTGTTCATTTTGATATTGACCGGAGTTGAACTCACCTGAGGACTGGCGACGCTTTGCGGGACGTTTCGTCATGGACAAACTCTCCTGAAACTAAAATTTGCATCACCGGACGATGACGCAGTGGCCAGAAACAAAAAAACCCTCACCGAAGGGCGAGGGCTGTGGGCAGAGGTATGAAAGTGCGCAGGCGAGGGAGCGGAATCGGACCGGTGTAGGCGATGGACCCGGTCTTCGGGCCGGTGGGTGCGTCGGTTTCGCACGAGGACCATTCGCCTCCTTGTTGAAGCGCCAGCAATTCGACACAACATCGAATCGCCTGACAAGTATCAGTCTAGTATGGTGAACAAAGATTAAGCGCCCCCGTTATATAAACTTCATGCAGTCCGTGTCCGGAGAGCCACATGCCGATCTACAAGCTGGAAGACCACACCCCGAAACTGCCCGAAAGCGGCAATTACTGGATCGGCCCCGGCGCGCATGTGATCGGGCGGGTTACTCTGAAGGAAAATGCCAGCATCTGGTATAATGCGGTGGTGCGCGGCGATGTGGACGACATCACCATCGGCGAAGACACCAACATCCAGGACAATTCGGTTTTGCATACCGATTACGGATATCCGATGGTCATCGGCAAGGGCGTCACCGTTGGCCACCGCGTCATGCTGCATGGCTGCACAATTGGTGATTATTCGCTGATCGGAATTGGCGCGACTTTGCTGAATGGCGTGAAGATCGGGACCAATTGCATCATCGGCGCGCACACCCTGTTGCCCGAAGGAAAGGAAATTCCGGATAATTCCCTCGTCGTCGGTTCACCGGGGCGGGTGATCCGCACTTTGGAAGCCGACATGTTCGACATCCTGAAAGCGTCGGCTGATCACTATGTCGAAAACTGGAAACGTCACAAAACGGGACTGACAGAAATTCCGGGCTGATTTCGGGACGTTTTATATCGAGGGTGAATGGCAGGTCGTCAAAGCACCTCGGAACCACACAGCAACCACACACGCAACGCACACCAGACATCACCCGGCCCGGCGTCTATTCACGGAAATTTCGGAGAATAAGTTGGCGCTAGCCGGCGTCGTCGCCGCTCCACAATCCACGCACTTTCGCGTCAGCATCGCTGGCAAAGTTGAACCAGGCAGAACGATCGCGGCTGGCATCAACAACGAAGAGCTTGTCTTCACGGTCGAGTAGGTGGGAGAGGTCATTACGCAGCGCCGAAGCCGTCGTCCGAGCACGCACCAGCCACACACCGGGCACAATATCAACCGCTTCACCATACCGGCGCAACACAGAGGCGACCGCTTCACCAACGCCGGATTTGACTTCCGTCACGACGAGCAGGTTTGCAAGGTCTTCAGTTTCGGCAGCGGCCTGCGAGACTTTGCGGCTATCGTCAATCCAGCTGGAGAGAATTTCTACATCAGCAGCAGGCTTCCATGTGCCATCGCGCTCCACGCTGACCAGCGTGTAATCCGCCACCCGGCCTTCAGAAACATAGCCGCGCATTTGCGGAGAGGTGTAAGGGCCAAAAACCCGTCCATCCACCTTCACAAACCACGTTCTTGCCTGTCCGGCTTCCACACTCATATTACGCGCCATTCTGATACGACTACCTATTCTGAACCCCTCTCGGGGCAAGAATGAGGCCAGTCAGATTGTCAGGCAGCGTGGGCGGCTGCACCTGAAGGCGGCATGAATGCTACGGCAAACCCGCCCTCCCAGATGCGTGCGACCGTGCCCCGCATCTCTCCAACACGGACCTCTTCATTTATCCGCGGTCTTTCCAGACAGGAGAAGGCGGCGCCAGAGATGGAGACATCGACCACGTCGGCATCGATTTGAACGCCGTCACTGAAGTGCAGAACGGCGCGGCCTTTACCGGCTTTGCGCGGTGCGGCGCGATCTTCTTCCAACCCCAGACGCTCCATGTTGAAACGCCATGTAATGGCATCGGCCAGGCGGTCGCGTTTGCGCATATGTGCCGTAAATTGCAGCGTAAACCAGTTTGTGCCTTTGCGAAGAACGCGGCCTTCCATGCGGCCTAGCCCCTCAATCAAAAGGACAATCATATCGTCCGGCATAGGTGGTTTCTTGGCCATGATCTTGGCCCCACCAGGGGAGACATCAATCAGGCGGCATTTCTGCTCACCCGACAATTTATCCAGAAAGCGGCCATATAGCTGCAAAGCCACACGCCGGTGACGACGCTTGTCTTCGGCCCCTCGGGCCGCAACGCGGATCTTCCGCTTGTCCAGACGTGTAAATACTGCCGCCATGATCTTTGCCTTCTTGCGGCTAAGTCTGACGGCAATGCGTTAAAACAACTTTGCCGAATTAATGATCATTTGCAGCATCTGCCAGGCCGGGTGAGGGCGCAGGGCGTCAAACAATCAGGACGAGCCTTGCGCGATGGTGCTCAGCTGTTCCAGCCAGATTTGATGGTATTTGTGCATTCGACCCGGCATGAGCGCATTTGAGAGCCGAGGTATCAGCCCGTTCTGGGTTTCTTCGGTCAGAACATGGCACCCATTGGGCGCATCCGAGATGAGCCAAGCATGATAAACACTCATGCCGAGCGATCTGGATGACCACGCCAGTCGCTCTGCGGGAACGAACTCCTCTACAATGCAATCAATTGTAATTCCAAATGTTTTCCAGCGAAAGCAGGTGCCAAGCTCAAGCGCATCGCCTTCGGTGTTCAGCAACCGGACATTCGACGCATTCGGATACCAGTCCGGCCACGCCTTGGGGCGAATGAGATGCCGCCAGACCGCCTGAGCGGATACCGGCATGGTCAATTCATTGACGACATGAACGGCGCTGACATCCGGGCGATAGTCACCCGGCCAGTTGATTTCATTTGATGCCATTTGGCGCGCTTCGTTCTACTTTAAATGACTGCTGGCCGAGATAACCATGGCATACGAAGCGACGCCACTGCCAGCCGCAACATTTGCGGGTCAGTGGCTGGGTTGCTATGGCATTACACTGGCTGCCTAACGATCATTTGCAGCGTCCGGGATGCCGGGCGTTGGCGCTGTTGGGACTGTCCACTGCTTGGCGATGGGCGGTAGGATGCGCGTCAGGTCGTGACGGATGATCGGGCGCTTGCGGAATGGCTCGGCCGATTGCAGTGGCTGGTATAATCCTAGCACTCTATCGACGCTGCCCGCCGTTGAGGCGAGGGGGGTAAACACCATTTCAATGTCGATTTTGTCTCCGCAAATGGTTTCGGCTGTGGCAAATCCACGTCCCGGCGCAGCATTCGCAAGAACCGATTCTAATAGCAATTTCATATGCTCACGATCATATCCGCGCCAGAAGGACAGGAAGTTCTGCTCTCTTAATTCACGCTGATGCAGATCGCATAGTTTTGTGCCGGCCAATCGGAAGACATGGTGCGAAGGATCATGCCTTTGCAACATGAACAGGTTGCCGAGGAGGTCGCGTAAATCTGCCGCCGCGATATCAGCTCGTGCAGGAACCGCGTCGGATCGGCGACGGGAGTCCCAATAGGAGACCAGAGTTTTTGCGTGGGCATGCATCATATTCACAGTCACTTTTTTCATCGGTGTGCCGGTATCGGCCAATTTAGAAACGTATTTTCAATCTCTGGGCCATACTCTTGCGGAGAGAGTGAGTGCTCGCCTGCGTGGAGAAACGCGCAAGGGGCTAAATTCGCTCATGAATTGAACGGGAGGAACGCCATGCGCGTCTCACCAGTAAAAATTCTCGTTGGCGCTGCAGCCATGGCTCTGGCAATGGGATCCCCCACAACCGCGCTGCCCAATGATGGTGTCGGCGCCGGGCAGGGTGGAGGTCAAGGCGGCGGTGGTCACGGTGGTGGCGGCCATGGCGGAGGCGGAAATGGCAGCGGGTGTAACACTTGCGGCAGTGGCGGCGGTGGAGGACATCGCGTTCGCACCCCGAATATCCGCATCAATGGTCCGCGCATCAATGTCGGCGTCAACGTCAACACCAATGTCAATGTTTCGACCGTGGTCAACGCAAATGCCAATGCCGACGCCAATTCAGGTGCCAGCGGCAATGCTGGTGCAGGAGCCGGGGCCGGCGCAGGTGGTGGCACAACGATTATTTCGCTGGGCGGCGGCGGATCTGCAATCGGTGCTCCGCCTCCGGCAACGGCCATCAACGGTCTGAATGTCTCTGGCTTGACCCGAATCGAGATCGTGGAAGAAGAGCGCACCCGCATTCTTGAGGAATGGCGCGTCATCCGCGCCGTCTGCATGGATGATCGCGGAACGCCGCATCCTGCCTCGCGTCCCGACGCTGAAGAGCGGGTCGAAGAAATATACTCCGGTGAGTTATTCCGCTGTATGTCCGGCACTTATATGCAGGTGACGATTGGTTGGCGCGTTGATGGCGCTGACGTTTTTGACGATGCCTTCACGCTGGTTTGCAGTCAGGGTGAGGCGTTGCGCCATGAAAATGGTGGCCGCGTGTATTGCACAACTCAGGAGCCGCGTCGCAATTGCAATGAACGCTCACTCCTGCGTCTTTACGGACCCGGTGTGAAGCTGGTCTATGTGCGTCGCGAGGAGCGCTATACCGAGATGGTGGAGCATCGCCGCGAGATCGTGAACACGTCGAACATGACGCTCATGCTTGATGGCGGCGTTGGCGGATATCGCTAGAGCATGTTGAATGAATTGTTGAAAAAGCCCCGGTTCGTCCGGGGCTTTTTTATTCCTGCGGGTCTTGGGTGATGAAGGTCGCGGAATTGCCAACGGCGGTGGCCGAACCCGTCGTGCCCCAGCCACTGATATATTGGCTCTGAAAGGTTGCATTCACCGCGCCGGAATTGGTCTGATTGATCTCACCGCGAGACATCGTATCCGGGCAGGACTGACAGCCCCAGCTCGTTGCTGCATTGCCAAAGGCCGAAGCTGAACCCAGCACTTCGCCGCCAAAGCCGCCATCAAAGCGGGTTATTGCGCGGACGCCGCCGGAATTGGTTTGGTTCATTCCTAAAAAGGTGTCGGTTCCGAGATTGGTGATGACCGCAGAATTACCGATACTTTCCGAAGAAGCCAGAATGCTGTCCTCGTCAAAATTGCCGATATTGATATTGGCTTCTGCTTCGGTCTGGCCGCTATTGTTTTGGGTGCCACGCGCATCGCCATAGGACCACTCGGTCGCAACATCGAGGCCATTACCCTGCGCTTGTGCAGCAACTGTTGTGAGGACGCCGCCACCGCCCGCATTCACCCGCGCCGACGCGCGAACTGCTCCGCGGTTGGACTGCGCTGTGCTGAGGATGACAGACGATTCATTACCTTGCGAGCGGATCGCGTTGCCTGAAGCTGTCGCAGCGGTCGCTGAAAATTCACCTAGGCCAGCTGTGCGGGCCTCAACGATGGCGCGCGATTCTACGGCTGCACCTGAATCCTGCTGAATACTGCCTTGAATGCCGCCATATTCGCCGATTGTCTCAACTGAATTCGCGGCGGCAGTTGCAGCGGTGATGTTTCCGACGGCATAGGAGTCGAGGCGTAGGGTCGCCGCAGAAAACACATTCGATCCGTCGTTGGCGGACTGGTTCACCGAGATGTCGCTATCGCCGTCAACTTCCAGAATCGCCGAATTACCATATGCCCCCGACGCGGTAATGGCCGTGCCATCAATGGCCACGGCATTGGTCTCAGCGGTGGACGTTACGAAGCCGCCAAACTGTTGATTGCTGCTCACGTCATGACCAGTGGTGGTTTGTACATCCAGGGCATTGCCCATGCCCACTGCGTTCAGCGTCACATTACCAGTTCCGCCGACAACAACGTGACCATTGGCATTAACCTGGGAATCCAGATTGAGCTGGCCGTTGAGTATCTCAGTCGTATCGTCCGCGTAGCCCGTTGCGCACAGCAGGGTCGCGGCGCTCGTGCCCGCGGTCAACGCTTTGACGAATTTGGACATTGGAAGCTCCTGATTGGGAGGCGTAAGTCGTGTGTGGGTTGATACCGCCGGACCCGTTGGTCAACCCGAGCGGATCGTCAAAGGCGCAAACACTGCGCGCCTCGATGCCGTATAGTGTCGATGAAAACTCCAACACGGCGCGTTCAACAAGGGAGCGGACGGCGAGTTGGATTGGCTCAAGCGAGCGGCCACCGGTTGAGATATCAATGACGGCATCTCCCCAGAACGAAAAAATGCCGGCGCTGACTTCGCGGCCGATGATCTGTTTCTGGTAGGAAATGACATCGACAACTTCTAGAGTTTGCGCATTTATCAGACGCAAATCGATCGCGACATTCATCACATACATGCGGCCATTGAAAACGCCCGTCGGATCGGAATCGATGCGATCCCCGCCCAAAATATCAATGCCCTGCGAGCGGATGTTGAAATTGAGCTCAGTCACACCACCAGCAAGGTAGTAATCAACACCGGGCACTGATCCGGCGAGAATTTGCCTGAAGCCATCCGGCGCACTCTGGTCACCCAGTAAACGATTGTTCGCAAAACGCAGGTCATATTCAGCCACGGACGTATCAAAGCGCTCAACCAGATTGATACCGGCTTTAGCAAAAGCTGACATGGCCATTAGAGACGCGCCCTGCGTGATGGCCGGGCCGCCGCCTTCCGGATTGCCGGCGGCAGTATAATCTGAAATTCGGCCAACCGCGATACGTGGCGATGAGCGGCTAGCTGCGCGGGCTGAGCTCGCCAAGCACACTAGCGCTTCTGAATACGGTGTCGGATTTGTTGTTACCGGCGCATTGCCGATCGGATTGGCATAGCGCCCGTCAAACCCGGAATTGGGCGTGACCGCGCAGCCTGCCAGAAGCAGGGCGCCTGTCGCAATTGATACGAGTTGCTTAATTGCCATTCCCGTCATCCCCGCTGCCGCCAGAATTCGCGGTCGCGTTCACGTCGCCATTATTCGTCTGGGTCGAATTAACAATCACAGTGTTGTAATTACCGTTAACGATAACGTTCAGCTGGTTACCCACGGCCAGTGCGCTGGAATTTGATCCCGTCGCGCTCATACCCGTACTGCCAGAACCCTGATTTGATTGGGTTGGTGCATTGCCGACGCCGCCAACTCCGGCCATTTGCGCCTGAACGCCGACGCCGGTTTGCAGCACGCCATTCAGAACGACGCGGTTGCCATTGGCATCTCGCGTCCCGGCGCGATAGGGCTGATTGTTTTGGGCGTCATCGGTTCCCCAAGGACGTTGAAAATCACCGGCATTTTGGGCAAGGGCCGGGCTGCCAATAGCGACTATTCCAGCACTTGCTGCAAGAATTGAGAGGCGGCGCATAGCGTTTCCTTTCCCGCGCAGCCGATGATCCGCTACGCACTTGATATCACGCAGGCGAGGGGCCAGTTTCTGGTGATTGCGGCACCCAAGTCTGAATTTTCTCGGTAAAATTAGGCGCTGGGAGCAAACAAGAGATTAAGGACAATGCGAAATGCGGCCTGTTCGTTCGCCGATCTTCAATGACATCCCGACCGTGCCGCTGGTTCTGGCGGGAAGTTTTGTGGCTGTCTTCGCGCTTGGCGCGCTAATCCCCCAGCTTCAATATCTGTTTTTGACGATTGGCGCAGTGATCCCCGCGGCGGGAATGCAGCACCCCAGCCCTTTGGGGCCATGGTCGCCGTATATATTCCACGTCTTCTTGCATGCCGGGATGATGCATCTGGTTTTCAACTCAGTGGCCACGCTGACATTTGGTGCCGGGACCATTCGCCCCTTTGGGCGAGGCGTCGTTGCGAATGTCGGATTCCTGCTTTTCTTTTTCGTCTGCTCAATCGCTGGCGCGGGCTTACAGGTTTTGGTCGCTCCAGATTCTATGATCCCGATGATCGGCGCATCGACGGGACTGTCAGGATGTATCGCAGCCGCCGGTTGGGCCGATGGCGGTTATCGTGGAATGCTTCGTTATGCTGTGCCCTGGGGCGGATTCAATATCCTATTGGCTCTCTTGGGGTCTCTTTCTCCCCTTCCCATCTCCTGGGCAGGGCATCTGGGCGGATTGATTGCCGGTGCAGCGCTCTATCCCATCTTTCTTACTGTTTTTGCAGAGCGCCGAAACCGGCTTTAGAACAGGTCGTCGATTTGGCGCTCTTCGTCGATTTCAAGGCCTCTGATAAGAGCCCGCCCATCTGAGCCTACAGATACAATCAGCCTCAGGCGGTCAGTATTTTCGCGGCGACGGGTTTCAAGCTCCTGGGCTGTTTCTTCATCGGCATAGAATCGCTCCAGATTATAGATGGCCCGAACAAAGGTTCCGTGGGCGCGTTGAACCTTGCCGCGTATGAATAGCCCGGCTTCTGGCGCCGCACCGTATATTGCTGTGGGTTGAAAATTGCCGAGTTCATCGGCCTCAATAACAACAAAAATGTCATTGCCTGGTTGGAACTCGTCATCTCCAGAGACGCTTTCGATCTCTATTCGATGGAGCGGTGTCGACAAGATAATGTAATAGCCTGCCAAAAGGTCTCTTGGATCAACAGGTTCGAGATCAAGCATGACTTCTGTGCCTGTGGCGCGCCGAACCGTGTGATCCACCACCATGCCAACAAAAAAAACCGTCATTGCGGCCGCGATCAAGATAAGGCGAATTGTGCGGGTCATGACCGAGCCTCCTTTTCTGGAGACAGCCGTTTTTGAAAACGAAGAACAGCTACGGACAAACCAAACAGTAAGAGCCCCCCAACGAGGAAGAACAGGGACGTGTCGAGCAAGTCACCGAACGTCTCCCCATATATGTAGAGAGCCTCTCCAACGAAGAGCGCGATGCCCAGCCCGCCGGTAAAGCGTCGCCCCTCCCGCGATCCGTAAAGAATCAAGCTGATGGCAACAGCTATAATCGCAATTCCCAACCCAATACGTAAAATCAGCACAGCTTCACCACCTAGAAAAGCCGCAAGCGATGGCAGGAAGAACACCAGTGCCGCTGCCATCGATGCGGGCAGGGCGAGCGCGCGAGATGCGGGCTCGCGCGTCATGCGCCAGGCCAGAGTGATAGCGAAGACCAGGCCGAAAATACCTGCAAGCCACCAATAGTCAGAATTGCCCCCGCCGGCGACCTCTTTCCAGCGCTCGCCGGACTCGTCTCCCACACCGTGTCGCGCCCAATTTTCATATTGGGCCAGCGGATATTGTGCAAAGAACCCTGTGGTTAGCACTAAGCTTGTGCCCCAATTGGTGAGTGCACCAAACCCAAACCATTCGCGATCACGTAAGGCGGCGAACGCGATGGCGGTTGCGGCACAGGCAAGAATGAGGGCCGATGAGAGTTGCAATGCGCTCAGTCTGTCGTTTTGTGCATAGTCCCAGAGGAGAAAGCCAATCCATACATATAGGCCGACCGACAGCAAATTTACGGAGACAAGTGATCGCATCCGTGATGCCGCAGCTAGACTGATCAACCATAAAGGAAGGTAGCCCCAGATAATTCCCGGCGCATAGGTGTTGAAACCTTCTGCCCAAACCCACGCCGATCCGAGTGTCGCCGCTAGAATCAAAACCGGTCGGGATGGCGTGAGTAGAGCGGTTATCAATGCGCCGGCGGCCCAAATTCCAAAAACAGAGTAACGCCATGAACTCATATTGAAGATCTGTGCGATCAAAACGATGCCAATCCCGAACAATGCAGCGCCCAATAGCGTAAGCGAGTGCCCGATCGCCGGATGGCTTGTTGAGAAGGCGCGACCGGCACCCAGGAAACAGCCCCAGATAGATACAAAGACCAGACCGAGCCGTAGCGAGTCACCGAGCTCGGCCCAATTAGCTGCAACAAAGCTCAGTGCAGCAAGGGCAAGTAGGACAGATCCCAGAATGGCCAAGGCGCCGGAGGCGGTCCAGCCAGACGGCGTCGAAGCGACATCATCGAGAATCGCTTTGCGACTCTCGCGCGTGACGAGCCCATGCCCGATCCATCGATCCAGATCTTTTGTCAGCCGCTTCTGATACCGAGTTATTCCCATATTCAGGCTCCTTCATCAGAATCAAACTTTAGGAAATGTGAACGCTCCCGGCTATGGAAAACGAATTCACATGCAGCCATAAGGGCGAATGCGCAAGGTCATGACGTCGGGTAGCCCTTATATATAAGGGCTCGACGTGACGCGCAGCAAAAGCCTGAAATTATGTTGCACTGCAAGGCAAAATACATATAATCGCGCCTCCTCCGCAGATCGGGAGACTTGCCCAACGGCGCTGATGCACATCGTGCGCCGACAGACTTTTTTGTGTCCGTCGGTTCATATGTTTCAGTTGCTGCAAGTTTCTGAGAAACGCGGTTGACGTCATACAGTCGGGGGCATAGATACCGCCTCCTCGCGTTAGACGGGACTTGATAAACGGCATTTCAGAAGCCGCGCCGATCGGCACTAATGTGTTGATTGGAGTGGAGATTTTGGAGTTGCTGCAAGTTTCTGAAATACGCGGTTGACACTTTGGAGCGAGGCGCATAGACACCGCGCTCCTCGCCGGAACGGGCCGCAACAAGCGGCTCTGAACGGCGAACCGGATAAAGAGGCGGAAGCTGATTTATCTGATTGTTTGACATCGTGAATATTGGAAAGAGAGACGCAGGCGGCGGTGTCTAGCGGATGGCTTCGGCCATCAACTGATACCGACTCGCGAAAGCGTTTTTCTTAGACAAGACAATGCCAATAGATGCCGGTTTTCCGGTGTCGAATTGGTTCCTGTCTTTCTTTGATACTTATAAATGCCAAGCGCAGTTGGAATCCAACTCAACCTGAGAGTTTGATTCTGGCTCAGAACGAACGCTGGCGGCAGGCTTAACACATGCAAGTCGAACGCA